>Ga0210397_10003117_pt1 | contig 10249 bp, 8 predicted proteins | sample IncBWH2OmetaG_FD_160126 | JGI IMG/M metagenome (GOLD analysis project Ga0210397, IMG submission 160126) | Forest soil microbial communities from Barre Woods Harvard Forest LTER site, Petersham, Massachusetts, United States - Inc-BW-H-2-O ...
GCGTCTGGCTGAGATCCTCACGCACGCAACGGAGGTTTTCTGCAAGAAGGGCTACGAGGGGGCCTCGATGCGCGATCTGTCGCGCGAGAGCGGCATGTCGCTGGCAGGACTCTACTATTACTTCGAGTCGAAAGAGCGGCTGCTGTTCCTGATTCAAAAACATACGTTTAGCACGATCGTGCAGCGGTTGAAGGCGCGACTGGAAGGCGTGACCAACGCGGAAGAGCGCATCCGGATTTTCATCCTCAACCACTTGGAATATTTTCTAGCGAATCAAGCTGCCATGAAAGTGCTCTCGCACGAGGCTGAAGCGCTCAAGAACGGCTTCGCCTCGGAAGTTGCGGCGATCAAGCGGGAATACTACCGGATCTGCGTGGGGCTACTCGACGATCTGAAGAACGACCGCAGCCTGCAGTTCTCGACGCGGATCGCCGTGTTAAGCCTGTTCGGGATGATGAATTGGATTTATACCTGGCACAACCCGCGCGTGGATGCCGACGCGGAGTCGATCGCAGGCGAGATGGGTGACGTTTTTCTTCGTGGAGTATTGGCGGACGGCAAGAAGCGCAGAGACGTGCGTTAAGGCGAGAACTGTTGTGGCCTCGTCGACCACCAGATTCTCGCTTCGCTCGGAATGACAATGAATTTGAACATCTCGGAGAGATTCAAGGAGAAGAGGTACATGGCAACTACAGTGCAGCCCACCACCGGAGAGAGCACCAAGCAACTAGTGAACTATCGCACCGACGGCGGAGTGGCCGTAATCGAGATGTGCGATCCACCGGCGAATACCTACACCTACGAAATGAACCGCCAGTTGGACGAGGCGATCCTCAAGGCGCGTATGGACAACGACGTCTACGTGATCGTGATGACGGGCGCGGGCGAGAAGTTTTTCTCCGCGGGCGCCAACATCAAGATGCTGACCAGCGTCGATCCGACATTCAAGTATTACTTCTGCCTGCACGCGAACGAGATGCTTCTGCGACTGGAACATACGCCGAAGCTGGTGATCGCGGCCATCAACGGTCACTGCGTGGGCGGTGGACTCGAGATCGCGATGGCGGCCGACCTTCGCATCGCTCGCAAAGAGGCTGGGAAGATTGGCTTGCCGGAAGTGAATCTAGGCGTGCTGCCCGGTACTGGCGGCACGCAGCGGCTTTCGCGCATGGTCGGGAAGAGCAAGGCCATCGAGTTGATGGTGACGGGCAATACGTTCTCGTTTGAAGAGGCGCAGGAACTCGGTATTGTCAACGACATCTTCGAGCGCGACGGCTTCATGGAGAACATCATGGAGTACGCCAAGCAGTTCTGCCCGCCCAACAAAGCCTCGAAAGCCGTGGGACGCATCAAGCGCGCCGTGCAGACGGGCTGGGAAATTCCGATGGAGTCGGCGCTGGCCGTCGAACGCGAGAACCAGCAGTTGCTGTTCCAGAGCGAGGACGCGAAGGAAGGGCTGGCCGCGTACGTGGAAAAGCGTCCGGCAGTGTTCAAGGCGAAGTAACGCCGAATTCGAGGTCAATATGCCCGGCAAAGTAGCAAAGATTGGAACCTTCAGCGACTGGATCGGTTTGTTCAACGATTGGCGCAAGGACATTGGCGTGAACACCGCCGATATCGACGCGTTTCAGTTCGATACGTTGTATGGCGCGATCGACACCGAAGAGATCGAGTTCGGGTCATACAAAGGCCGTCGGAAGTGGGAGAACCTCCGCCAGATTCCGACGCAGCAGATGCGGGATGCGCTGATGAACATGATCGTGTACCAGGGCGACACCGAATTCGCCAGCGTGGAGCAGCAGCGCAACCTGCTGGAGAACGCGCCCACCGAGTGGGATCGTCGCGCCATCACGCGCGTGATGATCGAAGAGATGCGCCACGGCTGGCAGATGTGCGCTCTTCTGGTCGACCATTTCGGATACTCGGGCAAGGTTGAGGCGCAAAAAATGCTGGAGCGGCGCTCGTTCGAGAACAAGCGGCTGCTGGGCGCTTTCAACGTCGACGTCGATAACTGGATGGACTTCTTCACCTACACCGACTTCGTCGACCGCGACGGAAAATTCCAGCTGCAGATGCTGAAGTATTCCGCGTTCGCTCCGCTGGGGCGTTCCATGTCGTACATGCTGCGTGAGGAAGCGTTCCACATGGGAGCGGGCAACGACGGGCTCCGGCGCATCGTCGAGGCGGGAGTGGTCCCGGCTTGGCTGATCCAGAAATATCTTAATAAATGGATTTCGAGTTCGTATGACCTGTTCGGCACCGATCATTCCTCGTCCGCGCATTGGGCCTACGTGTGGGGCGTGAAGGGCCGATACGATGAGCCCAAGAACGACAAGGCTCCCGACCTGGATGATCTGAACGATTACAACCGCAACCTCTATCGTGAAGAAGTGGCTGGACTCATCGAGCGCTTCAACAGTGCGCTCAAGCCGGGCGAGCCGAAGCTGTATGCGCCAGACATCAAGTTCAATCGCGCGATTGGGAAGTGGGCCGGACAGAAATTTCACGCCCAGACGGGCGAAGCGTTGGGCAATCGCGCCTACGAAGAGCACATGAAAGAGTACATGCCATCTGCGGCAGACAAGAAGTTGCTGCTGGACATCATCAACAACGAGAAAAAATGGATTGCCGAGAAGACTGGTGCGCGCGATCCGCTCTCGACTATCGGGGAAGTGCGGAAGTCAGCGATCAATCTGTAGCTAGCGTATGACAGTCACATCCATAGCTGCCAAACTCACTCGGATTTCGTTGGAGTTCGCCGGTCCGGTTGCGCGGATCGTGCTTCGCAACCCGCCGCTCAACGTCATCGACATCGCCATGATGGAGGAGTTGAGTTTATCTCTGGAGGAGATCGAAACGCGGGGGGACGTGTGGGTGATAGTCCTGAGTGGAGAGAACAAAGCGTTCTCGGTTGGCGTGGACGTGGCTGCGCACACTCCGGACAAGGTCGAGGAGATGCTGGCGAAGTTTCATGCTGTGATTCGAGCGCTGGTTGCGACGGAGAAGGCTACGATCGGCGCAGTGCATGGATTTTGCCTCGGCGGCGGTGCCGAACTGGCGATGATGTGTGACATGGTCTACAGCACCGAATCGGCGCAATGGGGACTTCCCGAGATCAAACTGGGCTGCTACCCGCCGGTCGCGTGTGCCGCTCTAGCCGCGCTGGTCGGACAGAAGAGGGCAGCGGAAATGATTCTGACCGGTCGAACTATTGACGGGAAAGAAGCGGCCGAGATTGGTCTGGCAAACCGTGCCGTGGCCGAGAATGAACTTCCGGCCGCCGTGCATGAACGTGTTGGAGATTTGTGCAAGCTCAGTTCGGCCGCTTTGGCCGTTGCCAAGAAGGCGTCCTACGCGTGGGATTCGATGCATTTCGACAAAGGACTGGCCCGGGCCGAGCGGATCTATTTTGACGAATTGATGAAAACTGCGGACGCCCGCGAAGGCATCCGCGCTTTTATGGAAAAGCGCGAACCGAAGTGGACTGGAAAGTAGCAATGGAATACGAAATCACTCCCGAAGAAGTGAAGAGCAAGCTCGACGCAGGAGAACCATTCACGCTGCTCGATGTCCGTGAACCTTGGGAGTTCGAGACTGCCCGGATCGATGGCGCGAAGCTGATTCCCATGGGCGACGTACCCTCCAGGGCGCATCAGGAACTCGATCCGGAAGAGCCCGTTGTGGTGCTCTGCCATCACGGCGTGCGCTCGATGAATGTGACGGCGTGGCTGCGCCAGCAAGGATTCGAGAAGGCACAGTCCATGCGGGGCGGTATCGATGCATGGTCGCGTCGAGTGGACGCGACAGTACCACTGTATTAGCGGCAAGCAGTGAGCGAGAGGTACGAGCAATCAGTTGTTGTGCTCGCGATTTGTAGCTCGAAGCTCGCGGCTACCTATGAAAAAAGAACTTATCGAACTGAGGGTCAACGGCCGATCGCACGAAGTTGCGATCGAACCGAGCGCCCTTTTGCTCGATGCGTTGCGGCAGGAATTGGAACTCACGGGCTCGAAGCGCGGGTGCGACGATTCGTCCTGCGGTGCATGCACCGTCTTGGTGGATGGTGTCGCCATGATGTCTTGCACGTTGCTTGCGGCCAGCTGTGAGGGGCAAGAGATCACCACCGTCGAGGGTGTGAGCCAGCATGGCGTGCTGGCGGCAATCCAGAAGGCATACGGCGATTGGGGCGGAGCGCAATGCGGATTCTGCACGCCCGGCTTCATGATGACCGTCCAGTCGTTGCTCGCGGAGAATCCAGATCCTTCAGAATCGGACATTCGAGCTGCGTTGAGCAGCAATCTGTGCCGATGCACCGGCTATAGCCAGATGTACGAAGCCATCCGGGCTGCGATTGCTGCCGAGCGCGCGGCGGTGGTGGTCAATGAGTAGCCACAACAACGACTTTTCCATTGTCGGCAAGCCCACCGCCATGATCGATGCTGCCGAGAAGACTACCGGCGCGGGTAAATACACCGATGATCTCAGCGTGCCAGGCATGCTGGTAGGCAAGATCCTGCATTCGCCTTATCCCCATGCGCGCATAAAGCACATTGACACCAGCCGCGCCGAGAAGTGCGAAGGGGTGGTTGCGGTTGCCGTGGGGAAGGACGCGCCGAATCCTTACGGCATTCTGCCCGTGGGCCATGATGAGTATCCGCTGGCTCTCGACAAGGTGCGCTACGTCGGCGACAACGTCGCCTGCGTCGTGGCGGTTTCAGAAGCGATTGCTGAGAAAGCGCTCGAACTCATCGATGTGGAATACGAAGTCCTGCCTGCATACTTCGATCCAGAAGAATCGATGAAGGCCCAGAGCGACCTCATCCACGAATCCAAGCCAGGGAATCTGGAGAAGGATTATCACCACGTATTTGGCGATCCCGACCAAGGTTTCGAGGAAGCCGCATTTGTGGCCGAGGCGCGCTTTATCGCGAATGAAGTGACGCATGCCGCAATGGAGCCCCACTCCACGCTGGCGTCGTTCGAAGTCGATCCTCACACCGGCAAACCGGGACGGCTGACTGTGTGGTCGTCGACCCAGGTGCCGTACTACTTGCAGCACAAGCTCTCGCTCGTTCTCGAAATGCCGATGCAGCAGATCCGAGTGATCAAGCCGCTAGTGGGCGGAGGGTTTGGCGGCAAGAGCGAAGTTATCCCTCTCGAGATTATCGCAGCCGTCGCCGCGCGTAAGGCCAAAGCGCCGGTGAAGATCACCTATACGCGCGAGGAAGTGTTCTGGGCGCATCGCGGACGGCCGCGTACCATGATCGACCTGAAAACCGGAGTGAAGAGTGACGGACGGATTACCGCGGTGAAGGCCCGAGTCGTGCAGGACGGCGGCGCGTATTGCTCCTACGGTGTGGTTACCATCCTCTATTCTGGTGCTCTGCTGGGTGCGCTTTACGACATTCCCAATATTCAGTATGACGGGTATCGCGTGCTGACCAACAAGCCGGCGTGTGGCGCCATGCGTGGTCACGGCACGGTGAATGTACGGTTTGCATTTGAGTCGCAACTCGATGAACTCGCCTTGAAGATCGGAATGGATCCGGCGGTGATTCGGCAGAACAATCTGCTACAGCCTCCCTGCATCACTGTGAATGGACTGCGCGTGCAAAGTTATGGCTTGCCCGAGTGCATCGAGAAGACGGTCGAGCGTTCCGATTGGAAACAGCGTAAGGGCAAACTCCCCAAGGGACGCGGGTTGGGGATCGCATGCAGTCATTACGTGAGCGGCGCAGCGAATTCGATTATCCGCTCCGACATGCCGCATTCGACGGTGAACATCAAGATCGATCGCGATGGTGGAGTCGTGGTGTACACGGGTGCGTCAGAAATTGGTCAGGGATCGGACACGATGACGGCGCAGATCGCGGCCGAAGTGCTCGGGTGCTCACTGCCTCGGGTACGCGTGATTGCTGCTGACACTGACTTGACGCCAATTGATATAGGCTCTTACTCGAGTCGCGTGACGTTTATGGCGGGCAATGCGACGCTGCGCGCGGCTGCCGAAGTCAAGAAGCTGATTGCAGCGGCGGCAGCGCCGAAGATGAAATGCGCGGTCGAAGACCTTGTATTCCGCGACGATCTGCTCATCAAAAAGGGAAGTATCCCGCGCGTCCTAAGAAAAGATCAGGCCGAAGAAGTCGAAGTAACGCAGGCGGGAGCTTCGGTCAGTGGGCGCGTAGAGGGCCAGATTCTACGAGGATCGCTGCAGCAGAAGCGCAAGGAAGAAGGCCCGAAGGACTGGATGACATTTGAGGAGGCGGTCGTGGCCGCCATCGACTTCCACGGGGCGCTCACGGGCACTGGTTCTTACGCGCCTCCGCCGGAAGCGCGCGGCGGTCGCCACAAAGGCGGGGGCGTCGGGCCCTCGCCGGCTTACTCGTACTCAGCGCAGGTCGCCGAGGTCAGCGTCGACGAAGAGACCGGCGAAGTTACGGTACACAAAGTCTGGGCCGCGCACGATTGCGGGCGCGCGCTGAATCCAGTTTCCGTCGAGGGACAGATCATCGGTTCGGTCTGGATGGGCATGGGACAGGCGCTCACCGAAGAGATGATTTGGAAGGACGGAATGCTGATGAATCCCGGGCTGCTCGAATATCGCAGTCCGACTTCGGTGGAGTCGCCGGAGGTTGAGCCCATCATTGTGGAGAGTATCGATCCCGAAGGCCCGTTCGGCGCGAAGGAGTGCAGCGAGGGATCGCTGGCCGCCACAATTCCTGCCATCGCCAATGCCATCTATGATGCGGTCGGCGTGCGCTTGCACGAGTCGCCTTTCACGCCTGAGAGAGTGCTGGCGGCGTTGCGCGCGAAGAACAACGCCAAAGCGCTGAATCTGACTGAGGGCGTGGATCCAACCTCGCCGGAGCGCTTTCGTGAGCACGGAGGGGCGCTGTGCTTCAGGGACAAAGGACCGAAACGACACGCACTCGATCCGTCAAGACGAGATACACCGCTGGTCTCAGGGGGCGCTGATTGAGCCTTCCAGAATTCAAATTGCTGCGACCGCGTGAGATCGAAGAAGCGATACGACACTTGGGCGAGCATGAGGGGAACGTTCGCGTTTTGGCTGGCGGGACTGATCTGATTCCCTCCATGCGCCAGAAGCTCTTTGATCCAGAATACGTCCTCGATCTTCGCGGAATAGCGGCTCTGCGAGGGATCAAACCGCAATCCGACGGGGGCGTTGAGATCGGCGCGTCGACCACTCTTCGCACGATCGAGCGCTCCGACTATTTGCGCCAACATTATCTGGTGCTCACCGAAGCCGCAGCCACCGTGGCGTCGCCTGTCCTGCGCAATATGGGCACCATCGGCGGGAACATCTGCCTCGACACGCGCTGCCTGTGGTACAACCAGTCGCTGACCTGGCGCAAAGGCTGCGGATTCTGCATCAAGAAGGATGGCGATCTCTGCCACGTCGCCCCCGGGGGCACCAAGTGTTGGGCCGTGTTCTCGGGTGACACACCTCCAGCGTTACTCTGCCTGAACGCGGAAGTTGAAATCGCGAGCGCTGCGGGAACGCGTCGCGTCCGATTGAGTGACTTCTACACGGGACTTGGCGATAACTACCGCACGTTGCAGTCCAACGAACTGGTCACTCGCGTCTTCCTGCCGGCGTCGTCGGCAGGCTACAGTGGCGTCTACCGAAAGCTCCGGGTGCGCGGATCGATCGATTACCCTCTGGCTGGAGTCGCGGTAGTAATGAAACGGTCGAATGGACGAGTGTCCGATGCGAGGATTGGCATTACGGCAGTGAATCCCGCGCCACTGCTGGTGAAAGGCGCCGCCGAATTAATGGAGGGCAAAGCACTCGACGAAACATTAGCCGAGTCTATTGGTGATTTGGCCGCGAGAACCGCGAAGCCCTTGACTACTTCCGCTTTGACGCCTGAGTACCGGCGCGAGATGATCCGCGTTTTCACCAAGAGGGCCGTGTTGGCCGCAGCGGCAAACTGAGTACTCTGTTATTCTTCTGGCGGCCATTTACCCAAACAACTGAGCGCCGAATGATCACTGACTGCCACATCCACATTCAGCCGATGGAAATGTTCAAGCCCCACGCGCTGGAACTGATGAAACAGAAGCGTTCGAATTTCGACCAGATCGTCGAGTTCTGCCGATCCCCGAAGGCTTTCTTGAAGTTTCTGGACGCTAGCGGGATCGATCGAGCCATGCTCATTAACTACGTCGCACCGGAAGTGATCGGCTTTACCAGCGGGGTGAACCAGTTCGTCGCTGACTACGTGAAGGAAGACCCGAAGCGGCTGCTCTCCTGCGGCAGCCTGCATCCCAAGCACACCACCAACGTGCTCGCTGACGTGGAGCACCTTCTGCGCCTAGGATTGCAGATGATCAAGATTCATCCCCCGCACCAGCTGCTGTTCCCGAATGACTACCTTAGCGGAGCGAAGGAACTCGAAATCATCTACCGCGCAGCGGAAGCGAACGGGGTGCCGGTCATGTTTCACACGGGGACGTCAATTTTCCCCGGGGCCCGCAACAAGTACGGCGACCCGATTTACGTCGACGACGTCGCCGTGGATTTTCCCAAACTCAAGATCCTACTGGCTCACGGAGGCCGTCCGCTCTGGATGCAGACTGCATTCTTTCTGGTGCGACGGCATCCTAATGTATATCTCGACATTAGCGGGATCCCACCCAAGACGCTCCTGAAGTATTTCCCGCGTCTGGAAGAGATCGCGCACAAAACGTTGTTCGGAACGGACTGGCCGGGGCCGGGCGTGCCCGATATCAAGATGAATCTCGACGAATTTCGCGCGCTGCCGCTTGGCGAAGCCGTTCAACGGCAAATCCTCACTAAAACCGCGCTCTCGATTTGGCCCGCCTGAGTCCTCGTGTGACGAGAAAAGGCCCGCATCAAGATGCGGGCCTCAGCCTCAACTATTCGTAACGGCTCAGTTTATTTCCCAGCTTTTGCTCCCTCAGCCTTCGTGCCGATCAATTCATCGGCCAGAGCTGTGGCTCCATAGATCTTGCGCAGAGCCTCTTGAATGCCTCGCGCATCCACGGAGACCGCTCGGCCCTGCACGTCACTGAAAGCAAAGTTCCAAGGGAGCGACTCAATGTTGCCGTCGAAAATGATCCCGACGACTTCAGCCTTCTTGTTCACGGTAGGTGAACCGGAGTTTCCTCCGATAATGTCTGGCGTTGAGACAAAGTTGAGCGGAGTCTTCAGGTCGAGGTTGGCTTTCGACTTGATCCAGCTATCCGGCAGATTGTACGGCGGCTGGCTCTGGTGTTCGGAAGCGTGCTCGTAAGCTGCGCCCATGTTAGTGGCGAAGGGAATCGACTTTCCGTTTTCCTGGTAACCCTTCACGGAGCCGTAGCTCAAACGGAGCGTGAATGTAGCATCCGGAGGCTGAGCAAAGCCGCTCTGAGCGAAGCGGGCCTTGGCTACGATCGTACCGTCCCGCCGCACAACCGCGTCGACTTTGTCTTCGAATTGTTTGCGCGCGGCGCGCGCGGCGGGATCAATCGCGCGCATCAGCACGATGAGGGGATCGTTGCTGGCGTCAACCGCTGCCTGGCCGCCTTGATAAAGCTGCTTGCGCACGGCGACATCCTCAAGCTTCGTGTTCGTGATGAGATCCTTCGCAGCTTCGGCGGGCGTCTTCCCCTGCAGCACCTTTTGCATGTCGGGATTGTCTTTGCCCAGCGCGTCTTGCATCTCGCTAAGCGAATCCGTGAGCAAGGCGATCTCAAGATTCTTGTAAATCGGTTCCGTCGAGAACAACTGTTGCTCGAACGAAGGCAGATTGGAATCGCGGAACTCCCGCATGCGCTCTTGGTTCGGCTTCGGTTTCTCCGTTGCCGCGCGCACCAGAACGCGCGCTAACTGGGCCAGATGCGAGTTGAACCCCCGCAGGCGCTCCAGATACGTCAGGTTGGGATAGATGGACTGCTGTACCGTAATGGCCTGAGCAATCTCATCCCACGGATCGGCCGCTCCGGCGTTCTTCGGGTCAGCCTTGAATGAAGCGCGCAGTTTGGCCTCGTCCGCCGTCTTGGCATCCATGATTGCCTTGTCGAGAAGCCCCGACTGGTAGCCGGTGATGGCTTTCTGCGAGTTCTGCAGCCCGAAAATATCTTCCTTGGCGATGCGGGCGTTTTCTTCCGACTGCTTGCTGAAATCCTGCAACACGGCAATGCGACGCTGCAGCAGTTTCAGCGTCATCGGGTACTGAGTGTCCCGCAGGAACTCGAGCTGGGCCATGGTGAGCATGCG
>Ga0210397_10003118_pt1 | contig 10246 bp, 7 predicted proteins | sample IncBWH2OmetaG_FD_160126 | JGI IMG/M metagenome (GOLD analysis project Ga0210397, IMG submission 160126) | Forest soil microbial communities from Barre Woods Harvard Forest LTER site, Petersham, Massachusetts, United States - Inc-BW-H-2-O ...
GCGGGAATTCCTGGATCATGCGGCGCTGGCGACGAACCGCGAAAGGGAAGGGGATGAAGACGTCGTCAGTCTCATGACCTTGCACAAAGCCAAGGGGCTCGAGTTTCCGCACGTCTTCCTGCCCGCCTTCGAGGCTGGCATCATTCCCTCGAGCTATGGCGATGTCGACGAAGAGCGCAGGCTCGCCTATGTCGCCCTGACGCGCGGAATGCGCCAGGTCCGCATCTCCTGGGCGCTCTATCGCCGCGGGCCAACCGAACCCTCCCCGTTCGTGGACGCCATCCCTGAACGCTCGCGCGTTTTCCTCTCCCGACTCAACCCCAAAAACCTCTCTCCGCAAGCGCGAGCGGGCTTGCGTCACATCGCCGGCCGCTTGCGTCGCCACGGTTGAATCGGAGCAGGGGCGCGCCGATGCGAACGCTGTTCGACCCTCCTTCCTTCCATGAACCTATACCGCCGGCAGCTGAAGACCGCGGCGACGCCGTAGTCCGCAACCAGCATCCGATCCGAATCTGAATCTGTCGCTCTCTGCCTATCTCAACATGTATCCTCGCTTCCGCTTTCTCGCGAGCCACGTCTCGAGCGCCAGCCCTGCGGAATCCCTGCTGTCGAAGAACGCCAGACACTGTCGCCCGGTCGAGCCGATCCGCCCGCTGCGTCGCACGAGCGTACTTCGGGCGAAGAGGGTCGCCTCGACGGACGGAACATAGTAGCGCGCGATATTGCGCGGCGGATCGGTGCGCGCAATAAGGACCTGCAAGCCCGCAGAGTCAGAGTTTCCATGGTCGGTCATGCCGAATCTTTCGGCCGGTTTTGGAAAGTGTCCAACGCAAAATTGGAATCGGAGGATTGGCTTCGATTCGAAAGATCGATGAATGCGACTGTGTCGGCTAGCGATTGCGCGCTCAATTCATCGCAGATGATCGCGGCAGTGTGATCCGATCGAGAATTTCGCCGACAAGAAGGTGAGCTTGAACCGCGGTCAGGTTTTCGCCTACGACCTTATTGTCGAGCCGCAAACGAAACAGGCTTCGCGAGTCGCCTGGAGTTTCAAGCTCAATGACAATCCGCTCGACTGACATCTTGTCGCTGCCGCTCAAATACTTACTATCTCGCCTCACGCTCACGGAGGCGAAGCTGTCCGGCCGCCGAGCGGTTCGCTGCAACAGGATCTAGCTCGACCTGCACGCAGAATGGAAGCAAGCGGGGTGACCTGACGGGCGCCGCCAGGGCAGTCAAATCTGATCGACGGCCATAACGGACGGCACCGCGACGATCCGGCGGCTCGCGAAAAGGGAGGCACTGGCGCGAGATCTGCGTTCGCCACAACTGTTGATACGAAATCAAAATCTGTGATTAGCATAACATTCGCTAGGGGGAACCAGGCCGATCCGGCTTCACCGCGGCAATGTCGAAACTTCCAACCTGACTGCAGACGGCAACGCCACGGGAGACACCGTATGATGGCCATCCAAACGCCACGACGATGCCTTCCGAATCGAGGCTGATCTTGCGGGCCAGGCGCACTTAGTCGTCAAGCTCGGCCACCCATACTTGCATCGAGCCAGGGCGCGCGATTGGCCCACAGATGATAGGGCAGGGCGACTAAGGAAGCGTCGCGGACAGCGGGCGGCTCAGTGGAGTAGAGGGTGTTGGCTCTCCCGCCGGGCGCGCTACGGAAATGAAGTCTCTCGACGCGGCGATGTACAGCACTTATCATCCCTTCTTCGACGCAAACAGCAACTCGCGAGGGACTCTTGTCGCAAGCCGAGATGAGGTTGTCTGCAGCTTCTCGTTCGGTCGACAACCAGAGAAACCTCTCGCCTCCGCTCCCTTCATCAACCAAAACCGCGATCGGAATTCTCAGGCCGGCCGCGTTGATCGCCGCGATCCTTCGCCGTCCCGAGCCGATCATGGTTTTGGCAGCTGCGGCTGGAATGGGGAAGTCGACCCTTCTCCGCATTTTTTCAGCGAACAAGAACGTTCGCTTTTTTACGGGATTACGACCGCCCGACCCCCCTAATCAGGGCGCGATGGCGCTCTGGGACATTCCGCTGGACGGCGACCCATTCCCGCTTACGGATTTCCATCTTCACAGCGAAGGGCGTCTGGTCATTGCGAAGCGTCCCGAGCAGCGCCTTCAAGGTCTCGAGCGTGCGGTAGCCTATGGCGCCGCGGTGATGATTGACGATGAAGCCCTTTGTCTTCGAGAAGAGGATCTCCGCAGACCTTTAGGCGCAACGAAGGCCCGTGAGATCATCGCCAAGACCGGGGGCTGGCCAATATTGGTTAAGGCTTGCCTCGCCGATTGTGAACCCGACGCGGTTTCTTACTCTTTCCAGGAGATGTACGCCGGCCTCGCCGAAGACGTCCTGGTGCGCGCCGAGCGAGCCTTGGCGACGGACTCAAGTTCGATCCTGCCGCCGCCCGGCCTTTTTCGCGAAATCGCACGACGCGAAGCGCGTAGGGAAATCCAGCGACGTGCGTTCGAGCCGACGGCATGCAGGCGTCTGGCCTCCGCCTTCGCCGGCGACGGTTCGATCCCGGACGCCGTAAGAGTTCTGCAGCAGGCTGGTCTAGAAGAGGAGGCGCTGGCGGCCTTCGTCAAGGCCGGCGGTTGGGCTTTCATTTTCCATTTCGGCCCGCAGGCTTTCGATGACACGCTCGCCCGCTTCTCGGAGGTGACCTGTCGGCGTTCGGAGCCCCTCGTCATCGCCCTCGCGTTTCAGGCTCTTAAGCGCGGCGACATCCCAAGAGCCAAGCACCTCATCGCCGAGCGGATCGGCCCGGCGGCGTCAGATCCTCGGCGCATATTCGCGGCCCACGCGCCCTATAGCGTCGCGATGCGTTCGTTCTGCTTCCTCATGATGCTCTACGAGGGCGTGAACCCGGAAGAGGACCTGTTCGAGCGCGGATTCGCGACGCTAGCAGAAGTGCCGATCGAAGCGGATCTCGAGCGCGGATCGTTCTACAACGCGGCGCTTGAGCTGCGCATTCGCGAGAACCGCTTCGCCGAGGCGACCGATCTCGCACAGCGCGCCCTGTTTCACTACGAGCGCGCGAACGTCGCGATCCTCTGCTTCTACATCTGCATCCACTTGGCCGTGATCGCGCTCAACACGGGCGACGCGAACGCCGCCCGACGACGCTGCGAAACCGCCCGCGCTTGGCTGGTTCGCGTGCCTTACGGCAGTCCTGGCGACTCGCGCATCCTTTCGCTGGTCGAGGCCTGCGTCGGGTACGAAAGCGGTCAAGCCGAAGCGCTGATGACCTTTCTCGCGGACGAAGCCGACCGTTTAACGCTCGGCGAAACCTGGCCGAGCCTGGTCGAACTCGCGGTGCAGTACGGCGCCCAGGCGCTCGGCGAACACTATTCGACGCGCGCCGCGCTTGCCTTTGTCGAGAGCTGGCGGGTGCATGGCCTCAAAAGCCAGGCTGTAAAGCTCGCGATCGAATTGCGCGGTGTTATTGTCCTGCAGAACGCCAACCGCTGGGACGATGCTGAGGAAGCGCTGCGAGCCGCTTCGCCTAAGCTCACGCGCGAGCGCATCCTGGCCGGAACGGCGGACCTCGCCCGCTTGCGCGATCGCGAATCCCTCCTTTGCGCGCTTGCCTGGATGCGTCAGATCGCGTTCCGCTCGCCGAGAACCCCGGGCCTCGAGCGGCGTCTTGCGACCTTACGGAACAATCTCGCCCTTTCGCCGCGCCAGCGGATCGGGGTCGATGTCTGGCTCGCCTATGTCTGGCGCGTGACGCGCGACATTCAGCGCGCGCGCACGACGTTCAAGGCGTTGTTGGAGGAGGCGGCAGAGAGCGGCGTGCTCGCCCCGCTCGCCGCCGAACGCGTGTTCCTGTCCGAGCTTACCGCGCAGCGCCAGATCGCCGCTTTCGCGGAGACTTCGCCGCACGGACGCCAAACGTTGCGTAAGCTCAGCGACCTTGGCTTTGCACCGCGGCCGGCAGGCGCGAAGCTCGGCCTGACGCGCCAGGAGACCAAGCTTCTTTTGCTCGCCTGCCGCGGCGCTACCAACAAGGATGCTGCGAAGGCGCTGGGGCTGAGCGAAGCGACCGTTAAGTTCCACCTCGGTAACGCGTATCGCAAGCTCGGCTGCCGGCGCCGTTCCGAAGCGACAGCCGCCGCGCATGCGCTCGGCATTGTCCGATAGCGCAAACCTATACCTCTTTGTCGAAAACCTAGACTGCGGTCCGCTTGAGTCTGGCGCGCGACCGACGGAAAGTGAAGTTTCGGAAGACGGTCGGGAAATAATGCGAACGCGGAGTGTGCGATGAAGGGATTGTTTGTGTCAGCGTTGCTCGGCGGCGTTGCGATCGCCGCAATTCAAGCGCAGGCGGCGGACAAACACGTCGTGACGTTGAATACGACTCAGATTTTCGGCACCATCGATCCTGCGAAGATTTCCGACTACACGGACTACATGGGCTCGGCGAACCTCTATGACGGGCTCGCCAACGTCGATCAGCAGGGCAATCTCGTTCCCGAGCTCGCCGAGAGCTGGGAGGTTTCGCCGGACGCGGCGAGCGTCACTTTCCACCTGCGCAAAGACGCGAAGTTCCAGGATGGCTCCCGTGTCGAGGCCGACGACGTCGTCTATTCAGTCGAGCGGCTCCTCAAGATCAACCAGGGCCCCGCCAATCTGTTCGCCGGCGTTCTCAAGCCCGGCAGCGTCGTGGCGGTCGATCCGCACACGGTCAAATTCACACTCGCGAAGACCTTCTCGCCGTTTCTCTCGACCGTGCCGGCGATCCGAGTCCTGAACGCGAAACTCGTGAAAGCCAACGCCGGCGCCGACGACGGCCAGACCTGGCTCGCCACCAACACCGCGAGCGCTGGACCTTACAAACTTAAGAGCTGGGAGCGCGGCACTCAGATGACGATCGAGCGCGACCCCAACTATTATCGCGGCTGGGGCGACGGAGCGATCGACGAGGTTCGCTTCATCATCACGAACGACGAGGCGACCGTGCGTTCGATGGCTGCTTCGGGCGAGCTGACCATGACGAGCCAGTATCAGTCGCCGGACACCTACGACACCCTCGCGAAATTGCCACGCTTCAAGGTCGTCAAGGGAGACACCTCCGTGGCCTTCTACTTGAAGCTCAACAGCAAGGCCAAGCCGACGGACGACGTGCATATTCGCAAGGCGATCGCGCTGGCGACCGACTACGACACCATCCGCGCCACGATCCTGCCGGGCGGCGATCTCAACGGCCCGCTGCCCAAGACCTTCTCCGCCGCCTACCTCGACTCGCCCGCGCCGAAGTTCGACCTCGCCGCCGCCAAGGCGGAAATCGAAAAGAGCGCATACGCCGGTCAGAAAGATATTCCGCTCTCGCTCGTCTACGTTTCCGCGACCAAGTTCGAGGAGGAGCTCGCGCTTCTGATGCAGGCGAATCTGGAGCAGATCGGCTTCAAGGTGACGCTCAGCGCCGAGCCGTGGAACCGCATCACCGAGATCGCCTCGAAAGTCGAAACGACGCCGAACATCGCGGAAGTGTTCTTCGGCCCGACCTATCCTTCGCCCGACTCCATGTTCTACACGCAATATCACTCGAAGGCCGCGGGCACGTGGGCGTCGATGGAGTGGGTGCAGAGCCCTGAAGTCGACAAGATGATCGACGACGCGCGCGCCACGGGCGATGCGGCGCAGCAGGCCAAGCTCTACAAGGCCTTGCAGCAGAGGCTGATCGACGATCAGTCCGACGCCTTCCTCGAGACCCAGACCGTGCGGCACGCCATGGACAAATGCCTTGACGGCTATGTTCCTGTGCCGATGCAGTCGTTCGACTATGCCTTCCACAAGTACAAGTGGACCTGCAATTAACCCGGGTCCGCAGCGCGGCGCGCGCCGCGCCCGATGATGGGCGTTAGCGCGCGCGGCGTGAGGGTCGGAGGCGCCTCGTGGAGTTCGTCTACTTTCTGATCAGGCGAGTCCTCTGGTCGCTGCTCGTCCTGATCGGGCTTTCCATCACGATCTTCCTGATCGCGCGGGTCATGCCTGGCGATCCGGCGCGCATGGCGCTCGGTCCGCGTGCAAGTCAGCAGCAGGTCCAGGATCTCAAGGTCAAGATGGGGCTCAATCTGTCGCTGACAGAGCAATACGAGCGGTTCGCGGTTGGACTCGCCCACGGCGATCTCGGTCTGTCGTTCCTGACCAAGCGGCCGGTCAACGACGATATCCGCGAGACGTTCGCCGCGACTCTCGAACTGGTGCTGGTGACGATCGTCATCGCCTTCGCAATCGGCGTTCCGCTCGGCGTCGTGGCCGCGGTCAACAAGGACGGGTGGATCGACAATTCGGTGCGGCTCCTGACCATATTCGGCGCGGTCATGCCGAGCTTTCTGCTGGCGCTTCTTCTCCAGGTGCTCGCCGGCTACGTGCTGCATATCCTGCCGACCACGGGACGGATCACGCCGGATTCGCCGGTGATCGCCAATATCACCGGATTGCTTCTCGTGGACACGCTCTTGAAAGGCGATCTCGCCGGCTTCTGGGACGCGCTGAGGCACCTCTTCCTGCCGGCGATCGCGCTCTCTGCGGTCACGACGGGTCAGATCGCCCGCATCACGCGCGCCTCAATGATCGACGTCGCCAAGCAAGACTACGTCGAGGCGGCACGCGCCTTCGGCGTGCCCGACGCCGTGCGGATATTCAAATACATGCTTCGTCCCGCTTTCGTGCCGCCGATGACGATCATGGGACTCGAATTCGCCTCGCTGATCGGCAACGCCTTCGTCGTCGAGCTCGTCTTCGTCTGGCCCGGCATGGCGAGCTACGGGGTGCGCAGCATCCTGCAGAAGGATCTCAACGCGCTTATGGGCGTAGTGATGATCTCGGGCCTGTTCTTCGTCGTCGCCAATCTCAGCGTCGACGTGCTTGTCGGCGTCGTCGATCCGCGCGTCCGGATCCGGGGAATGCGGGCGTGAGCCAAGCTACGGCGGAGGTCGCGGCGACTTCGCGCCGCTGGCGGCGGTTCCGCCGCAATCCGACTGCGGCGGTCGGCCTGGCGATTGTTGCGCTTGTGGTGCTCGCCGCCATCTTCGCGCCGTGGATCTCCCCTTACCCGGATCATGTCGGCGCGGTGGTCAATTTCCGCGCGCGCCACCAGCCGCCTTCGGCGCATTATTGGCTCGGAACCGACAATGTCGGCCGCGACATCCTGACCCGCGTCCTGTTCGGTTATCGCATCTCGCTGATCCTGGCCGCGACGGTGCTGATCTTCGCGGTGCCAGTCGGCGTCGTTCTGGGCCTATTGGCCGGCTATTTCGGCGGCTGGACAGAAACCATCATAATGCGGGCGAACGACATCGCGCTCGCCATTCCCCCGCTCGTCATGGCGCTCGCGGTGACGACTGTGCTGACGCCCAGTCTCGTCCATTCGATGCTGGCGATCGCCGCGCTGTGGTGGACGTGGCACACGCGCCTGATCTTCTCGATCGTCAGGACGTTGCGTCAGCAGGAATTCGTGGAGGCGGCGAAAACGTTGGGCGCGAGTCGCTTCCATATCCTGTTTCGCGAGCTACTGCCCAACTGTGCTTCCGCGATTCTGGTCAAGACCTCGCTCGACTTCGGCTTCGTCATCCTGGTCGGCGCGGCGCTCTCATATCTCGGCCTCGGCGTGCAGCCGCCGACGCCTGACCTCGGGACCATGGTGGCGAGCGGCGCCGACTTCTTGCCCGAGCGTTGGTGGGAGTCACTATTTCCCGGCGCCGCCATCCTGGTCGCCGCGCTCGGCTTCAATCTGCTCGGCGACGGCCTGCGCGACCTCTTCGACGTCGAGAGCGTCTGATGAGCGAAGAGCCGCTGCTCGCCGTCGAACGTTTGAGCATCGATTTCGAGACCGAGGGGCGCGTCGCGCACATACTTCGTGAAGTGTCGCTTGAGGTGCCCGCCCGTCGCCATGTCGCTCTGGTCGGCGAGAGCGGCTGCGGCAAGAGCGTCACGATGCGGGCCATCATGGGCCTCTTGACGACGCCGCCGGCAAAGTTCCGCGGCGGCGAGATCCGTTTCGACGGCGCGAATCTTTTGCGGCTCAGCGGCCGCGAACGCGAGGCGCTGCGGGGCACCGCGATGTCGATGGTGTTCCAGGACCCGACAAGCTCGCTGAACCCGGTCTTCACGATCGGCGATCAGATGGGCTCGATCCTCAAATACGCGGATCGGCGCTTGAAGCGTTCGCGCAATGCAGTCGAGCGCAAGGCGCGCATCGCAGAGGTGCTGGGCCAGGTCCGCATGGCTGATCCCGAACGAATCAGCCGAGCCTATCCGGTTATGCTTTCGGGGGGCATGCGCCAGCGCATTCTGATCGCCATGGCGCTCTTGTCGGAACCGAGGCTGCTCATCGCCGACGAGCCGGGCACAGCGCTCGACGTCACGACCCAAGCGCAAATCCTGAAGCTCCTGCGCGAACTCGTCGAGGCGCGTGGCCTCGCGCTTCTGATGATCACCCATAATCTGGGCGTGGTGCGCGAGTCGGCCGACCATGTGTTCGTCATGTACGCGGGTTGCGTCGTTGAACAGGGGCCGACACACGCGGTATTCGCCAAGCCGAGGCACCCCTATACGCGCGCGCTGATGGCCTGCATCCCAAAACTGTCGGGCGGCGGAGCGATGCGCGGCATCGATGGGTCGCTGCCGGATTATTCCGCTCCGCCTCCCGGCTGCCGCTTTGAGCCGCGCTGCCCGCTTGCGGTATCAGCCTGCCTCAAGGCGCCGCCTCATTTCGAGGTTGCTCAGGGACAATCAGCCGCCTGCTGGCGCCTCGAGGCGACCGAGTGAGCGAGCCCCTGATCGACATCGTCGGCGTCTCGAAGGCCTTCCCCATCCGCGGTGGGCTGTTTGGCGGCTCGCGCGGCGAGGTGCGCGCCGTCAATGACGTGAGCTTCCGGCTCGATCGCGGCGAGGTGTTCGGCCTCGCTGGAGAAAGTGGCTCCGGCAAATCGACCATCGCCCGCATGATTCTCGGCCTCGAAGCCCCGACAGCCGGCGCAATCCTCATCGAGGGCCGCGATTTCGCTGACGAGCGCGATTGGCGCAAACGCAGTCCGGTCGTGCAGATGGTGTTCCAGAATCCTGGCTCCTCGCTCAACCCGCGCCGCTCGGTCGGCGACTCGATCGCGGTGCCGCTTGCCGCGCGCGGCTTGGAGCGACCCGCCCGGAGGCGGCGCATCGCCGAGCTGATCGAGCAGGTGCAATTGCCTGCGAACTTCGCCGAGCGCTATCCCTACGAGCTTTCCGGCGGACAGAAGCAGCGGGTCGCAATCGCGCGTGCGCTCGCCGCCGAGCCAAAGCTGATCGTGCTCGACGAGCCGACCTCGGCGCTCGATGTCTCGGTGCAGGCCAAGATCATCGAGTTGCTCGACGAACTGCGGTTGAGGCTTGGCCTCACCTACATCTTCATCTCGCACGATCTTTCGCTCATGCGCGCCTTCGCCAACCGCGTCGGCGTTCTCTATCTCGGGCGGCTGATCGAGACGGGGCCGACGGACGCTTTGTTCGAGCGGCCGGCGCATCCCTATACGCGCGCGCTTCTGTCCGCCGTTCCCGTCGTCTCAGACGAGGAAGAGGCTCTGAAGCCACGCGAGCCTACGGTCGAAGGCGAAATTCCAAATCCTGCGAATATGCCGACGGGCTGCGTCTTCCACCCGCGCTGTCCGCACGTGATGGCGACCTGCCGCGCGCAGATACCGGGACCCGATCAGGTTGGCCCCGAACATATCGCCAACTGCCACCTGCTCCGCTCGTCGGACGCGCGCGCGACCCATCCTCTGTTGTTACAGGAGTCCAGACAATGATCAGAATAGGCGTCGACGTCGGCGGTACCAACACCGACGCGGTCGTCATGGACGGCGCGAAAGTGCTCGCCGGCGTCAAAGCTGGGACCACCGCCGACGTCACGTCCGGCGTCGTCGCAGCGCTTAAGGCGGTGCTGGCGGAAGCCGCGCTCGAACCGTCCGCGATCGACGTCGTGATGATCGGCACGACACATTTCACCAACGCCGTCGTTCAGCGGCGCGACCTGGCCCAGACGGCTGCGATCCGCCTTGGCCTGCCCGCGACCGCTTCGCTCCCGCCGATGGTGGACTGGCCCGACGACCTCAAGGCGGCGATTGGCGGCCACTATTATATGGCCCATGGAGGCCACGAGTTCGATGGCCGCGAAATATCGGCTCTCGACGAAAAGGAGCTTCTCGGCATCGCTGATGACATTCGCGCCAAGGGCATTC
>Ga0210397_10003119_pt1 | contig 10245 bp, 9 predicted proteins | sample IncBWH2OmetaG_FD_160126 | JGI IMG/M metagenome (GOLD analysis project Ga0210397, IMG submission 160126) | Forest soil microbial communities from Barre Woods Harvard Forest LTER site, Petersham, Massachusetts, United States - Inc-BW-H-2-O ...
TATGTGTTAATTGGTGTATTATTCAGACTAAATGCCAAAATATAAGTACTTATTAGGTCCTTCAGGATTATTTGCTTGCGACTGATCAAGATTGGGATCGAATATTTTTTCAAGTTCGTCTATTAATTTCGAAACAGGCAGGCCCATAACGTTATAGTAATCACCATGAATTTTTTTAATTCCAACCATGCCTAACCATTCCTGAATGCCATAAGATCCAGCCTTGTCAAAGGGACGATGTTGATTAATGTAGTAGTCGATGTATTCTTCCGATAACGGTTTGAAGAAGACTTCTGTTATATCGTAAAAAGACCGTTCTTGTTCTTTGTAACAAATGGTTACTCCTGTAATTACTTCATGCATATTGTTGGAGAGCTTCAATAGCATACTTTTGGCTTCTTCTGCATTAGATGGTTTGTTTAATACATCTTTACGTTGAACAACAACAGTGTCTGCAGCGATAATCAAGCTTTCAGAAAAGTCTGATTTTATCGAATGAGCTTTAATTTTAGAAAGATAAAGAGGGATTTCTGTTCGTTGAAGATAGACGGGAAAATTTTCTTCAACTTGTTTAGTAAGGATGCGGAAGTTGATTCCCGCATCCTCTAATAATTGTTTTCTTCTGGGAGAGCCTGACGCTAAAATAACATCAATTTCTTTTAGTTTATTAATGAACACTATTTCTTACAAATATCTTTTTGTAAAACAATAGCTTCATCATCACCTAATGTAACCGCTTTTGAAATGTCGGTGCACGCTCCGGTTTTATCTTTTATTTCGTTTTTCAGTATTCCTCTGCATCTGTATGCCTCGGCTGAATTTTCATCAAGAGAAATAGCTTTATTGAAATCATCCATTGCCTCTTTATCTTTTTTAATATTCATATTGAAGAAACCACGACTGGTATAGGCACTTGCTTCAGTAGGGAATTTCGTTACAGCATTATCGTATTCTTTAATGGCTTCATCTTTTTTTCCCATGATATAATACGTATTAGCTTTTTGGTAGTAAGCCTCTTCGTACTGTGGTTTCAGTGCAATGCATTTAGTGTAATCTGCTAATGCACCATCCAGATCATTGTGTTCTCTTTTGCAGAACGCTCTGTTGAAATAAGCCGCGTGATCATTAGGGTCCAGCTGAATAGCTTTATTAAAATCTTTAATTGCCTGGTCATAATTTTCTAAGCTGCTTTCAGAAAAACCTCTATAGAAATATGCGTATGTAATATTCGGATATAAGGTGATAGCTTTTGTGTAATCAAGAATTGCATCAGCATGTTTTCCATATTCGGCTTTTGATTGACCTCTGCCAAAATAAGCTTCAAAGTTATCCGGTTGTAGGTATATAACTCTGGAGTAATCTGTGATTGATTCCGTATAATGACTCAATAGGAAATATTCCTGAGCTCTGTTTTGAAATGCTTCTGCATAAGAAGAGTCGAATTTGATGGCAGTAGTAAAATCTTCAATGGCTTCATCTCTCATACCATCCTTACTTTTTGCCATACCTCTTTTAGAGAAGGCTGCAGTGTAGTTTGGTTTAATGGCAATAGCTTTATCAAAATTAGTAATGGCTAAAGGATAATCGCCCAGTTCTAATTTGCAAAGACCAATATAATAATACGATTCAAAGCTGGAAGGATTGGCAGCTGCAGCTTGTTTGAATTTTTCAGATGCGCCGATAAAATTACCTTTTTTAAATAAAGCAAGTCCTTCGTTGAAAAGCCCGTTCGCATCTTTGTTTATATAAACAGTATATTCAAACTCTATGTAATCGTTATTGTCGCCACCGGTAATTTTTGATTTGCCATCGTCGTGAATGATAGTAATTTTTATGATAGCGAAACTTTGCGTCTCTCTTACTTTTGCAATAAAAACATCGCCTACCTTTAAGTTATCTATTGTGGACGTCGATTTACCTGCTTTGAAGCTCGCCTCAATAGATAGATAATTAAATTTTAAAACATTAGGATTGTCTATTTTTACAAAACTTGTGGTGTTGTAAGATCTAAATGTTTTCTTGAATTTCGGCAAATCCGTAGAATCTGTAGTGTTAACAAGATCTTTATCTTCAGCTTTTGCCGTGATAAATTGATGCTTGTTTTCGAGCAAATCCCAGGCGGCGGCATTAGGGCCTTGCATGTTAAATATTTTGCCTTTAGACGGGGTTTGGGCAGATGCTGAAAAAACTAGCATCAAAAGAGTGGAAAACAGGATCGTTTTTTTCATGTTGTAAGTAAATATTCTTTTCTGAACAAAAAAGACTAAGTTCTAATTTTAAAACAATGTATTGAATTTTTTTCAAAATTACGCCTTTTCATAAAACTTATTATAATTATAAATGATCATACGAAATGATCTTAAATCAATAGCCTAATTCTTAGAAGAGCTATGCAGACTGTCGATCTTATCTGTACTTTTTATCTACATTCCTTTAAATTTAGCTTTAAAAGTGTTACATTTGAAAGTTTTAAGGTCTGTTTTAAGGCCTTTGTGTAGGTTCGTTTAACTATTAAAATTGTACTACTTTGGATCTGTTTGAGAAATTACAGCACGACAGAGGGCCCTTAGGGAAGCACTCAAATATCGCTCACGGTTATTTTGCATTTCCTAAATTGGAAGGTGACATTGCTCCTCACATGAAGTTCAGAGGGAAAGACGTATTGAACTGGAGTCTGAATAACTATATAGGATTGGCAAATCATCCTGAAGTTCGTAAAGCCGACGCTGACGGATCAGCACAATATGGACTTGCCTACCCAATGGGAGCGCGTATGATGTCTGGTAATTCTAATCTGATCGAAGAATTTGAGACCCAGCTTGCAAATTTCATGGGTAAGGAAGATGCAATGGTTTTAAATTTCGGCTACCAGGGGATTATGTCCATTATTGATGCCTTATTAGACCGTCACGATATTGTAATTTACGATTCAGAATCTCACGCATGTATCATTGATGGTATGCGTATGCATATCGGTAAACGTCTGGTTTTCCCGCATAACGATATAGATAATTTAAAAACGCAGCTTGAACGTGCCAATAAAATGATTGATCCTTCTAAAGGTTCAATTTTAGTAATTACTGAAGGCGTATTCGGTATGGCAGGTGATATGGGCAAATTGAAAGAAATTGTTGAATTGAAAAAACAATATTCTTTCCGTTTATTAATTGATGATGCACATGGTTTTGGTACTATGGGCAAAACAGGTGCTGGTGCAGCTGAAGAGCAAGGCGTGCAGGATGAAGTGGATATCTATTTCTCTACATTTGCTAAATCTATGGCTAGTGTTGGTGCATTCGTAGCAAGCAAAGAAAATATTATTGAATACTTAAGATATAATACCCGTTCTCAGATTTTTGCTAAAACATTGCCAATGGCACTTGTTGTAGGTAACATGAAACGTTTGGAGTTATTACGTACACAACCTCAATTAAGAGAAAATCTTTGGAATGTTGTTAGGGCTCTGCAAAAAGGCTTAAAAGATAAAGGTTTCAATATCGGCAATACACAATCTCCGGTAACTCCCGTTTATTTGAGTGGTACTGAATCAGAAGCTGCGCAAATGATTATTGACTTAAGAGAGAATTACGGTATCTTCTGTTCTATAGTTATATATCCTGTTGTTCCTAAGGGTGTTATGATGCTTCGTTTGATTCCAACAGCTGAGCATACTCAAGCAGACGTTGAAAGAACGATTGTAGCATTTGCTGAAGTTGCAGAAAAATTGAAACAAGGTGTATACAGCAAAAGTTTAACGAATATCTCAATTTAAAAGAAATTATAAATTTATTTGCCTTGTTATTGCTGATTCGCAGATAAATTCGTATTTTCAATTATTAAACGATTAGTAAACTCAAAATTTTTGGATACAATGAACAGATTTGAACAACTTAAAGACCTTATTGCTTCTCTAGAGGCAGACTTTATTAAGTTTTATGACAAACAAAACAGCGCTGCTGGTACTAGAGTAAGAAAAGGAATGCAAGATTTGAAAAACATTGCTCAAGACATCAGAAAAGAAGTTCAGGATGCTAAAAATTCTGCTGAATAACTAATTTCGATGTTCGTCATTAACATAAAAAAAGTCTCTTAATTCAATTAAGAGACTTTTTTTATGTTAAAAAACAAAGAATAACGAAGAAATTAAGCGGTTATCTTTTTATGAGCCACAGAAATTCTGTTTTTAAGATCTTCAGAGGCTTTTACCAATGGCAGACGTACTTCATTTGTGCAAATGCCGATTTGTTCCAACAAGCTTTTTACGCCAACAGGATTGCCTTCTTCATACATTAATGGGTTTATCTCTGTAAAACCTACCAGTATTTCGGTTGCCTGTTGAAAGCGGGACTGTATAGCGGCTTTAATCATTTCCGAGAATTTTCCCGGATAAGGATTTGACAAAACCGAAATAGCACCTACTGCACCAATCGAAATGGTTGGGACTGCAAGCAAATCATCACCGGATATTACTAAAAACTCTTTAGGCGTATTTTTAATAATTTCAAGTGCCTGTACAATATCTCCACTTGCTTCTTTAACCCCAAAAATGTTTTTTATATCACTTAAACGGATAGCTGTTTTTGCAGACATATTTATTCCTGTTCTACCAGGTACGTTATAGGCTAAAACAGGTACCGGAGATTTTTCTGCCAATGCTTTATAGTGCTGAAAAATCCCTTCTTGTGAAGGTTTATTATAGTATGGACAAACGGATAGCAACGCATCAATTCCTTTGAAATCTGTTGCACCTATACGTTGTATAACTTCTGCAGTATCATTGCCACCAATTCCGTACATAAACGGAACACGACCATTATTAACATCAAGGGCTATCTGTAGGAGCTTTGCTTTTTCTTCTTTAGAAGTAGTTGCAGATTCAGCAGTAGTTCCGTTCACTACTAAATAATCTACACCTGAAGTAATATTGAATTCAATTAAGTTTTTGAAAGCATCATAATCAACCGAATGATCTCTTTTAAACGGAGTAATTAGAGCTGTACCAGTACCGTAGAACGTATGCACGATTGTAATTTTTTATATAGTATGCAAAATTGGCAAATTATCAGAACATTAAGAAAATACAAGCACTCTATTTTTCTATTTGTGTAAAAGAATCAGGAATTTAACAATGTGTTAAATTCCTCTTCTGTAATAATTTTAATGTTCAGTTTTTGTGCTTTTTCAAGTTTGGCAGGCCCCATGTTGTCGCCGGCAATCAGGTAATCAAGCTTTCCTGTAATACCGGAACTGATTTTGCCACCATTTTTCAATATTATCTCTTTTAATTCATCTCTTTCATATCCTTCAAATACGCCGGAAATAACAAAACTCTTTCCGGAGAACTTATCAGACTCGGTTTGCAGTATTTCATTTTCACCCAATTCTAATTTTACTCCGGCAGTTTTTAGTTTGTGAATCAACTGAATGTTATCGTCAATCGTGAACCACTCTAAAATGCTTTGGGCTATTTTAACCCCTATTTCCGGAGCTTGCAATAACTCTTCCAGAGAGGCTTTTTGAAGGGTCTCTATACTTTTGAAATGTACAGCTAGTTTTTCGGCTACTGTAGCACCAACATAACGAATGCCGATTGCAAACAATACATTTTTAAATGGAGTTGTCTTGGAAGTTTCTATGCCATTCAAAACGTTGGTAACTGATTTTTCACCGAAACGATCAAGCTGAATGAGTTGATCATAAGTAAGTGTATAAAGATCAGCAACATTTTTAATTAAGTTTTTCTGATAAAGAAGCTCAATTGTTTCAGAACCTATGCCATCAATATTCATGGCCTTACGCTGAATAAAGTGTTCGATTTTTCCTGTTATTTGTGGTGCACATCCTTTGTCGTTCGGGCAATACCAGGCTGCTTCTCCTTCAATACGAATAAGCGAAGAATGACAAACCGGACAGGATTGAATGAATTTTATCGGACTGCTGGCTGCAATGCGTTTTGTTGTATCAACCCGTGTTATTTTAGGAATAATTTCTCCGCCTTTTTCAACAAAAACAGTATCACCTTCATGTAAGTCTAACCGTTCCATTTCATTTGCATTATGCAGCGTAGCACGTTTTACTGTAGTGCCAGCAAGATGCACCGGCGCAAGATTGGCTACAGGAGTAACTGCACCTGTACGACCTACCTGATATTCAACAGACAGAATGCGGGTAGAAGCTTCTTCTGCTTTGAATTTATAAGCAATGGCCCAACGGGGGCTCTTAGCTGTCATGCCTAGTTCTGACTGCAGCTGCAGATCGTTTACTTTTATTACAACACCATCTGTAGCGAGCGGAAGATTAAATCGCGCTTCGCTCCAATGTTCAATATAAGCTAAGATCTCTTCAACAGAATTACATATTTTGTATGAGTCGGAAACCCGGAAGCCCCAGTTCTTTAATTGCTCCAGAGCAGCTGCATGTGTTTTCTGTCCGGCCGATTCCTGTAATAAAGAATATACATAACAATCCAGGGCTCTTTTTGCAACAACACCGGAGTCCTGCATTTTAACTGTTCCGCTGGCGGCATTACGAGGATTGGCAAGTACGGCTTCACCTATATCTTCACGTTCTTTATTAATGCGTTCAAACATTTCGTAAGGAAGGTATACTTCACCACGCACTTCAAATTCTTCAGGTAAATTACCAGATTGAATTTTTAATGGAATACTTTTAATGGTTTTAATATTGTTCGTAACATCGTCGCCACGCACACCATCACCGCGTGTTACAGCTTGAGTAAGTATGCCATTTTTATATGTGATACTCATGGCCACGCCATCAAATTTCATTTCACATACGTATTCTACATTCTTGCCAATGGCTTTTTGTACACGTTCGTCAAATTCCCGGATCTCTTTTTCAGAATAGGTGTTTGAAAGAGAGAGCATAGCATACTTATGTGTTACAGATGTAAATTCTTTCGTAACAGTACCGCCTACTCTTTGAGAAGGTGAATCCGGTTTTAAAAAATCAGGATATTGTTTTTCTAATTGAATTAATTCATTTAAAAGAGTATCAAATTCAAAATCTGAAATTTCAGAAGTGTCTTTTTGATAATATAAATTGTTGTGATAGTGAAGAACACGATTTAATTCTTCTATACGTAACAATGCTTCGTCTCTATTCATTGCAGGATAATTTTTATCAATTTACTTATTTTATGTTAAATCAAATAATCGAAATTGTGTAGATTTGTACAACGGCATTTTATGCTTTGTGAATTGTAAATACTATCCCATTTGATATTCCTGAAATGAAAAAAATAAAGACAATAGTATTAACAATCTTTATCTATTTTTTTGTTTATACAATACAAGTAGTTTTTATTCATAGATTTATTAATCCTGTGGTTACACCCCTGATGATTACAAGAGTATTGGAAGGGATATTCGGTGATGATCATTCAATTGGAATACATAAAAAATGGAAGTCTATAGATGAAATTTCTCCAAATATGATTCGTGCAGTTATTGCATCCGAAGATCAACGATTTACGGAACACCATGGTTTTGACTGGGAAGCAATTAAAGCTGCAATAAAATACAATAACAGAAAGAAGGGTAAAAAAGTCAGAGGGGCTTCAACTATTAGTCAGCAAACAGCAAAGAATGTTTTTCTGTGGCCATCAAGAACATGGATTCGAAAAGGTGCAGAATTCTATTTCACATTCCTAATTGAAGCTCTTTGGTCCAAGGAGCGAATCATGGAAGTGTATTTGAATGTAATTGAAATGGGAGATGGAGTATATGGTGTGGAAGCAGCATCCCGAAAATATTTTAAAATATCCGCCTTAAATTTATCTGCGAAGCAGGCAGCATCTATTGCAGCTATTCTTCCCTTACCTTTGAAATGGTCGCCTGTAAAACCCAATAACCAAGTAATAAACAGAACTGTTTGGATTCGGAATCAAATGAATTATGTTGAATTGCCTCAATGGGGAATGAAATCAAAATAAACCATTTAAAAAATGTGTAAGTACTTTTCCCGATAATAAGTTCTCTTCAATTTTTTTCGTAATAATTTCTTTTGCTTCCAATTTGAAACCTGTAATAACCATGCTGGTATAATAAATGATTTGATAAAAAGCTTCATTGCGTTCGCCTTGTAACGCTTTAAGTCCAAGTTCGGCAGTTGTCTCAGCAGTAATTATTTTTGAAGGCAATTGGTCTGAATCAATTGAAAGAAATTCTTTCGGATTAATTTGCTGATCGGTAATAGTATCACCTGACACAATAACCTGTATGGTTTCTCTATTTAAAGGAGGACAAGAGGAGCCTTCAAGACCTTTGACAACGATTGCTGCCGCTGACTTACCCTGAGTTTTTAGTTGCTCTGCGACTTCTGTACGATAGTGTGCGTGAGTAAAACCTGTAAGTATATGATTTCCATTTTTTGCCCGGATTGGCTGCATCATTTTTTCAAAAGTTGCCAGAAAAGGACGTTTAACCATTTCTTTACGTATAGTTTTTAATTTATACAATGGAGCATGAAAATCAGATTGGTTTATGTACCCCCAGCCAATAGAAGGAGTTGTAACTTGCGCTGTTATTTTTTCAGGAGATTTTGTGGAGTTACCTTTGCAAGCCTCCATTATTTTTTTACTTGAAATGCCAAACTTGGGAGCTACTTCATCTGTACCATGAACAATGCAAGGATATCCGCAGGAAGCTATTGCAGCGGCAAAGAAAGGAGCAAAGTTGTTGTATCTGTTAAAGCCATCGTAGTTATCACAGATATCGATCAGTATCGGTAGATCGGTTTGAATTCTTGATGTGTAGTTCCACAATACATCAAAAAAAGCTTTGTTCTCATCAAAGGTTTCACGCTTTAATCGTTGAGCTTCAAGAAATGCACCTTTTTGAAAAGCAGGAACGGATTCGTTTGTTAGCAACAATATCATGGCTTCGTGCGCTTCTGTATAGTTTAGATCTTTTCCTTCAATAGTTCTGCATAGATATTTTTCAAATGAATTAGATGCTGCTTCATGTTTCAGCATAAAGTGCAGTGAGGATGGTAATATATCTGTGTATGTCTTTTGAAGTTGTGAGAGCCATCTAGCTTCAGCTTCAGAAGGAGGAAGCATGAGTAACGCTGTTAAAATAGTAGCGCGTGTAGTAAGACTATATGTTTCGTTTAAAAACAATTGTTCGACTTCAAATAATTCGACTTGTTTCAAACTTTTACTTCCTTCCGGTCCGATACCTTTTTTCTTAAGAAGTTCTTCCAAACGGTTTAACGGGGCAGCCATACTTTAGATTTTATATTTACGTAAAAATAAGTAATTTTACGTAAATAATATTTATTATTGGTCACGGTGTAAATGATAGAGAAGATGGTACAAGAATTGAAATCTCTATAATAATTTTTAAGTACATGAAAAAGGTTAACATCTTATTGGTAGATGATCATACTATTATAAGAGAAGGAATCAAGGCTATGTTAAAAGAACAGAAAAATTTCACTATTGTGGGTGAAGCTGTTAATGGTATAGAGGCACTTGAAGCAGTTAAAAGGCTTACTCCTGATGTTGTAATTATGGACATCTCAATGCCGGAAATGAATGGTATTGAGGCTACGGATTTGATCTCTAAAAAATATCCTGAATCTAAAGTTTTAATATTTTCTGCACATGATAATGAAACGTATATTTTAAAATCAGTTGAGGCAGGGGCATTCGGTTATTTATTAAAAAATATTGATAAAACAGAATTCGTAAAGGCGATTGTTTCAGTATATAATGGGGAGAAATATTTTAATGCCACTATTTCAACTGTATTGGTTGCAGGTTATTTAAATAAAGTGAAGACAAATGATCTAAAGCAGCCAGTATTAATTTCGGACAATGGATATGCGCTTACTAAACGAGAAAAAGGCATTTTAAAATTAATTACAGTTGGTAAAAACAATCGGGAAATTGCCGATGGTTTATCTATTAGTATTCGGACGATTGAAACACATCGTGCAAATATTATGAAAAAATTAAAAGTTAAAAATGCAGTAGAGTTGCTTCGGATAACTCTTGATAATAAGATTGTTTGATTTTATAAATAATTTATTCGGTATTTAGTTTTTATATTTTTTGTATAAATAAATATTCGATCATGCGTATTACTCTTCTAGTCATTAGAATGCGTATGCATATACGCTTTCGTTCTTTCGATTACATTATTCCGAATATTTAAATAAAATAAGCTATAGTCACATAGGTGATAGCTTTTTCCTAAATGTATATATCCGTTTTTCTTT
>Ga0210397_10003128_pt1 | contig 10231 bp, 9 predicted proteins | sample IncBWH2OmetaG_FD_160126 | JGI IMG/M metagenome (GOLD analysis project Ga0210397, IMG submission 160126) | Forest soil microbial communities from Barre Woods Harvard Forest LTER site, Petersham, Massachusetts, United States - Inc-BW-H-2-O ...
CCATGGAGGTCCGCGACGTGAACATGGACTTCGCCTACGGCGAGTCGTTCACCGAGTCCAGTCCCGAGGCCTACGAGCGGCTGCTGCTCGACGTCCTCATCGGCGACCCGCCGCTGTTCCCCCGGCAGGCCGAGGTCGAGCTGGGCTGGCGGATCCTCGACCCGGTGGAAGAATTCTGGGCCTCCCACACCAAACCGGACCAGTACCCGGCCGGCACGGCCGGCCCTCCGTCGGCCGACGCGATGATGGCACGGGACGGCCGCGCATGGCGCCGGCTCTAGGGAGGCTCCGATGACCATCGACCTGACCGACACCAGCACCGGCGCGATCCACGATGCGCTCACCCAGGCTCGCCGCCGGATGGGCGGCCCCGCGTCTGGCACGGTGCTGACGCTGATCATCGTCACCGACGAATCCGAGCAGTACGACGCGGTCCGGGCGGCCAGCCAGGCGGGCCGCGAGCACCCGAGCCGGATCCTCGCCGTCATCACGCGTAGGCCCAAGGGCGAGTCGCGGCTCGACGCTGAGATCCGGGTGGGCGAGACCGGGCCCGGCGAGACCATCCTGCTGCGTATGTACGGGCCGCTCGGCCAGCACGCCGACTCGGTGGTCGCGCCGCTGCTCGCGCCCGACGTGCCCGTGGTGACCTGGTGGCCGGACGAGGCACCGCCGGCGCCGGGCGGCGACCCGCTCGGCGCGGTGGCCCAGCGGAGGGTGACCGACGCGGCCGCCAGCGAGACGCCCAAGGACATGCTGCTGACCCTGGCCAAGGCGTACAAGCCGGGCGACACCGACCTGGCCTGGACCCGGTCGACGCCCTGGCGTTCGCTGCTCGCCGCCACCCTGGACCAGCCCTACCCCACGCTGCTCTGCGGCGAGGTCCTGGCCGAGCCCGCCAACCCGAGCGCAGACCTGATCGCGGCCTGGCTCGGGCTGCGGCTGGGCATCGAAATACAGCGCGGCGAGTCAGAAGGCCCGGGGATCACCGAGGTCAGCTTCGAGACGCCAGACGGGAAGGTCTCGCTGTCCCGGCCGGACGGCCGGAACGCCACCCTGGCCTGGCCCGGGCGTCCGGAACGCCGGGTGGCGCTGCACCGACGCGATACCGCCGACCTGGTCGCGGAGGAGCTGCGCAGGCTCGAGCCCGACGAGGTCTACGCCGAGACGCTGCGCGCCCTCGCGGCAGGCCAGCCCGCATGAGCGTGCCCGAGGTCATCGTGCACCGCGACGCCAAGCTGCTCGCTCAGGCCGTTGCGGCGCGCCTGGTCACCAGGCTGGTCGACGCGATCGCCGCCCGGGGTACCGCGTCGGTGGTGCTGACCGGGGGTGGTATCGGCACCGCGGTGCTCGCCGAGCTCGCCGCCGCTCCGGCCAGGGACGCGATCGACTGGCGGCACCTGGACATCTGGTGGGGAGACGAACGGTTCGTCCCGGCTGGCCACCCGGACAGGAACGAAACCGGCGCCCGTTCGGCCCTGCTCGATCACGTGGACGTCGACCCGGCCCGGGTACGGCCGATGCCCGGCCCGGACGGCCCCGACGGCGATGACCCTGAGGCGGCCGCCGCCCGGTACGCGTCCTGGCTGGCCGCCGCGACCGCGCCGGAGGACCACGGGCCGGTACCCTCGTTCGACGTGCTGATGCTCGGCATCGGTCCCGAGGGGCACGTCGCGTCGCTGTTCCCCGGCATGCCCGCGCTATACGACGAGCGGCCGGTCGTGGCCGTGCGCGGCTCCCCCAAGCCCCCGCCGACCCGGCTGTCCCTGACCCTGCCGTCCATCCAGGCCGCCCGGGAGGTCTGGATCCTCGCCTCGGGCCCGGACAAGGCGAAGGCGATCGCCATGGCGCTGTCCGACGCCGGGCCGGTGCAGGTGCCTGCCGCGGGGGCCCGCGGCAGCCGACGAACGCTATTCCTGATCGACAGCGACGCCGCGGCGAAGGTGCCGCCGCAGATCGGCCGCCAGGGCGCCCACTGACCTCTCCCCCGGCCTGCGGCTGAACGCCAGGCCCGCGGCCAGGCAGGCGCACGGCACCGCCGCGAGCACGTACCGGTAGCTGAACCCGGCGGTCATCGGCGGCAGCAGGATCATCAGCGCCCCTACCAGCCAGGGCAGCAGACCGATACCGCCCCAGCGGCGCCAGCGGGCCAGCACGCCGGCCGCGCCGATGAGCAAGATCAGGCCGAGCAGGGTGCCGCGCAGGTAGAAATACCGCTGGTACATCTGCAGCAGGTGCTGCCAGGGCTGCACCGCACGGGCCTGTCCGAGTCCGGGTCCGCCGAAGTCCTGCCGCGCCTGATACGTCTTCAGGGCGGCGGGGTCACCCGGGTACGGCTTCGTCCACCAGGGGATCAGCGCGTCCAGGGTCTGGCCGGAGACGAACTGGAAGGCCGGGCTGTTCCCGTAGTAGTTGTGCGGGTCGGGCTGCCGGTTCCAGCCGAACGTGTGCAGCGTGTCGCGGGCCACCACATGCACGTAGCTGATCGGCTGGGCCAGGATCGCCTCCCTGGCGAACTTCTCCGCCATCCCGTTGACCTTCGGCGTGAACCGCAGTGTGTTGTCGCCGGAGTTGTACAGGTTGTACAGCGGGGTGGTGACGTGATTGTCCGGCCACCGCTCGTTGTTCGCCCACAGGTACTCCCCCGACACCGGGCGCAGATACGGCGGCGTCGGGTCACACAGGGCCCGGACGTCGGGCGAGGGGTGGATCTTGTCGCACTCGGCGAACGCGCTGACCCGGCTGTACAGGAACGTGCCCGAGGACTCGGTCAGCGCGTACCTGCCGTAGGTGCCGTGAAACCAGATCATGTACGCCGCGAGGGGCACGAGCCCCGCCACGAGCAGGGTGACCAGGCGTCGCCAGCCCACCCGCCTGACCAGCATGGCCGCCAGCACCACCACGAGCAGCGGCTGGCCGACCGACCGAACCACGGTGGCATAGCCGATGAGCAGGCCCGCCACCGCCATGACCGGGACCGAGGGGCGGTCGCTCCAGCAGAGGATGACGATGGCGACGGTCGCGAGGAAGATAAACAGCGTGTCCGCGGTGACCATGTGCTCGAGGTGCAGTTCGTACGAATCGAACAGGACCGGCAGCGCGGGCAGCGTCGCCCCCCACCAGGGCAGCCCGCGGTGGCGCAGCAGAGCGTAGATGATGACGCCCATGACGACACCCATCGCCGCCTGCAGAAGGGCTAGCGGATAGGCGTTGTGCAGGGGCAGCAGCAGGTCGATGAGGAAGGGATAGCCGTTCGGCCGGACCGGGTCCGGGACACGCGTCACGGCGTCGTAGATGTAGGTGTAAGAGTCGTTGAACCACAGGATCGGCGGATAGCCCAGGACCACGATGATCCTGACGATGACGGCGGCCGCGAGCACGATGGTGAATTGCCAGTGCGTCACGGCCGGGCGGGTGAGCCGCGTCAGCCGCGAACCCTGCGCGTCCTGAGGCGGCTGCTCATCGGGGATGACCCGATCGCTGCCGGTGGTCGCATTCGACAACGACCGCCTCCTGACTCTCTGTGAGCCTGTAGGAAAAATACCGCGTTCCTCTCGCCGATCCCGCAGGCCCCGGGAGATCCGGCACGCCGACGCGATTTCGCCGCGTCGGCCGACTCATAGTAGCCGCCTGCCCAGGCCAGAAATAAGTATTACCGGTTATCCGGGCGAGCCTGTGATTCGGTCATCACGGACGGTTATCAGCGTCCCCCGTACCCTACCCGGCACGCGAGCAGGCAAATGAACACGACCGAGAGCGCGGCCGCGGTGTCCGGCGATCCGGCCGCCGCCGCGATCATGATCCAGACGAAGATGATCGGCAGCAGCCTGCCCAGCGGCCGGTCGCGGCCGCCGTCTCGCGGCCGGGGTACCGACGGGACCATCTGGGTCGCGGGCGCCAGGTGCGATTGCCGTTGCGGCAGGTCGGCGCCGAGTACCGGCTCGACCGGCAGATCCCCCGTCAGCTCGCGCAGGTCGGGCCAGGTCTTCGAGGCGTAGGCGGCGGAGGTCCGCTCCTCGAATTCCTCCAGCGTCAGCCGGCCTTCGGTGTACGCGTCCCGGAGAACGTCGACAACACTCTCCCGCTCTTTGTCGGACGCGCGGATCGGTCGGTCGGTCATCGGCACGGACCCTCCTCGTGTTGCATATAGATCCTAACCCGCCCAGGGCCGAACCCAGGCTGGCGGGATGCCAGCCGGCCGGATGGCAGGGTGGGAGCACGACGAGGATCGCGCAGGTGCTCACGCTGACGCCAGGGCCGGCGTCCGGTGAAGATCGCACTACCGGTTGCACTTAATCCGAAAGTTTCGGGACGCGAAGCAACCCCAGAACAGAATCGGCCGCCCCGCCATGAGGCGGCATCGGGGGACTACCCAAAAATGGTGAGCTTTTAGGTCTCGCACCTGCACGCATGCGGCGTTACGCTATTGGCGAATCTTTCATCTGGTCAATCTCTGTGCCGGATGTGACCAGAAGAAGGTTTTGGCCTGACGATTTTGGTGCGTAAGACAAGGTCTTCATGCCAGTCACGTAGTAACGACGGGCGCTCCGCCATCTCGACCGCCGCATGGCACGCCGAGAGCCGGACGAGCCATTCCTCACCAGGAGGGATCGAATTTGAGCGTCAGCGAAGATCGCACAGTCCAGCCCAGCCCCACGACCGCGGCCCCCGCCTCGGGCATCGCCGATCCGGCGCCGCTCGGCCTCGCCGCCTTCGCCCTTACCACTTTCCTGCTGTCGGCCAAGAATGCCAACTGGATGGGTTCTGCCACCGGTGCCGCGTTCCTCGGTTACGCCTTCGCCTACGGCGGGCTCGGCCAGCTGCTGGCCGGAATGTGGGAGTTCCGCAACAGGAACGTGTTCGGTGCCACCGCGTTCGCCACCTACGGCGGCTTCTGGATCGGCCTCGGCATCTGGTACCAGCTCGTGGCGGTCCCGGCCCTCACGGGCGCCAAGACGCCGGTCGCCCTGGCCGCGGCCGTCACGACGGTCAACCACGACGTGGCCTGGATCCTGCTCGCGTTCGCCATCTTCAACACCTACATGCTGATCCTGTCCACTCAGGTCAACATGGCCGTGTTCGCGGTGTTCCTCACCCTGGAAATCACCGAGATCATCCTGTTCATCGGCAACTTCGCCGCTGGCGCGGCGGTGAAGCCAACCGGGCTCATCATTTTCGGCGGCTATGTCGGCATAATCACCGCGCTTACCGCCTGGTACACATCGGCGGCCCTCGCCTCGAGAGGTATGGCGGGCGGCAAGATCCTGCTGCCGGTGGGCAGGCCGCTCATCTCCTAGGTCCGGTTCCGCATCAGCGCTGGGGAGCTCCCGCTCCCCAGCGCTTTTCTGTGTCCGGGATGATCAGCCAGACCGGCCGGGCGCCGGATAGCGTTAGGCCGACGAAACAGCCGCGAAAGGAGGAGCACGGTGCAGAACGGGAGGCAGGTCGACCTGCCGAAGCAGGTCGAGCGCGTCAGGCGCAGGACGAGGCCGTGGAAGTCGATCATCGCCCTGCTGCTCGCGATCGCCGCCGCGGTCATCTCGCACCAGGCTCGCCGCGACATCTTCACGGCGGGCCAGCTGACCAACCAGTTGATCACCTACGGCTGTGCCGTGCTGTTTCTCGTCTTCGGGTCCATCGCGACCTACGGCCTAGCCGGGAAATCGAGAGAGCTGCTCGAGCCGACGGCCGGCCAGGCCCACTCCGCCATCGTCCGGTACGCCATCTTGATCGTCGGCGCGTTCACCACGCTGGTGATCACGCTCCTGCTGTTCGGCGTCGACGTCAGCCAGCTCGTCCTCGGCGGGGCGATCACCACCGTCTTCCTCAGCATCGCCGCGCAGCAAGCGCTCGGCAACGTGTTCGCCGGGCTGGTGCTGGTCTTTGCCAGGCCGTTCAAGGTGGGTGACGCGATCCGGCTCCAGGCCGGCGCGCTCGGCGGCACGCTCGATGGCATCGTGACCGATATCGGGATCACCTACCTCCGTTTCAGGGCCGACGGCAGAGTGATGTCCATCCCGAACTCGCAGGTGCTCAACGCCGTGGTCGGTCCCGTCCCCCCTGAGGATAAGGATCCCGTGATGGTCGAGGACGGCAGGTCGGGCACGCCAGGCGGCCCGGAACAGCCCCAGCCGCGCCCCGCCGGACCCGCATGAGCCCCGCCGGCCTGCCTCGAGCGGGAACCGCTCGGCCTGTCCATAATCGACTGCGGGACGTGACCCACTTGAACGTGCCCGGGCAGAACGAAGGGCCGGCTGGCGAACCAGCCGGCCCTTCGTCACGCTGACCGGTGCGGAGGTCGCCTCTCGGCGAAAGGCGCAACGCGGCTCCAGCCGAACGGTATTCCGCGAGGGCAGTAGGTGCGGCCCGGGGACACAGCCACACCGGCTGTTAGCTAGTAACGCCCGCGGCGGCGGCGCTGTTCCCGGCGCGTGGGCGGATCTGTTTTGTACGGGAACGACGAGACGGGCTGCTCGCTCGTGGTGGCCTCCGGATCCTGAACCTGGTAGGGCCCGCTCCCGTCGCGGTAGGCGTTGTCCTGCCCGCCATAGCCGAAGGTGCTGTATCCCTGATCCGGGTACGAGTCGGTGTTGGCCTGGGCCTGGGCCTGGTGGCCCTGCCCGGCGTAGCCGTACTCGCTGTACCCCTGATCCGGGTAGGCCGGGGTATCTGCTTCCTGGTAGTTCTGGCCGCCGTAGCCCTGGTAGCCGTACTCCTCGTTGCCGGGCTGCTGGTGGTGTCCCTGATCCTGGTTTCGCTCGTCCGGATAGCGCTGGTCCTCGTAGTGCTGCCCCTGGTAGCCCTGGTCCTGGTAGCCCTGGTCTTGATAGGGCTGGTCTTGATAGGGCTGGTCCTGATAGGGCGGCTGGTCCTGGTAGCGCTGGCCCTGGTAGTCGTCCTGGGCGTAGCCCTGGTGCTCCTGGGCCTGGTAACCAGACCCCGCGTAGCCCCGGTTGTCGTAGGAGCCGTGGTCGTAGCGCGACCCCTGGTCATAGCCCTGGCGCGGGTCATAAACCTGGCCGGAGTTGGAGTCGGCCCCATAACCCTGGTCCCGGTAGGACTCGCTGTCGTAATGCCGGCCCGAATACGAGGAAGGGGAGGACTGACCCCGGTCGGCGCCGGCCTGAGCGTCACCGTACCCCTGCTCGACGTAACCCTGACCGGAGTAGGCCTGATCCGCATAGCCCTGATCGACATAGCCCTGATCGACATAGCCCTGATCGACATAGCCCTGATCGGAGTAACCCTGGCCGACGTAATCCTGCTCGGCGTAGCCGTGGCCCTGCCCCGCGTAGCCGCGGTCGCCGTAGCCTTGCTGGTCGCCGTAGCCTTGCTGACCGCCGTAGCCGGGGTCCTGGTACTCCTGCTGGGCGTAACCACGGTCGGCGTACTGGCCGGGCTCGGCGTAGCGCCCCTGCTCGGCGTACTGGCCGCCGTACGCGGGGCCCGTGTCGCCGTAGCTCTCGGCCGCGTGCCGCCGCCCGGCCCCCCGGTCCTGGTACTCCTGCTCTGGGTACTGCTGCTCCGGGTAATACTGTCCGGCGTAGTCCCCGGGATAGTCCTGCGCGTGCTGCGGCGCTTGATACGTCTGGGACCCTGACCCCGGGGGCAGGGCCAGCGGGCCGGCGGGCAGCGCCCGCGGACCCTGGGCCTGCGCCGGGCTCAGCATCATCGTGCCGGTCGGGTCGTCGGGCCGCACCGCGCGGAAGTCCCCGGTCACCGGGCCCGTGAACTCGACGTCGCGGCCGCCGTAGCCGCCCGGGAGGGCGGTCAGCCTGGGATCGGTCGGCGCCCCGGGAAGCTGGCTGGCGTAAGCGCCGGAGCCGCGGGGGTCGGGGGCCTGCGCGCCGCGCTGCAGAGCGTCGATCAGCCTCGGCAGCTCCTCTATCGGAAGCCGGAACGTGCCGGTGCAGGTGCCCCCCTGCCAGATGCTGAAGACGGAGACTCCGGTGTCGGCGTACCAGCTCAGGCGCATGCTGCGGGAGCTGCCGCGCACGTCGAAGAAAACCTCGCCAAGCCGGGGCAGCGGCGCCGCGTCCGACGCTGACATGCTGCTCATCGTGGCCTTGCTCCCTTCTGTTGTCCAGTTCGTCACGAAGACTCTCCAGCAGGCTAGCTGCAGGCCGGAATAAAGGCAGGGAATTTCGCCAGCTCGCATGCGAGACCGCTACCACGGATGGCATCATTATCGACGGGCATGCAGCGGCCTGCGCGATGGTTTAGCAAGGACGGGTGAACCGGTGCGCGGGCGCCAGCCGTTCGGTATGGTAACCACTTGCTTACAAGGTAGCCGTATCGGTGCATGGGAACACCACGCCGCGAAGACGCGTTGTATCTTGCAACGGAGGCTTCCGGACAGGACTGGTTCGCGTGTTCACAAGCCCTGACGCTCTACTGTAACGCACTATTTGATGCATCTTGGTTGAGGTGATTGTTCCATGTCGCAGGTACGTCGGCAGTCGGCTGTTCTTCCCCGCCCGAACTGGGGCTGGCAAGATGCTGCCGCGTGCAAGGGCGAAGACCTGTTGCTCTTCTTCGGCCCCGACGGCGAGCGCCAGCCGGAGCGGGAGATCAGGGAGCGCAAGGCCAAGGAAGTCTGCGCCGCTTGCCCGGTGCGTCTTGAGTGCCTGAACTACGCCGTGTCGCGGCCGGAGAAGTACGGCACGTGGGGTGGTCTCAACGAGGATGAGCGCTCGGCCGAGCGCCGCCGCCGCATGCGCCGCGCCAACGCCGCCTGAGGCACACGCCAGCGCACCCGGTACCTGGGCTAGTCGAGCAGCGACAGAACGTCAGCGTCGCTGAGCTGCCGGAATGACGTGTACCACTGCCCCACGGACCGGAACCTCGCAGGCGTCGCCAAGATGATCACCCGGTCGGCCTCCGCGCGCATCTCTTCCGCCGCGGCGGGGGCCGCGACCGGGGCGGCCAGCACGAGATAGCCCGCCTGCGCCGCGCGCAGCGACCGCAGCGCGGCCCGCGCGGTCACGCCCGTCGCCAGGCCGTCATCTACTACGATCACGCACCGTCCGGCCAGCCTGGGCAGCGGGCGACCGCCCCGGTACACCTGCACGCGCCTGGCCAGTTCGGCCTTCTCGGCGGCGACGACCGGAGCCAGGTCGGCTGGGGAAAGCGCCAGCCGGCCAAGCAGGCTGGCGTCGAACACGGCCTTGCCCAGCCCTTCCGCGATGGCTCCGACACCGAGCTCGGGCTGGCGCGGATAGCCGATCTTCCTGGTCACGATGACATTCATCGGCACGCCAAGGACCGCCGCGACTTGTTTCGCCACGGCCACCCCTCCCCGGGGCAGGGCGAGCACCACGGCCGGTTCGGCCCAGTTCTCGAGCGTGACGGCGTGAATGAGCCGCTCCCCGAGCAAGGTCCCGGCCGCCCGCCGGTCCGGGAAGGGGAGCAGGTACTCACCCTGGCGCATGTCCGGGATTTACCCCCGTAGCGGGACGCAATGCCAGGATGGCGTCGCACAATGGACATATGATCTGCGTCCCATGCCGGGAGCGGCACCACGAGGAGTGCCCGGGCGGCACCTGGTGCGACTGCCAGCATCTGCCGTCGGCCGGCCAGCCAGGGATGCAGGCGGGAACCGAGCCGTCCCTCAGCTGGCTCCGTCAGGGCTAGCGGCGGGTCAAGGTACAGCGGGAATGTCAAGGTAGCGCGGGAATAGCGCCCAGGGCCGGGTACGTTGCCACGCGTATGGCGCCGGATGAGACCCCTCGCACCGTCCACATGCCGGACGCTGCCTGGACAGTCCGGTTCGTTACATGTGATCCTGGATTCATGAGTGTTACGGACCCGCTGCTCGTCGGGCGCCGTCACATTGACTTTTTGCGCATCCGCAGCGCCATCTGTCCGCTCGCCCGCTGATCGCCGACCCGGATTTCCGCCGGGCGCGTGTGCGATGCCGGGCATCCCCCGCTGGACCGGGCGACTGAAGCTCGTCTGAACATGCTGCCCAGCGGAGCTCCGGGTTCTTGTCTCACGCGCGTCCCCGAACCTGGAGGAACCTCCCCACATGCCAGTCGCAACTGGGACCAAGCGCAAACGCGGCGAAGGCCAGTGGGCGCTCGGCTATCGCGAGCCGCTCAACAAGAACGAGGAAACCAAGCGCAACGACGACGGGCTCAACGTCCGCCAGCGGATCATCGACATCTACTCCAAGTACGGCTTCGACTCCATCGACCCGGCTGACCTGCGCGGCCGGTTCCGCTGGTACGGGCTG
>Ga0210397_10003129_pt1 | contig 10226 bp, 6 predicted proteins | sample IncBWH2OmetaG_FD_160126 | JGI IMG/M metagenome (GOLD analysis project Ga0210397, IMG submission 160126) | Forest soil microbial communities from Barre Woods Harvard Forest LTER site, Petersham, Massachusetts, United States - Inc-BW-H-2-O ...
TGGCAAGTGCGTAAGGCGCATCCGCAGCTGTTGCCTTGCGCGAGATCGCATAAAGCCCGGCAGCGACAATCGAAACCGTAAGGATGCGAACGCTGAAATTTCCGTAGTAGGTGGTCAGGTGATAGTTGTAGTCGAAGGTGCGTGCGACGGCGACGATAGCAAAGAGATGTTCCTGAAAGCCGAGATGCGGAAGATTCCATCGGCGTCCGACGAGCGCGAGGATGATTCCAGCGGCGAGGAAGAAAACCGCCATCCAGTCATGCGGCGCTTCGCCGAAAATCAGAAGGCCAAAGAAAAGCGCCGCGGCCCAGGTGTACGCGTTGCGAACGACATATTCGAATTCTTCGAGAGCGTCTGCGGCGATCTTGGCAAGTACGTAGGCGCCGGCGATGACGAGGCCGACAGTGAAGAGGCGCATAGAGACGCCGCGCCAGAGCGGCCCGTACAGATTCAAGTTGAATGTGTAGGTACGTATGAACGCAGCGAGCGCGACGACGTTGGCTTGCCAGGCAAGCTGACGATAACGAATCCAACGGGTTGCTAGCGCAAGGGTCACGGCAAAAGCGATCCAGCCGACCGCAATCCACGGAGCCCGCAGCGCTTCTTCGAGAATCCAAACCATCACGCCAGCGGCAATCCATGTGTAAGCGACGCGCGCGATTTCCGCGTGCCGCGCGTTTTGTGCACCGAGACGTTTGGCAATCCAGTAGCAACCCGCAACAACGGGCAGCGCGCCTATCGCGTGAACGGGGATGGTGTGCCAGACATGCACGTTGAACTGGTCGGCGGTCAGCGCGGTAAAGACGGCGAGAAGCGTGATGGCGTGAGCGTGGAATGCAAGGACCTGATAGCGGAGAGCGCGCGTGTTTTCGGAAAGAGCGACGGCGAAGGCGATGAAGAGGAGCGGCTGCCAAAGCTCCGGCACTTCAAACCAGATGAGCGCCGCGAAGAGAGCGGTTCCTGCGAACGCAAAGAGTCCTCGGAATACGCGCTGTTCGTGATCGTCGCGCAGGGCGGCGAGTTTCGCTGTAAGATAAAAGATCGCTCCGAGGATGGGCAGCGTGATGAGGCGCGTGGTGATGTGCGTGTGCGCCGGGCTTTCGATGTGCAAATTGAAGGCAAGCGCGCGATAGAGAGTGAGCGTGCCAAGCAGGGCGTACTGAATCTGGAGATGGCGCGATTCGAGGCGGCGGCCAAGAGCGGCGAGGGCAAGCATGATGGCCGCGAAAGCCAGCGCGGTCCAATCATTGGCGAAAAGAGCCCAAACCGCTGCGGCAGTGGCGAACGCTCCGAAATGCGAATGGATGTCCAGCAGGCGGCGATCGAGCGAAGCGCGGAAGGAATCTTTCCATCGCGAACCGACGTACAGGGCATTGAGATAGAGGGCGACGCCGCACACTGCGAAGAGAATGCCGGACTCCGACGCCAGGTCTTCTGATTTGGCTCGCAACTCGACGAGCGGGCGGAAGTTGAAGGCGACGAGATCGATGCCGACGAGCAAGCCGGTGAAAAGACCGACTCGGAGGAACACGACTTCCTCGAAAATAATTCCGGCGAACAGAAAGACTTCGGCGCCGACAAGCCAGAGGTACGCGACCGGGTTGCCAGAGAAGTGGGATGGAACGGACACAATCATGAGCGCAGCGCCCAGGAGACTGAGAATGATGAAGGCGCGGCGGCGACGTCTCGTGATGGGAAGCTGAGCGAACATAAACTCCAAGGCGCCAATAGCCAGCAGAGCGATGTAGGCGAGATCCGGCTGAACGGATTGGAACTTCATCACACCCAGGAGGAGGAGGGTGTTGAGAAGGGCGGCGACGGTGGAGACGTGTTCCTCGAAATCGGTTTTGACGCCCCGGAGGACGTAGGAAATGCGGAACGTCAGCCAGTAGAAGAACAACATGGCGATGCTGGCGTGATACTCGGGGAAGGCGCGGCCATGCGCGCCATTGGGGCCGAGGATTTTGTAGAGCCAATAGAGATGATTGAGGTAGCTGGAGAGAATGCCGAAGACTTCGAGTTCGAACCAGCCCATCTTCAACACAATCGTAACCAGTCCGATTGCGAGGAACACGCCTGCGAGCAATCCGTAGACGGCGCTCTCATTGGCGCCCGTGGAAGATCCCGACGGGAGTTCGCTGAAACTCAGAGCGACCGTTGTGTAACCGAGGAGAAAGGAGAGGCCGGTGACGAACTGGGATTTGTAGCGCAGCGTGTGCGCGGCCATGGCGAGCGCCACAAGAAGCATGAGGATGCAGTCCAGAACGAGTGAATCGAGGACGCGCATCGCGGGGAAATTGTGGATTCCGTAGGTGCTACCGAAAAGGAGCGCCCAACCGCACCCGATTCCGACGCGACCGAGAAGTTGATAGCGTTCGCGCTTCTCCAGGAAGATGCCGCCTGCCAAAAGCAGGGACGCCACGAGATAGGAAACGATTGCTTTTCCCGCAGCCCCAAAAGATTGCAGCTTGATCAGTCCTATAGTCGTTACGCCGATGACGACCATGATGCCGCCGAGCTTTGCAAACCAATTGGTTCCCAACGCGTCTTCCAGAGCCGAGATCGCTCTCATGCGATCTTTCATCGTCGGCTTAGGCGCGGAAGCGCGTAGAGGCGAGAATGGAGGCGGCGTGGAAACGCGCGCACTGGCAGCAGGAGGGATTGCCGCGGGCTGCGGCGGAGGCATCGCGGGCGTGTGCGGGACTGCGGGCGGTATGATGACTCTTGGAGGCGCGGGCGGAGTAGTTGGCTGAGATTCGGGGGCTGGCGGTTGTGGTGTGGGCACGAGCGGCTTCGGCTCAATCGGTTTCGGCTCAGTCGGCGTAACGGGAGGAATTGCCGGCGGCGTTGCGGTTACAGGCGGAAGGGGCACAGATGGCGGCGAGGCTTGCGGCTTTTGTTCTGGCGCCGCTTCGGTCGTTTTCTCTGTGGGAGGAATCGGTGGCGCTGTTAGCGTTTTGAGGGGAGGCTGCGGTACGAATTGCGGAGGCACCGCTATTGGCGAGGGAATCGGTACATGCGGATAAGATGGTGGAACAGGAACGACACTGGGTTGGCTAGCCTCGGTTGTGGCGGGTTTCTCGACACTTGGAGTCCTGTACGAAGCTGTGGCCCCGAGCTTACTTTGCAGTTCGCCGATGGCGCGTTGCAATTTTGTGTGTTGTTTCGTGTTCTCTTCGGCGAGTTCGTTTAGTTGTTTGCGAAGTTTGCTATTCCTGAAATACAGCGCAATCGCCAAAAAAGGCGTGGCGAGCAGTAGTAACCCATATAGACCAAACAAAAGGTAGAGAGGCTGGGGCATGGGTGTTCCTCGGCTGTACCGCTCGATTACTTATGATGGTAGAACGCTTGGTGGAAGGAATCTTGCATTTTGTTCCGAGGGAACCTAGAGGTAGTAAATGCTCCGACGCTAAGTGGCTTTAATCCAGTCGGTTACAAAGATGCTATTGGAATGGCAGGCCCGCGACGGTCACTTTGCGAGAAGCGTAAATCCGAGAGGGAAGCGACGGTAACCCCGCAAACGACAGTGCCGTCTATATTGTGCAGAGGCGCCCAAGCAAAAATGAGTCGGCTGTCTACAGGGAAGTATCTGCAGGAGGAACCTCATGAGAACTATCATCTTGGTGATGCTTATCACTGTACCGGCGTTTGCGCAAGACCAGTCTCAGGTTGTTACAGCGGCCTGCGGTCCCAAAACCGTCGCTTTTACCGTTAAACAGGACGAGGCACAGCACTCGCCGATGCGGCCTGAACCCGGAAAGGCATTGATTTACTTCGTTCAGGAGACGGGCGCGGGGAACTGCCTCGGACCTTGCGTGACGAGGATCGGTCTGGACGGAGCATGGGTAGGCGCCTTTAAGCACAATTCCTATTTTGCCGTGTCGGTAGACCCCGGTGAGCATTATGCGTGTATTAACTTGCAGTCGAGCACCCCGCTAGGAAAACTGATGGCGTTCGCGCATGTCACAGCGGAGGCAGGAGAGGTCTATGACTTTGGGACGCAAGCGTTCGGGAAGGCGAGCACGACGCGTTTGGAAATCTATCCGATTGACAGCGATCAGACCAAGTACCTGATTGCTTCTATTCCGCTGAGCGTATCGCAGCCCAAAAAGTGACCTGTACAGCTGCGGGCGAGAGGTAAATTGACTGCGGATTCAAACTGATCCACGACCACATCTCCTCCTGGTTTGCGCGGAGATGCGCGGCTGTGCTACACATCTTGCATGCCTGATTTTGCCGCTCCCGTTGAACGACTTATCGATGAATTGAAGCATCTCCCCGGTATCGGACAGAAAACCGCACAGCGCCTGGCTTTCTTTATTTTGCGCTGCCCTCCGGAGGACGCACTTGGGCTGGCGGACGCCATTCGCGACGCCAAGGAAAAGATCCGCGAGTGCTCGGTGTGCAGCAATATCACGGAAAATGATCCATGCCACTTCTGCACGGGTTCGAATCGCGACAAAAAAATGATTTGTGTGGTGGAAGAAGCACATAACATTATGGCGATCGAAAAAACCCGCACGTACAGCGGGATGTATCACGTTCTAGGCGGCTCGCTATCGCCGCTGTCGGGACGAGGGCCGGAGCAGCTGCGGATTAAGCCTCTCATCGAGCGGCTGAAGGGCGGGACGGTCGAAGAAATCATCATTTGCACGAATCCGACCGCGGAGGGCGAGGCGACGGCGGTCTATCTATCTAAACTGTTGAAACCGCTGGGCGTACGCGTGACGCGCATCGGGGTCGGAATTCCAGTTGGTGCCGATTTGGAATATGCCGACGAAGTCACCATGCTCAAAGCCCTCGAAGGGCGTCGAGACCTTTAAAATCCGTTTTCTGAGCCTACCGTCCTCAGGAAGAGCTGAAAGTTAGTCTGAGTTTAACGTTTGGTTGTCCCTCTCGAATGCTCCCCCGATGCGATTTTGAGACACGGTCAGATGCGTTCTAGTACGTATGGACGCCTCTAGCCAACGGACCATTTTGGGTGTAGAGTCTGATTCCCGCGGAGTGGTCCCCCACCGCAAGGAGGTGCGCTATGCCAGGCTTGGCGCACTACATGGCGCAGTACGATCACGAGCATTCTTCCGGCTGGAATAAGCTTCTCCACGGCCTGGGTATCCCCATGATTTTTGCGGGGATTATTCTGCTGATTTTCATGAAGTGGATTTGGGGAGCGAGTTTTTTTGTAGGCGGCTGGATTTTTCTTTTTCTTGGACACAAGATCGAAGGAAACCATCCGGCGTTTTTTCAAGGACCGATTTATTTGCTGGTAGGACCAATCTGGGTCGCAAAGGAAGCATGGGAGTTCCTCACTGGAACGCACCGTACGCCGGCCTCAGACGGTACAACAACCAAGCAGTCGTAAGCGATCTGGGAGTTCGGCCCAACTCTAGGAGCGGCGACGGTGTCCATGGACGAGCAGAGCGGCAATCTTGCCGACGAAACAACGGAAATAATGTCTGAATCAGTCGCACATCAGAACGAGGAATTGCGGAAGCGCCGCAGCACGCGAATCATGCAAGCGGTTCCGCTCGCAGTGACGGGAGTGGACGCGCTGGGACGCCCGTTCACGGAACGCACCTCCACGCTCATCATCAATTGCCACGGCTGCCGCTACCAATCGAAGCACTATGTTTTGAAAAACATGTGGGTGACGCTCGAAGTGCCGCATCCGGAAACCGGGCAGCCTCCGAGAGCTGTGCGCGGACGCGTAGCATGGATTCAACGGCCGCGCACGGTGCGGCAACTTTTCCAGGTGGCGCTCGAATTGGAAGTTCCGGGCAACACCTGGGGTATTGCCTTCCCGCCGCCGGATTGGTTTGCTCCTTCCGAAAGCAAACGCGTTTCGAGCGCTCCCGAGGGCGCGAATGATGTTTCTCAGCGGGCCCCGGACACTACAGAAATCCACTTGCCGCTTACGGAACCGGAACCTGCCGCGACGGTTGCGCAAGACAATCTGCGCATTTTCCCTGCTCCGGCAAGCACTACGGATGCCTCGTTGCAACTGGCAAGGCACATGGCGCGGCTGATGGCCGACGCGAAGCAACAAATCCAGGCCACGGCGCGCGAAGTAGCGGCCCAAGCCGTCGCCGCCGAGCGCCGCGTGTCGATCGAGGAGTGGGAACAAAAATTCTCAGTTGCCAGGGAACAACTAGCGCAGCAAGTTTCCGCTGCGGTTGCAAAAATTCAGGAAGAGTCCGACACGCGTTCGCGCGCAGCGCACACCGCAGCCGCGGAAGCGCTGCAACGTGAGCTTCCACGCTGGATCGCGCCGCAGCTCGAAGAGCTCACACGGGCGCTAACGCAACAAATTTCGGACAGAGGCACCGCCGAGCGCACCGAACAAACGCAGCATCTCGCGAGCGCCGTGGAATCGCTTCGAACACTTTGCCAGCAAGCGGAGGAATCCGCTGCCCAGCTGCGCGCACAAACACAACACGCAGAAACACAAATCGCCAATCGCGCTGCGGACTCGATCCGCGAGGTGGACGAGGTAGCGCGGCAACGCGAAGTAGCGGCTAACGCACACCGCGAGGCCATGAGCGAGGCTGCCAACGAGATTAGACAGCAAGCCATGGCTTCACTTTCAGCCGCGCAGTCCTCCTGGCAGTCGCATCTCGACAACGAAGTGAAGGCGGCGCACGAGCTTTGGCATTCGACGGTCGAAAGCACACTGGCCGCAGCCCAGGAGAAGGCAACAACAGGACTCGACGAACACATCCGCACGCGCGTATCACAAATGCAGGAAGAAGCGGACCGACAGACCGCAGGTGCCCGCGAATCCATCGCCAGCACCGCGTCCGAGACCGAGCAACGCATCACCGCGCTGCGCGGCAGTTTCCAGGAGGAAGCGGAGCGGCAAAGCGCGGCAATGCGTGAATCCATGACGAGCGTCGCGGCGGAAGCTGAGCAGCGGATCGCGGGTTTGCACAACTCTTTACGAGAGCAAGCAGAGCAGCAGACGGCGGCGGTTCGTGAATCCATGAGCAGCGCCGCAAACGAAGCCGAGCAACACTTGTCCGCGTTGCGCAACTCTTTGCAAGAGCAATCGCAGTGGCTGGATGCCGCTTTGGTGCGTGCCGCCGAATCCAGCGAGCGATTGGAAAACTTTTCCACTCGCGCCGAAACATCACAGAGGCAAGCTCTCGCCGGCTTTGAGTCCCAAGTCGACGATCTGCTCAGCCTGCATCGCAACGAATTGCACCGCCAGTCGGAGACGCTGCTCGAAGAACTCAACGCGCGAATCCGCACAACGTTTGAAGAACACTGTGGGCTCGCGATTTCGCGGTTCGATCAGCAGATCGACTCCATGGTGCAGCCGCACATCTCGAGGACGGATGAAGCAATTCACCGCCTCGCGGGTGGCCGCTCGCTTCTCGACGCGGCGTTGACATTGCAACAGGACCGCATCCGCACCGAGGCAGACGAAGCCTTCGCGGAATCTCTCGCGCGCTTCCGCGAAAACCTGGGCGGCGTGGATGAGATTCTGCAGGAAGCCGCGCAAACGGTTGCGGCGCGTAACCTGGCCGAGATTGAAACCAGAGCGTCCGACCTGAAGCATCAGGCGGTCGACGATCTGATGAAATCCGCCGAATGGTACGAGAAAAAGGCGCAGACGCAGATTCAAAGCCTCACGGAGAAAACCGTTGAGCAGGCGGAGAATCAGTTTCGCGAGAAGGCCGGCGAAGTCTCCAGCGTTTTCGCCAGCGAGCTGGATCACTCGAGCCGCAGCTTCATCGGCCACACGCAGACGCAAATGGAAGAGGTCGTGCGCGACGCGTTCGAACAAGCACGCTCTCTCTTTGCGGAAGCTGCGGAAACCACAACCGCGGCCTTCACGGATGAGATTCAACGCCAGGCGCGGCAAGAGCTCGATGGTTTCGGCCAGGAGACGCAGCGCTCGCTGGGCGAAACGCGCGTGCAACTCGACGCGGCCCGGGCGGAGTTGTCGCAGAAAGTCACCGCCGAGCAGGAAGCATTTTTGCGCCAATTCCATGCTGGCATGAGCAGCGCCGTGGAACGAGGCGTTGCCGACGCGAACGCGAGGGTAAAGGCCGGAATGTCGCCGCTAATCGAGTCCTGGCAGTCGACGGTGGAGGCGCATCGAACGGAGATGCACAAGATATACGGCCAAATGAGCAATCAGGCTGCCGAGCAGCATCGCAACCGGCTCGAGAATGTTTCGAATCAGTGGATGCTCGCGACCGTGGCCAGCCTCGATCACCAATCGCGCGAGGCGGTCAACAGCATTGCTGCAAAAGCCGCGGAAACGCTGCGAGAAACTTGTGCCCAGGTCTTTGCCGGCGTCGGCGAAACGTTGCGCGATCGTTTGCAGCAGATTGCGTCTCACTTGACGACTCCAGAGCCGCCAGTTTCCGATCCGCAGATGACCCGCTCGCAAACCGCCGGCGGCAGCGAACGCTAACTTTCTCTCCAAATTCTGGGCCGATCTGGACTCGGATTCGCCTCGCAGCTCGTACACCCGTATAATCAGAGATCTTGATCAACTATGGCTAACCGAGCGTATCTGCGCGTGTGGACGCGCGACTTCTCCGAAACCACTTTGATTGCCCAGTTCGCGAGATTTCTAGCGACGGCGCCCCTTTCCGCCTCGGAAAACGCGTTCAAGGAACTTATCGTGCAGCCCGTCGATGCCACCGAGCTTTCGCTGGCCGAGTGGGACCTGAAAGACCTCGGCTATGGCGCGCCGGAAGTCGCGGCGCTGGCGATTCAGCATCTTCACCCCGACAGCGCCTACATCGTCAACGCAAAATGGGATCTCTGGAGTTTTGATGTGGAGAGCCTCAAGTGGATGCATAAGCCTGAGCCGTTCATGCTCACGTGCCACGGACCCGAATACGACGGCGGCATCGCCGCATCCGACGGAAACTTCACGGCCGACCTCGGCTTCGAGCACTTTTTTACGGGGCATGGCGGCCTGCTCGCTCCAGGCGCGGCTTCGAATCCGTTCGAATCGTCTGACCACCCGTTGGAACACACATTTCGCCAATGGATGTCGGTCCCAGCCAACTTGAAGGAATATCACGCAAAGACCAGGGCAAACATCCAACAGTTATTCAATTGGGTCGAGTCGATCGAACAGGCTCTGCCCGTCGAGCGTACAGAGCTGTGGTCCGAAGGCGAACAGAATTTCGAGGCGCGGCTGGACGCGATTCTGGCGCAGCGCTAACTGCAACTGTGGCCATCGAGGAACACGCGTTCGGTGGGCGCTTCCACGAAGGGCTGGCAACAGATAGAATCGTAAGATTGCAGGTCTGGCTCTCGGGCGCAGAGCGTTCCACACGGAAGGAAGCCTCTGAACACGCCGGAAAAGGATGGCACGCCGGGCGTATAGTTGGTATCACGCCGACGGCAACATGTCACTGATGGACGAATCAAAAACTAACTCTGATTGTTCGGCTATCGCTCCTTGCTCCCTTGCCCCTTTCCAAACGAAGCGCTGGGCGGGCCTCTCTCGCTTTGGTGCCGGTAGCCGACGCATACTTTTGGGAATGGCAGCGAGCTCGCTCTCACTCGCATCCTTGTTGCTGGCCGGTTGCGGCGACGATCCCGCGCCAAAACCGGCAGCGGAAGAGCCGGCGAAACCCGCGGCGCCTGCCGTGCCTGAAGACATGCAGGCCGCCGCACAAAATTTGCTCGGTAAAGAGACGCAAGTCCTTGTGTTCGGAGATCTGGCGAAAACCGGCAAGCAACAGTTTCTAGCAGCCAACGTCGTCCCCAAGACGCCAAAAAATGACATCCCCGGAACCATCGTGACGCGCGCAGTACTCGCCGAGGAAACCGATGGCAAATGGTCGGAGCTGCTGCGCTGCGATGAATACCTGAAAAATGCTAAGGGCTATCTTGCCCTGACGCCTTTAACCGCCGTCGCTGGCTGGAAGGTTCAGTACGATCAAGACCCCATCAAGGGAATTCAGCTGTACTTCACGCCAATCAAGAGTGGAGCCGATAAGCACGTATTGCCGATCGGCATCGCGTGGAATCCCACGACAAAACGTTACCAATCGCTGGACATGACGTACGAGCACTTCCTGATGGAAAAGCCATCTCTGGATACAGCCAGGTCGGTGCTCCGATGAGCACGGCGGCAGCCACCATTGGCGCAACTTCGGCGGCTAAGAAACCGCCGAAGTCCTCCTCGTGGAAAAATCTCGTCGGTTTGGTTCCGTATCTCGCGCGATTTCGTGCCGCGACGGCGCTGGGAATGT
>Ga0210397_10003130_pt1 | contig 10222 bp, 9 predicted proteins | sample IncBWH2OmetaG_FD_160126 | JGI IMG/M metagenome (GOLD analysis project Ga0210397, IMG submission 160126) | Forest soil microbial communities from Barre Woods Harvard Forest LTER site, Petersham, Massachusetts, United States - Inc-BW-H-2-O ...
GTGAGCGGTAACCCCGCCGGGGCGCTGGAGCTGTCAACCGATGACGGGACCCTCGACGTGCCGCTCGTGGCCACGGCGCCCTCGCTGTCCGGACTGCTCTCGGCGGACCTCCCCCACCCCCGCTTCGCCCCCACGGGCGCGGGCAACGGCGTCGGCTACCCGCAGCGATGGCGCCTCGCGCTCGCCAACCCGTTCCGCGCCGCTGTGTCGATCGCGCGGGTGTCACTCGCGGGCGCCGACGCGCGGCGCTTTCGCGTCACCTCGGACGGTTGCGCCCACGCCACCCTGCGCCCCTACGGGGGCTGCGGCCTGACCGTCATCTTCACCCCGACCCGTCCCGGCGCGGCGCGCGCCCTGCTGCGCCTGAGCGGCACCGGGCTGCCGCTGACCGCCCAGCTGGGACCGGTCGCGTTCGCGCTTCCGACGGTGACGTCCCTGGCCACGCCGCGCCACGGCTGCGTCGCGCTCCCCGGTGCCCCGGTGTCGGCCCGGATCAGCGAGCCCGCCACCGTCCGCTGGACCCTGGCCCGCTCCCGGGCCACCCGTCCAGGAGCGTGCCCGCGCACATCGGCGCCGGTCGGACCGGTGCTGGCGTCGGGAACCGTCAGGACCCGCCGCCGGCCGCACGGGGATGCCGCGCAATGGTCGCTGCCGGGCGTCGCGCGCCTGACCCCCGGCGGCTACATGCTCACGGTGTCGGCCTCCAACCGCCACGGCGCCGGGCCGCCGCGTGCGATGGCGCTGCGGCTCGGGCCCCAGGTGCGAAACCCGCGATAATCCTCAAGGCCCGTCCGTCGACCCTGGGGACCCGTCCTGACCGCTCTGCCCTCGTCCGCCGCCATCCCGCGGGAGCTACCCGGCTGGCAGTGGCTGCGCGCCCACGACCCTGGGTTCGCCGCGCTGCGCCGAGCCACACGGGCGGCGCTGATCATGCCCGCGGCGTTCGCGCTCTGCGGACCCGTCCTCGGGAAGCCGGTCCTGGCCACCTTCGCCGCCTTCGGGTCCTTCGCGATGCTGCTGCTCGTCGACTTCGGCGGCTCGATCCGCAACCGGCTGCAGTGCCAGACCGCTCTCGCGGTGGCATGCGCCGGCCTCATCTGCCTCGGCACGCTGGCCTCGCGGACGACGTGGCTGGCCGCGGTGGTCACGGCGGTGCTCGCCTTCACGGTGCTGTTCGCGGGGGTGGTGAGCTCGGTCCTGGCCGGCGCCACCACGACCCTGCTGCTCGCGCTGATCCTCCCCGTGTCGCTCCCCGGGCCGGCGTCCTCGATTCCCGAGCGGATCGGCGGGTGGGGGCTGGCCTCAGCGTTCTCACTGGTGGCGATCTCGCTGCTGTGGCCGGCGCCCGCGCGCGATCCCGTGCGCACTTCGGCCACCGCGGCCTGCCGTGCGCTGGCGGAGCGATTGCGCACAGAGATCGAGTTCGTCCTGGCCGGCGGGGTGGCTGGGGACGGAGTCGAGGAGGCCGCCTACCGGGAGGCCCTGGCCGCGTCCGATGCCGCCGTCGAGGCGGTCCAGACCGGCTTCTTCGCCACGCCCTACCGCCCCACCGGCCTGAGCACCTCCGCCCGCGCCGTCATCCGGCTCGTCGACGAGTTGCGCTGGCTCAACACGATCGTGCTGCGCTCGTCGCTCACCTTCTCGCACACGATGCGGCCGGTCCGCGAGGTCTGCGAGGTCAAGCGCGCCGCGGCCGACGTGCTCACCCGCGTCGCCGACCTACTCGAGGTGCCGGGGAACACCGGCCCGCTCGAGGACGCGACCGCCCAGCTGCGCTCTGCCCTGGAGGCGCTGGAGCGCGTGAGCACCGAGCGGCTCCCGGAATCCTCGGCGCCCAGCGACGGGCAGGAGCCCGCCATGGGGGTGGTCACCGCCCTGGATCCCAGCTTCCGCTCGCAGGAACTGAGCTTCGTCGTCCTGCAGATCGCGGCCAACGTCGACTACGCCGCGCGCGCCGAGCGCCGGAGTTGGCTGGAGAAGGTCCTGGGGCGCCAGCCGGCCGGTTTTGTCGGATTCCTCACCGCCGCGACACAGCGCGCCGAATCGCACACCGCCCGCGACTCGGTCTGGCTTCACAACAGCATCCGCGGCGCCGTCGGTCTCGGCCTCGCCATCCTCGTCGCCGACCTGCTCACGGTGCAGCACGCCTTCTGGGTGGCCTTCGCCACGCTCGCGGTGCTGCGTTCCAGCGCGCTGAACACCGGCCAGAACATCGTCCGCGCCGTGGTGGGAACGACGATCGGGTTCGTCATCGGCGGAGCCATCGTCTCCCTGGTCGGCACCAACACCACGGTGCTGTGGGTGCTGCTGCCCTTCGTCGTGCTCCTGGCGGGCCTGGCTCCCGCCACCGTGTCGTTCGCCGCCGGGCAGGCCGCGTTCACCCTGACCCTGGTGATCCTCTACAACCTGCTGGCCCCCGCCGGCTGGCAGATCGGGCTGGTGCGCGTCGAGGACATTGCGCTGGGCGGAGCGGTGAGCCTCCTCGTCGGGCTGATGTTGTGGCCTCGGGGCGCCGGCGTGGCCCTGGGCCGGGCCCTGTCGGCCGCCTACGCCGACAGCGTCAGCTATCTCGCCGGCGCGGTGGCCTACGGCGTGGCGCGCTGTGACCCCGGAGCCGGGGCACCGGGCGCGCCGGTCCAGCAGGCCGCCGACGCGGCGTCGGCCGCGCGGCGCCTGGACGACACGTACCGCGGGTACCTGGCCGAGCGCGGCGCCAAGCCGGTGCCGCTGGCCGAGGTGACCGCGCTGGTCACCGGGGTCGTGGCAGTGCGGCTCGCCGGCGACGCGGTGCTGCAGTTGTGGGACGGCGACGTGCCCGACGGCGGTGACCGCGCCGCCGCGCGGCGGGAGCTGCTCTCGAGCTCGGACTCGGTCCGCGGGTGGTACGCCCGCTTCGCCGAGAGCCTCGTCGGGCAGGGCGCGGTGCCCGAGCCGCTGTCCGGTGACGCGGTCGCCGACGGGCGTCTGGTCGACGCCGTGGGTCACGACCTCCGCGACCCGGACGGCAACGCCAGCGCCACGGCGGTCCGGGTGATCTGGACCGGCGACCACCTCGACGCCATCCGGCGGCTGCAGGGGATGCTGGTCGGGCCCGCCCAGGAGGCGGTGGCCCAGCAGGCTCTGGGCTGAGTCAGGGACGCTGTTCGTGCAGTGCCGCGCCCCAGCGCTCCTCGATGCGGCCGTAGTGCCACACCGCCAGTGCCAGCGCCCACGTCACCACGAACAGGCCGACGATCACGAACCCCACGATGTTGAGGTTGACGTTCTCAAACCAGCTCCAGAACGCGCCCGACAGGTTGAGCTGTGAGGCGAGCAGACCCCCGAGCTCGATCGTGCCGATGACGGCCGCCACCGCCACCGACAGTCCAGTGATCGTCAGGTTGTAGAAGACCTTGCGCACGGGCTGGGAGAACGCCCAGCCGTAGGCGAAGTTCATGAACGAGCCGTCGATGGAGTCCATCAGCGACATTCCGGCGGCGAAGAGGATGGGCAGGCAGAGCACCGCGTACCAGGGCAGTCCGGCGCCGGCGGCGCCGCCGGCGAGCACGAGCAGGGCCACCTCGGTCGCGGTATCGAACCCCAGGCCGAAGAGGACGCCGATCGGATACATCTGGCCGGGCCGGGTCACCGTCCGGGTCAGCCGGCCCAGCAGCCGGTTCATGAGACCGCGCCGGTTGAGCTGCTCCTCGAGCTCCTCCTCGTTGTAGCGGCCGGTGCGCATCTCGCGGAAGACCCTGATGATCCCGGCGAGGATCACAACGTTGATCGCCGCGATGACATAGAGGAAGGAGCCGGAGACCAGCGTCCCGACCCAGCTGGTCACCCGGTGGAGGTTGGAGCTGTGGTTCTGGACGGGCCCGTTGAGCGCGCGCACCCCGACCGAGATGAGGAAGGCCAGCGCGAAGACGATCGTGGAATGGCCGAGCGAGAACCAGAATCCCACGCTCAGCGGCCGCTTGCCCTCACTCATCAGCTTGCGCGTGGTGTTGTCGATCGCCGAGATGTGATCGGCGTCGAACGCGTGCCGCAAGCCGAGGGTGTAGGCCGTGACCCCGATCCCGACCGTGAAGGCTCCGGCGCTGCCGAGGTGGTAATGGCGCGGTGCGACCAGCGCCAGCAGCATCAGGAATCCGATCACGTGCAGGGCCGCGACGGCGCCGGTCATCAGCACGAGTGTCCGCTTCTGCCCCGGGGTCAGGGCGGACCAGAACGCTCGCGGGCCGGGCCGGCGCATCCGCCGCACCGTAGTCAGGCAAACCGCGCCGCGCAATTCGCGGTGCTCGGGATTACCGCGGCCGGAGCTTGCTACCACCGCGGCTCATAGCCGGACGACAGGGCCGGCCCGGGTGTCCGCCACGCGGGCTCGACGTCGTACACGCGCTTGATGGCATGGCGGCGCAGCCGGCGCAGCACCGGCCCGTAGGTGACGCGCGCCACGTGGGCCGAGACGAGCCCGAGTGGGTTGGGCGACATGAACGGCATGAACTTGTCGGGGAACCCGGGCATCGTGCAGGCGATGCAGATACCGCCCACGTTGGGGCAGCCGCCCACGCCGCCGGTCCAGCCGCGGATCGGCACGTTGCACATCGCCACCGGGCCCTTGCATCCGAGCTTGACCAGGCAGCCGCGGGCGTCGGCCGGCGTGCGCGCGAACTCGCCCTGCTCGGCGAAGCCGGCCCGGCCACAGCCCTGCTGCACCGTGCGCCCGAACAGCCACGCCGGGCGTCCCTGGTCGTCGAGCCTGAGCTTGGGGCCGGTGCCGGCCAGGTGCAGCGCCACGTGGACCAGCGTCTCGGTGATGTTGTCGGGCTGCGCGGGGCAGCCGGGGACGTTGACCACCGGGACGTCTCGACCCGAGGTCCACCCCGCGCCGAGGTAGTCCCCCACTCCCATCGCCCCGGTGGGGTTGTTGCGCATCGCCGGGATCCCGCCGTAGGCCGCGCACGTCCCCATGGCCACCACCGCGCCGGCGTGTGGTGTGAGGCGGTCGATCCAGCGCGAGGTGGTCATCGGCTGACCGGCGGCGGGGTCCACGCCGAAGGCCGCCCAGTGGCCGTCCCCGCTCAGCTGCTCGTTGGGCACCGCGCCTTCGACGACGAGGATGAATGCCCCCAACCGCCCCGCGGCGGCGGCGAACCAGGGCCGCATGAAGTCCTCTCCGTTCTCGTAGGCGAACACCGGGTTGTGGATGATCAGTGCCGGCATGCCGGGAAACGCGCCGCGCTGGAGATCCTCGAAGGTGGGGTTGCGCGCGGAGGTGAGGGCGATGGACTCGCCGTCGCACCCCAGGCCGCTGGTCAGCCAGAGCACGTGGATGGGGTGAGATGCGGTGGGCGCGGGCCGTACGGGACGGCTCGAGGAGGACCCGGGTGCCGCCTCAGCCGGCACGCTGGTCGCTCGGCGTGGCCGATGCGGCCAGCGCGGCGTGGCGCTCGAGCAGCGACTCCAGCTGGTACTCGAGGGTTCCGTGGAGGTGGAGGTCGTCGGCCGAGCCACTGATGAGACCGGCGTGGGCCAGGCGCTTGAGCGCGTGGGACACCGAAGGGCGCTCAGCGGCCACGAGCTGGCCGAGCAGGCGGTGGGTGAGCGGAAGGCAGAGCCGCACCGAGGCGCGCTCCACCTTCCCCCAGCGCGCGGCCAGGTGCCACAGCAGCAGCACCAGGCGCACCTCCAGCCGCGGCTGGGAGGTGATGGCGCGCAGCACGTCGAGCTCGGCGGTGCGCCGGCAGGCCCGGCTCACCAGGGCACGCACCACCTGGGGGAACGGCCGCACACGGTCCACGAAGTCCTCGTCGAGCAGCGCGAACCGCGTGGGGCGCAGAGCGCGCCAGCGGCAGCTGCGCTCCAGCAGATCGTCCGTGGGCAGCGTGGGCGCCTGCAGCAGGTCGCCCGAGCCGAGCAGTTCGGTGGCCACCCGGTCGCCGGTGCGGGTCTCAAAGGCGATGAGGCCGTCGAGGATGAGCAGCCCCGGCCCCTGGCTGGCGATGTCAAACCAGGAGGAGAGGTCGCAGTCGCCCACCCCCACCTGCAGGACGCGCGCGGTGGCGAGCTGGCGCACCGCGACCCGGCCGCGGATGTCGAACTCCTCCGCGAGCTCGTCATCGGCGTCCAGGAGATACGTGTAGAGCGCGCTCGGCTCAGGCCGCCGCGGCACCAGACCGGGCCGGGCGGGCCACCTCGGCGGCCCACGCTGGATGCTCCCACCGTCTCTCAAACTCACGAAACGCCGTCTCCTCGGTCAGACCGACCGTCGGCACCGGAGTGCCACTCTACGCCCCGCGGGTGGCAGCTGTGAAGGGGGTGATCCGGGTTACCAGGGGTGGTGGTAACTCTCGTTACCACGGTTCGCACGCCCCCACAGGCCGGTGGTAGAACGGATTTGTGTGCTTGGCAATACCTGGTCAAGTCGTCGAGATCGTCGATGAGACCAACCGGCTGGCCAAGGTCGACGTCGCGGGGGTACGGCGCAACGTCAACGTCGGGCTGCTCGACGACGACGGCGGCGGCGTGGTCGCCGGCGACTGGGTCCTCATCCATGTCGGGTTCGCCATCTCCAAGGTCGACGAGGAGGAGGCTCGCGCCACCCGCGACCTGCTCGTGCGCATGGGCGCCGACTACGAGCAGGAGCTCGAGGAGCTGAAGGCCAGCGTGATCGAGTGAGTGACGGCTGTGCCTCCGAGCACTGCATCACCTGCGGCGACATCGCCGTCGAGATGACCGTGCTGCGGGTTGACGACGCCCGGGAGCTCGCCCTCTGCGCCGCGGACGACGGGCGGCACGAGACCGTCGAGATCGCCTTGGTGTTACCGGTGCATCCCGCCGAACGCCTGCTCGTTCATGCCGGGACCGCGATCGCCCACCAGGGAGGCATTCTGTGAGGTTCGTCGACGAGTTCCGCGACGCCGAGCTCGGCCGCGCCGTGTCGGGCCAGATCCTGTCGCTGGTGGAGCCCGGCCGTCATTACAAGCTCATGGAGGTGTGCGGCGGGCATACCCACTCCATCTACAAGTACGGGATCGACGATCTGCTCCCCGCCAACGTCGAGCTCGTCCACGGCCCCGGGTGTCCCGTGTGCGTGATCCCGATGGGCCGGGTCGACGACGGGATCGCGGTGGCCCACGAGGACGGGGTCATCTTCACCTGCTTCGGCGACATGATGCGCGTGCCGGGCTCGGACGGCAGCCTGCTGGAGGCCAAGGCGGCGGGCGCCGACATCCGGATGGTCTACTCGCCCCTGGACGCCCTGCGCATCGCCAAGCAGAACCCGGGCCGCGAGGTCGTGTTCTTCGCCATCGGCTTCGAGACCACGGCGCCGTCGACGGCGCTGACGCTCAAGCGCGCGCGCGCCGAGGGCGTCCCCAACTTCACCGTGATGTGCAGCCACGTGACCATCGTCCCGCCGCTGCGCGCGCTGCTCGAGTCACCCGACCTGCGCCTGGACGGCTTCATCGGCCCGGGCCACGTCTCCACCGTGGTGGGCGCGCGCCCGTTCGAGTTCATCCCGGCCGACTACGGCAAGCCCATCGTCATCGCCGGGTTTGAGCCGCTGGACATCCTGCAGGCGATCGAGATGATCCTGCGCCAGCTGGCCGCCGGGCGCTGCGAGGTGGAGAACCAGTACCGGCGGGTGGTCCCCTATGAGGGCAACCTGCGCGCGCTGGAGGTGATGGCCGAGGTGTTCGAGCTGCGCCCGCACTTCGAGTGGCGCGGGCTGGGGTTCATCTCCCACAGCGGCCTCAAGCTGACCGAGGCCTACGCCGAGCTCGACGCCGAGGTGCGCTTCAGCGTGCCCGGTATCCGCGTGGCCGACCCCAAGGCCTGCCAGTGCGGCGAGGTGCTCAAGGGCGTCATCAAGCCGTGGGAGTGCAAGGTGTTCGGGACCGCGTGCACGCCGGAGCGCCCGATCGGCACGTGCATGGTGTCCTCCGAGGGAGCCTGCGCGGCCTATTACAACTTCGGCCGGTTCGCGCGGGAGCGCGAGGTGGTGTGATGACCGACCGCGGGGCTGTCTCCGAGCGCGAGCAGACGATCCTTCACATCATCGAGACCGCCCGCGGCAAGCGGGCGAAGTTCCGCGACAAGCGCATCACCATGGCCCACGGGGCCGGCGGGAAGGCCACCCAGGGCCTCATCGAGGGCCTGCTCACACCGGCGTTTGCCTCCGACACGCTCGACGAACTCGCGGACGCCGGGAGCGTCTGCATCGACGGCGCCCTGCTCGCGCTCACCACCGACTCCTACGTGGTCAAGCCGCTGCGCTTTCCCGGCGGCTCGATCGGGGAACTGGCCGTCAACGGGACCGTCAACGACCTCGCGGTCTCCGGCGCCCGCCCGGTGGCGCTGAGCCTGTCGCTGATCCTCGAGGAGGGCCTGCCCGCCGAGGAGCTGCGCGCCGAGGTCGAGGCGATCGCCCGCGCGGCGAGCGAGGCGGGCGTCTGCATCATCACCGGCGACACCAAGGTGGTGGAGCGCGGCCACGCCGACGGCATGTACATCTGCACCAGCGGCATCGGCCACCGCGACCCCCGAGCTGATCTCTCGCCGGCGGGCCTGCGGCCCGGTGACCGGATCCTGCTGTCGGGCAGCATCGGCGAGCACGGCACGGCGATCATGCTGGCGCGCAACGACTTCGACCTCGACGCCGAGATCGAGTCCGACACCCGGTCGCTCTGGCCGGTGGTGGATGCGCTGCTGGAGGAGGCCGGGCCCGGCCTGCGCTGCCTGCGCGACGCCACCCGCGGTGGCGTGGCCTCGGTCCTCAACGAGCTGGCGCGCGCCTCCTCGGTGGCGATGATCGTGCGTGAGGGCGCGGTGCCGGTCTCACCCGAGGTGGCCGGCGCCGCCGAGATCCTCGGCATCGACCCCATGTACATCGCCAACGAGGGCAAGCTGGTGGCGTTCGTGGCGCCGGGGCTGGCGGACGCGGCCCTCGCCGCGATGCGCGCGTTACCGGGGTGTGAGGCGGCGGCCGAGATCGGCGAGGTGCGCACCGAGCCGCCGGGGATGGTGCTGGTGGAGACGAGCTTTGGCGGCCGGCGGGTGATGGACCAGCTGGTGGGCGACCCGCTGCCACGAATCTGTTGAGTGAGAGGAGACTCAGATGGCGACACAGGCGAGTCCGTATGCGAAGCAGAAGGAGACCGAGGCCGTCACCGCACATGTGCTGTGGATGACCACCGGCCTGAGCTGCGAGGGGGACTCGGTGGCCATGACCTCGGCCACCAACCCCAGCCTGGAGGACATCATCCTGCAGGCGATTCCCGGCATGCCGAAGGTCGTCGTCCACAACCAGGTCGTCGACTACGCCGTCGGCCAGGAGTACGCGCAGGCATGGTTTGACGCGGAGAACGGCGACCTCGATCCGTTCGTGCTGGTCATCGAGGGCTCGCTCGGCAACGAGGAGATCAACGGCGAGGGCCACTGGACCGGGTTCGCCGTCAACCCGTCCAACGGCCAGCCGATCACCATGAACGAGTGGATGGACCGCCTGGCGCCCAAGGCGGCCGCGGTCGTCGCCGTCGGGACGTGCGCCACCTACGGCGGGATCCCCGCCATGAAGAACAACCCGACGGGCGCCATGGGTGTCCCCGACTACCTCGGCTGGAGCTGGCGCTCGAAGGCGGGCCTGCCTGTGGTGTGCATCCCGGGATGCCCCGCACAGCCCGACAACATGACCGAGACGCTGCTGTACCTGGCGCTCCACCTCGCCGGCCTGGCCCCCGCCCCCGAGCTCGACGAGGCGCTACGGCCCAAATGGCTGTTCGGGCGCACCGTGCGCGAGGGCTGCAACCGCGCCGGCTTTGCCGAGCAGGGCGAGTTCGCCACCGAGTACGGCTCCGATCACCGCTGCCTGGTCAAGCTCGGCTGCAAGGGACCGGTGGTCAAGTGCAACGTCCCGGTGCGCGGCTGGGTCAACGGCATCGGCGGCTGCCCCAACGTCGGCGGCATCTGCATGGCCTGCACCATGCCCGGGTTCCCCGACAAGTACATGCCGTTCATGGACGAGGACAAGTGGGGTGGAGCGGCAGCGACCATCATCAAGTTCTCCTATGGGCCGATCGTGCGCTACGTGCGCCACCGGCACATCAAGAAACAGTTCGACGTCGAGCCCGAATGGCGGCGGCGCGGCAGCACGCTCACGAGCGGCTACCAGAAGCGATGGTGACACGAACACACCACCCGCTGACACTGACCGCCACACCAGATTGGAGACGAGATGGCA
>Ga0210397_10003132_pt1 | contig 10220 bp, 15 predicted proteins | sample IncBWH2OmetaG_FD_160126 | JGI IMG/M metagenome (GOLD analysis project Ga0210397, IMG submission 160126) | Forest soil microbial communities from Barre Woods Harvard Forest LTER site, Petersham, Massachusetts, United States - Inc-BW-H-2-O ...
CCTGTCCTTGCTCTGGGTTGCTTTCTCTCAGAGCCCAGATCACTGAGGCATAGTCAAAGCCTCCATTCAGCTAATGTGCTCTAGGACAGTCGAGGCACCCAGTCCTGTATTCTGGATCGACCCCGCTAGCGATATGGTCCTGAGGCGGCAGCGCCGCTCGCATACATCAGCCCTTAGCATATACCCGACATTGCATTCATATTGCCAGTTGGTAGCGGTGCATTGGCGTTAAGCGCTTGATCTCATTGCAATCACGCCTGTCAGAATTATCTGACTTGCGCACAACCGCCTGCATTGACTATGTACTGGACTGTTTGAAACAGGGAAAGGGCATACTGCACGATGCTATGCGCGCCAGGTATAGTAAGAAGCGTAGCTAGCACCCCGTGCGGATCCATAGGACCATGGCAGAGAAGGCGACTCTCGATGAACTGATAGCGGCGCTGTCTCAGCGCGACGCGCTCAGGATCCATAAGCAGCTCCTTCATCGATTCGATGCCAAGCAAGGCAAGGTCGCCCCATTCACATCACAGGAAGACGACTTCTACACGGCCCTGCACCGCGTGATGAATGGGCGGTTGTTGCCAAAGCTTGAGCTCGCGACGCACAAGAAAATCCATGGGCGGAACGGTTACAAGCGTGCGGCTACGCAGCTATTCACGACGTTGAAGAATGGTAGTGACGGTACGCTGCGGCGGCCGCAAATGCTGGCGCTTGCCTACGAGGCGCTTAGCTGTCTTGCGGAGGCGATGGAGGAATGGGGCATCCCTGTCTCCGCCGCCAACTTGATTATGCAGATCGACAACAACCTTGAGCATGCCCTTAACGAAGCGTACCCGGGGTATCTCGAGAACCGCATGTTGCACTACCTAGCTCCGATGCTCGAGGCTGCATAGGGTATATTGGCTATTGTCTGCGCTGGTGGGAAATGAGTGGTGTGCTGATGAACCCTCCCGCCAGCACGGATCGGATCGCTGTGCCCCCCAAAGGCAGTGATCCGTGGCGGCTCTTGTGCTTCCGTGAGAGTCGCTAAGGAGAAGGGTGCGTAGGGCCGCAACAGCCCGACTGTACGCTACGCACCCTTCACTCCCTCTAGCAGTTGGTAGTGCAGTGCCCGGTCCAGATCCCCTTAGCTTAACACGCCGCAATACAGTCATGGGACTCGCACTATGCGGGTTCGGCAATCCGCGCGCTGACTGCAATGCGTATGCAGGAGACTACAGTATGCTTGTCGGCTTCAGTGCGCATCTCGATGGTGTCAACCAAATGGGATGCATGAACCTTGCGTATACGGCAGTCGGTATGCGCAACACGGACTTCAATGACGCAGGCTATGACCTTGCCAACAACTGGTGGATGCCGCCAGCCGTCGGGCTAGTCATCATGGCATTCAATGTGTGGATCAACGCTAACGCATGCGCGCCTATCATGGCGGACTCAGCAGGGCGTGTCACGTTTCCGCCTGGCGAAGGGTTTGCGCAGTGCGGCAAGATACACTCGAGCCGCGATCGAGGCGCATCCTGGCAGCAGGTCAAAGCAGCGCCGGGGTTCAACCCCGCTGGATACCCCGGCACAGGTGGTTCTGGGAATGCCGGCATTCTCGCAAAGGCAGATGGCATGACAGCATTTCGACTGTTCATGTATACGACATCCGCTGACGGTAAGGATGAGTGCGTGATCGATGGCAATCCCGCACACACATGGTTCACAGGGTTCTATGCGCAATGAGTGAATGGGAAGCTGCGGCTAAGGCCGCGTTGCAGCGGCGGGAACGCGAGATGGGTCGCGCTGAAGTCACTGAAGCAGAGATTGCCGAGAAGATTGCAGCTGATCCTGTTGCCGCTGCCGCAGTCCTATGCCGGCAGGAAGACAAGTTAATCGCAGCAGAGAAGGAGTTGCGCAACCTACTATCCGCCATGGACGAGTCTCTTTGGCATCGTCACGCCGAAATGGGCAAGAGAGTCAAACGCATCTGCATCACGGAAGATGCTATCGCTCGTATCCGCGTGATTGTTGGAGATAACGCATGTGATCATCCTAACTACGCCTTCTCCGAACACGGTAGATGCTGCCCTCACTGCGGCACATTCATGGTGGACTTCGGAGATTGAAAATGGCCAACGGTAAAACTAATACGACCGACCCTCTCGATATGCCCCTACCGTGTGAAATCCGGGTGCCTGGAATGCGGTTCAGCAAGGGCGTGAAACTTCGTGTGTTTGTGGAGGCAGCGGCGCGTTGGAAGGCTATGGCTGATCGGCCAACGCAGAAGATGAACACGCAAGAGGTCGCCAGATTTCTCGAAAGGCTGCATCGGAAGGAAAATCTACGTGGCGAAAATTGAAACGACCGTTTAGGTCATGCCCTACGATTGGCGCTCTCTGCTGGACCAAGCGCGCATCCCCTGGCGCGTGAAAGGTCCCAACACATCCAAAGGGAATGTGTCAATCGAGTGCCCATTTTGCGGCGACGATCCAAGCTTTCATTTCCAGCTTAGCGAAACGTTTGATGGCTACCGTTGCCTACGCGACAGCAGGCACAACGGCTCGCATATGGTGCGCCTACTGGTCGCCTTAGGATATAGCCGCACCGAAGCGCAAGTACTCCTGCATGAGCATAAGCTGGACAAGAAGCCGCTCCCGCCAAAGCCGCGCGCCATTGAAGACCTGACCGACATCTGGCAGCGCTTCCCGCCAGCCGAAGACGCACCGCATAGCATGCGCTACCTGAAAGGGCGCGGCTTCACTAATCCCATGCAGACAGCTATTGACTACGATTTGCGCTATGCCAGGGCGGGCGATTGGGCGCAGCGTGTGCTCATACCATTTGCAGTTGATGGGATAGTCGTCAGTTGGGCTGGGCGCGCGACTACGAGTTACCTACGTCCTCGCTATCGTATGTATGATCCAAGTCCTCCTGGATTGATCTATGTGCCGCGCGTCATCACGACTGAACAGACCGTTGTGATCGTCGAAGGGCAATTCGATGCACTCAAGATCGCAGTTGCAACAGAACGCGATTCCGTCGGTGTGATCGGCCTGAGCGGTAAGAACCTTGACAGCGCAGACCGTCTATTGCGCCTAGCACATGTGCTCGGCAAAAGCAGAAGGCTAATCTTGCTTGCGCTTGATCCTGATGTCTCTGTTGGCGTTGCCAGCCATTCTATTATGCTGGTTGCGCAAGCATTGCGCTGGTGCTATGTTGCGCGCCTTCATGTGCCCGTCGGTCAGGAAGATCCAGGGGCAATGTCTTTGGGGGACGCGCAGAAGTGGATCCAAAACGCAATACGCGCAAACGCGCGAGTCTTTATGTCGGGCCGCAGTGGTCAGGCACATTCGAGGAATACGCCCGCAAGTACGCGCGCATAAACTACTGGAAGGTGCGCAAGCATTGCGAGACAGTGCAAGACGCTGAGCAGGAGTGCGCGATGGTCTTCGCCGACTGCTACAAGCGCTATGCGCACAAGGTCAACAATGATGCATGGTTCATGGCGCTGTACAAGCGCATGCTAGCAACGCATTGGATCAAGCTCGCCGAGAAGGGCCAGCGTCGATGTCTACTACCGATCATTGAAGAGCAGCCCGACGACTCGCTCGCGCTACTCGTAGCTGACCCTCAGGCAGAGGATAACGTCGCAGGCGCGGCTGAGATCGCAGTCGCCTGGTCCCGTGCATCGTCCGAAGCGAAAGCAGTACTGCGCATAATTGCGGACGCGCCGGCGGAAGTCCTGCAAGAGCTGCTCAACAATAGGATCTCCGACACGCGGCGCAATCGCAGGTTTCGCCGCTGGGCCAATCTGCCTGGTAAGCCTGACATTCTCGGGGAGCTGCGTGCGTTACTACACGCATAGGTAGCAATGTGGGTATAATGCCTCTGTAGTCAGGAGGCACACCCATGGTCAGACTAACGCCGAAGATGGTCGCGCCGACCGTCGCTATCAAGTTACGCGATGAGGTCATCGCCGAGATAGGCGATTGGCTGCTAATCATGCCAGACGACCAAGTTGTCGTCATGAACGATGCAGACGTGCGGGCAGTCTACACGCAGATCAAAGAGACTCATGCACCGGCAGGCAAAAAGTCCAAATACACGCGCGTTGTTGGCGTTTCGCCAAGATCATTTGCCGCCATAATCAACGGCAAACCTGTGCGCGTCGGGGCGCAGACTATCCGCACATTGTCAGCCCTAAACGAGCTCCCTTTTGCACGCGGGACCACATCACAAGTAGCAAATAGGCTTACGCATCCTGATGATGCGCAGGTTTCAGCCCGCATGCTTGATGCAATCAGGTTTGAGTGCGTGCAATTGGATAAGTTCAATCGGCCCTTCATATACCAACTCACGCCCGCAGGTGCGGAGGTCGTGCACCAATTCGGCAAGGAAGCAGGCAGAAAGGAATTCTGACTATGGCTGAAATGATCACCTCGAATCGCGCTGGCCCCCTCGCTAAGCGCGTATTGCTCTACTCAGGCGGCATGGATAGCGTCTGCTTTGACAACCTGCTCTTGCCTGACGTTTGCCTGTATGTGCGCAACAAAGCGCCCTATGCTGCATGCGAAGACTACTGCGTCGAGAAACTCGAGGCGCAGGACAAGATCAAAGGTGAGCTTGTGACACTCGATGCCAATGTGCTCGATCTCTCGCAATGGGAGCGCGATGACGCAATCGTGCCCAACCGCAATGCGCATCTCGTCCTACTCGCAAGCAACTATGGCGACCAGATCTATCTCAGTTCGGTCTATGGCGATCGATCCAACGACAAGGATGAGAAGTTCTACCGCCTGATGGAAATGCTACTCGGGCATATGTGGGATGAGCAGCATTGGACAAAGCGCCGGCGCTTCCGTATCTCAAGTCCCTTCAAGATGTGGACGAAATCAACGCTTGTCGACCGCTACTTGTCTCGCGGAGGTGACCACCTTGCGCTGCTGACATCCTACTCCTGCTACCGCGGGCAACCCAAGCATTGCGGCATCTGCAAGCCTTGCTTCCGCAAACGCGTCGCGCTCGAGAACAACTATATCGAAGTGCCGCGGGGTTACTTCGAGGATGACTTCTGGCGCCAAGACTGGTTTCATGAACTGCTGCCGCGCATGCAGGAAGGCAAGTATCGAGGCGATGAGGACAAGGATGTACTCAAGTTCCTGCGGCTAAGGAATTTGCTTGCATAGCGCTGCGCATAGCTACTAGCTTGCGCAGCCTAATGGGAGAACAGTAATCATGGTTGCGAGCGTAAGCTCAATTGAGGCAGTCGTACGCATAGTGCGAAAGCATGTCTCAGATGAGAAGTTTCAGGTCATCGTGTCTGAGTTGATCGATGTGCCTGGTAATGCATCGTTCCGCGAGTCGGTCATGCGCCTCGCCGACCTTGCTAACATTGGGCTTGATGGGCGGCCAACGCATGTGCGGCAGATCCGCAAGCGCGTGCGGCTTGTGCGGGTGAAGCTATGACCGACACATCTCATGACTTCAGCGGCAAGTACGATGCATGGGAACTGCGCGTGTTCGATAGCGCGACAAGCTTCTCATGCGTCACGGTCTATGGCGGTGGTAGACGCGATAGGGCGGTGTTCTCCGATCTGCCCAGCGCCTTTAACGCAGCGCGCGACATGCAGCGCACATGCGTGTATGCAGTGTCAGGCTTTGGTCACGGCATCTGCCTCGACCGCAAGCTATGGGATGTCTGGTTAGAGCGCTGGAACGAGAACCAACTGAGTAAGAAGATCACGCCGCGGCCTGTCAAGCGCCGCCGACGCGAGGCACTTGCATCTACCTAAGCAAGTGCACTAGGACGACCTGTGCTTGGTATATTGCTAAGTCGGGAACACAATGAGTCAGGAGCTAAGCGATGGCTAACAAGACTGTCTACGACCTGCTGCTCGCCTTCGTGAAGGAGCAGGATGCTGACTTCGAGGAGCGCACCGAGAAGGAGACCGACCAGAAGTATCTCGCGCGCATGATGACCGTCATCTCGGAAGCAGACGAGGAAGTCTGGAACGGGCTCGACGAAGACGCGCAGAGCTGGTTCAACGACGCGGCGATCGCGCGCAAAAAGCGGAAGGATGTCGACCTGCCAGACGGTTACGAGGCAGCGCCTGTGCCGGAGAAGGCAGCGCGCAAGAAGTCCGGTGCTGAGGCACTCGCTGAGACGACCGCCAAGAAGGCGGCTGGCAAGAAGGCGGCTGCACCTGCAAAGAAGGAAGCAGCTAAAAAGCAGGCTGCCCCGGCGAAGAAGGCGGCTGCCAAGAAGGAAGCTGCACCGAAGAAGGCTGCTGCTGCGACGAAGCCGAAGAAGGAACTGTCGGCTGCGCAGTTCATGCGGCAACTCGTCATCAAAAAGCACAACATCACAAACGAGGAAGTCGCGGAGAAGGTCGCCGCCAAGTTCGAGGACATCAGTGCAGCCACAATCGCCGCAACCGCGGGATTCACGCGAAGCGTCATTCGCGACATGATCGAGATGGGCGTGCTATCGAGTTAACCTCCGCGTCTCTAGTTCTCCCAGGACAGCGTAGAGGTTGGCGGGAGGGGGCGGTCCTTGAGCGAGGCCGCCCCCTTTCTTTTGCAGCCTACCCCTAGCATGACAGCGCCCCTAATGCTGGAAGCTGCGGAGCCCCCCGTCCTAGCTCGCTCGCGATGGGGGTATATTGCTTAGCTGGACCCCATTTGCAGGACCGTCATGTCAATGCACCCCGATGACTTCGCGCTCCCGCTTGAGCGCTCGCTTGAGCGCCCTTCCAAGTTTGACGCGCTAGCCGCTATGCGCACCATACTGCGTTACATAGGCGAAGACCCCTTGCGACCAGGCTTGCTTGAAACGCCAGACCGCGTGTTGCGCGCATGGGAACGCGAATGGGGGCGCGGGTATCGTGAAGACCCCAGCAAGTTTGCCCGGCTGTTCGAGGAAGAGCAGCCCTTCTATGACTCCATGGTCATCGTGCGACACATTCGTGTGCGCAGCATGTGCGAGCACCACATGGCACCATTCATCGGCTACGCGCATGTCGGCTACCTGCCGAAAGACGCGCGACATGTCGTTGGCATCTCGAAGCTTGCGCGCATCGTTGATCACTTCTCCCGCCGCTTGCAGGTGCAGGAACGCCTGACCTACGAGATCGTAGACTTCATCATGGACAAGATCACCGATCTCGGGGCTGGCGTCATCATATGTGCCAAGCATACCTGCATGTGTACGCGTGGCGTGAATGAGGCGGAGGCTGAGACCGTTACGTCAGCGCTGAAGGGGGCATTCTTTGACAACCCTGAAACGCGGTCCGAGTTCCTGCGCTTAGCGCATCCTAAATAGGAGAGCACTATGAGTAAGCTTGTAATCTCCATTGACGACAACATCATCTTCAAGCTGTTTCAGCAATCGAGCCTGATGCCTCCATGCATGTTGAAGATCGGTTGGTTGCAGGTGCTTGCTGCGACCGCTGCGACGACGTTCGCTGGCCACATGCTGGATGTCAAGCTGTTCGATACGCCAGACAAGGTCTATAAGATTGTCAGCGATTTGACGCACCACTTTGAACCCGCCTTTCTGTCTGTGCATGCGGCAGGAGGGCGCGAGATGCTCAATGCTGCATATGCCGCGGCGGCGGGGACGAACACGGAGCTGTTCGCAGTTGGCGTAATGACAACCGATCATGCAGCAAGAGGGATTGAGGAACTATCGCGCAATGTCGAGCTTGCTACGATGGCGCTGGAGACAGGTATCAACTATCTAAGTTGCAGTATGGATTCTGTGCATTTCCTGAAGACGATGTTCCCGGCGCTCAAGCTAATCGTGCCCGGCATCCGCATGGGCAACAGCGACCTTCGTATGGTCAAGGACCATGCGCGCGTGCACGAACCGACAGACCGACGTGTCGACTACTACGTCGTCGGGCGACCTATCACGCAATCGGCAGCACCCTTTGTGGAGGCGAAGCGTTACTTCGATGTGATCGATGCCCTCTAAGCGCAAGGCGGGCACGCCGAAAGTCTGCATGCTCATAGATAGCGGCGCCTACTCAGCGTGGCGATTGAAGAAGCCAGTCAACCTCGATCAGTACTGCGACTTCTTGAAAGCCAATCTCGACTGGATCAACGGCTATGTCAACATGGATGTCATCATCCCGGAAGACCCTGAGAAGGCAGCAGCAGCAGGCTTCGAGAACTTTAAGTGCATGCGGCGCAAGGGACTCAATCCCATCCCTGTTGTGCACGCAGGCGAGGACATCAAGTGGACCTATCGCTATCTCGATGCGAAGTGTGACTACCTGGGGATTTCCTCATCCATGTTAGGGCATCGTCCAGGCGGCATGGCGGACGACTGGTATGCGGAGGTCTGGTCGCATCTCGTTGACAGTCAGGGTAATCCCATCGTCAAGACGCATGCGTTCGGCGAGGGGCGGCAGGAAGCTATGCAGCGCTTCCCCTGGTACTCCGCTGACAGCGCGAGCTGGATTTATGCGTCGCAGCGCAGCGGACGTGTCAAGCTTATTGGCGGGCGTGATGTGCAGTTCCGTGCTGACGGTCTGCATACCGAACGCGAACCCGACATCCTATCACTCGCCAAACATGATCACGGCGAGTTTAGCCGCATACTGGCAGACGAAGGGATTGACTGGGAAAGCTTCAAGGAGCGTTCAGGTCGCCCCGCCTACACCATTCGCACCTATTTGACCTGCAAGTACTTCCTTTGGTTGGAGAAGTACATACGCGGCATGCAGCCGATTGCTTTCCATCCGACATCCTTGTTTGGGCGCCCAAAGGTGAAGCTGCCGGGCATTCGGCTTAACGCATTCAACCTGCATCTCGTGCTTGGCGGCAATGCGTCAGCGCAAGCTGTGTTTGCGCATGCAGGCGGGACAAACGCCCTTGTGTCATTCTTTCACATCCTCGAGTTTGCGCACTACGCGACACTTCGCGACTTCGTGTATAATCCTCTCAAGACCTGTCAAACAGCAGAGCATCTGAAAGGGTACTACGATGTCATCGACAAGCTCGTTAAAGCGCCGGCAGCAGCGTAAGAGCAGCGCGAACATGCAGCGCTTGTTGCATGCGCGTAAAGTGATGGAGCAGGTGCGTGATGAGCAGCGGCCATTCAATATGGCGACGTGGTTTGCGCCATCTGATCCAGAGTATGCGCATGACTGCCAGACTGCCGCTTGCTTTGGCGGTTGGTGCGCGCGAGATCCGCTGTTTCAGGCTGAGGGACTCGGAATCTTTATGGAGATGCCAGCTTACAGCGACAGGGTAGGGTCAGTCGCACTAGCGAACTTCTTCAACATTAAGCTGCCCGACGCCAAGTTCCTGACGCTGCCGCGTAATTATGAGGAGCTCGTCGGCACCGCTGACAGAATCCACCCGCAACACGTCATCGACCATCTCGACATAGTCATAAAGAGGTACTCATGAATAGCTCTGAGCTCAATGCAGCTCTCAAGCCGTTTCGGCAGATCGCAAACAACAATGCGCTCTCGCCAATCTACCGCTCCCTCGCTGTGTCAGCGAAGCGCATACGAGGAGAAGCAAGCTTCGCGCATTTGGATGCAGCAGTCGACTTGCCGCTTGAACGCGAGATCTGCGTTGACACACGTATCTTCCTTGCAGTTGTCGACTCGCTGCCAAGCAACAGCGACCTGACGCTTGAAGCCAACGAGAACGTCCTCGCATGGAAGTGCGGTTCGGCGTCCGGCCGCCTAGCACTCGCTGCAATCGACATCCCAAAGGTCCCCTGGCCGCGCACAGGTAATGCAGCGTTCACACCAACAGACGCATTCAAGCAAGCACTCGAACTTGGTGCGCTCTCATGCGCTGACCAGACTACGGACTCGTCAGGACTGCGGGGCGTTGTCATTGACAACCGCGGCGACCTGACTATCGCGTCGTCAGACGCAACGACGCTCAGCGTTGCAAGCCTAGACCTTGGGTTCAAGGACTGGCCGGATCTCGTGACGATGCCGCCAGACGGTATGCGCTTGCTCGCGAGCGTGATCACGGCAGATGAGGGTGATCTCGCATTCCAAGCGGCGGGTAAAGCAGGCGACCCAGCGCACATGTACTACTCTGACACGAAGCTGCGCTGCGCTATCCCGCAAGCGAAAGCATTGACGCGTGATCTCGCTAAGACCGTGAAGGAGTACTCCGGCGAGAAGGTCACAGCCGAACTACCGCGGGAGCGTGTGCGCGCGTTCATCAAGCGCATCGCAGCGCTGGCGGAGAGCCGCTACGAT
>Ga0210397_10003138_pt1 | contig 10199 bp, 12 predicted proteins | sample IncBWH2OmetaG_FD_160126 | JGI IMG/M metagenome (GOLD analysis project Ga0210397, IMG submission 160126) | Forest soil microbial communities from Barre Woods Harvard Forest LTER site, Petersham, Massachusetts, United States - Inc-BW-H-2-O ...
TCATGTGAACCCAATCGGCTGGACGGGCGAGCCGCTCGAAAGGTGAATTTTCACGGTTCGCTGGACGTATTCGGACCAAACAGTGCGCGGCACGGTCATTGTTGGGCGCCGTTTCTCGCCTTGAGCCAGTCGATGATCCCGGGGCCCAGAACGCGCTGCGCCTTGCCCCCGACAAACGTACCGATGTGGCCCCCTGGCACACCCAGCTCGGTGTAGTCCGAGGTGCCCAGCCTCGGCCCGACCCCACGGGTGGTCGAGTTCGGGACGACCACGTCGCCCTCGGCGTACACGTTCAGCACCGGCATGGTGATGTTGCGCAGATCCACGGTTCGCCCGCCCAGCACCAGCTCGTTCTTGACGAGCTTGTTGTCCTGGTACAGGTCCTTGACCCACTGCCGGGCGACCTCGCCCGGCGTCGAGGGCCGATCGGCAAGCCAGCGCTCCATGTGCAGGAAGTTCAACAGCTTGCGGTCGTCGTCGAGAATGGAGAGCAGGTCGACGGTGTACTTGCCGACGTTGGCCACCGGATCCATCATCAGGAAGCTCAGCCCTACCGAATCCCCAGCAACGTTGCCGTGCGCGTCAATGTAGCGGTCGATGTCCTCGCCGGTAAGGCCCCGCGCCCACAGATTCATGTACGCGGTGCCCGGTTGCGGGCAGCCGGCGTCGCCGTGGAAGTCGAGCGGCGTGATCGCCAGGGTCAGGGTGCGCAGCTTGTCTGGAAAGAGGGCGGCGTAGCAGGTCGAAAACACCCCGCCCTGGCAGATACCGAGCAAATTGATCGTGTCGACGCCTTCGTGCTCGCGGATGACGTCGACGCAGTCGTCGAGGTAGCCCGACACATAATCGTCGATATTTGTCCAGCGCTGTGCGCGCGTCGGCAGGCCCCAGTCCACCATGTACACCGTCAGCCCCGCGTCGAGAAGCTTGCGGACGAAGGAGCGATCCTGCTCCAGATCGATCATCTGGTAGCGCCCGACAAGCGCATAGACGATCAATACCGGGATGCCGAGGTCGTGCTCAACGGTCGGCAAGTACCGGTACAGCCTGATCATGTCATCGCGGTAGATCTCTTGTTTCGGCGTCGTCGCGATCGCCAGCTCCTCCTCGGAGAAGTTGGCCAAGGCGCTGATGCCGTGCCAGATCTTGCGCGGTACGTCGTTGGCTTCGCGAATGACCGATTCGGGTGTGATGCGAATCGCGGCCATTGCGCGGTTAATCTCGGACAGGCTGACACTTGTCGTCATGCTTGTTCCCTCGTTCCGGTGGCGGATCCGTTCGCGGCAGCCTGCTTCCGAAGCGAGCGCATCTCTCGTTTGAGCAGCTGGATTTCGCGGTACGCTTCGTCGAGGTCACGACGCGTCGTCAGCCCGACCGAATCTGCCGCGAGCGCAACCAGATTCGCAAGGCGAAGCTGGCGTTGCGTCGTGACGCGGGCAAGCCGCGCGGTGGCCGCGACACCGCCATCCGACTGCATCGCGGAATGCATTGCCTGGCCCAGCGCAGACGTCCATATTCGCGCCAGCGCCAGCGGCGAGTCGATGGTCTCACCCTTCTTACTCACCTCGCCCAGCCGCGCTACGGCGAGCCGTGGCGCGTCCCCGACGGCGGAGCCGGCCACACCCAGATATCCGGCCAACGCGAGTTGCTGCTCGAACTCGGCCTCTGCGAGCGCGCGGAGGTTATCGAACATCGCCCGGGTCGCAGTGAGACCGAGGGCATCGGCAAACGCACCAAACACACGGTCGATGCCGGTCTGCAGGGAGTTGGCCTCCGTCCGGCCGAATTTGGGCAGGTAGCCTTCAGCGAATTGCAGTACGCGATCGGCCGAGGTAATCAACACGGGTGCCTCCAACGGGTGATTTCTTCAACCGTGACACCGGGCGCTACGCCTCACACCAGGTCAATTGCTAGTCCTGGCCTGGCACCTTATCTATCAATTTGATCAATCAATCTCATGAAATCTGGTCCTTGCCCTGTATGGATAGGCGTCCTACCGTTAGGCCATGGAGCTACGTCACCTGCGGTACTTCTCGGCGGTGGCCGACACCTGCCACTTCGGTCAGGCCGCCGAGCAACTCCACATCGCCCAGCCGGCGTTGTCGTATGCGATCCGGCAGTTGGAAGGCGAGCTGGACGTCACGCTGTTTAACCGCACCACCCGGCAGGTGGCGCTGACCACTGCCGGCGAATTTCTCCGCGGCGAGACGGAACGGATCCTGGCCGACGTCGACACCGCCGTCGACTCTGTCCGCCGGATCGGCGCCGGGCGCAGCGGGCTGGTGCGGCTGGGCCTGACCGGGACCGCCGCCCTCTCGCATCTGCCCCGCATCGCCCAGGTGGTCAGGCGGGAACTGCCGGGGGTGGCCCTGGAGATCCGCGCCGAGCTACTCACCGCAGCCCAGTGCGACGGCCTGCGCACCAGCACGCTGGATCTGGGTGTGCTGCGCCCGCCCGCCGTCGGCGAGGGCATCGAACTTCGCACCATCGACGTCGAGCCGCTGGTACTCGCGGTCTCGGTCGATCATCGGCTGGCGGTCGAACCCGTCGTGGCGATGTCCGACCTGCGCTCCGAGCCGTTCGTGGCCTACGGCAGCCGCGATTCGGCGGTCAACGACGCGGTGCTGCGCAGTTGCCGGCAGGCCGGGTTCGTCCCGCACCGCGAGCACCAGGCGCCGAGCACGGCCGTGTTGCTGGCCCTGGTGGCCGCCGGACTCGGCGTGGCCGTCGTGCCGGCGTCGGCTCGGTTGCTGCCGCTGGAGGGTCTGGTTTTCCGTGACCTGCCCGACGCGGGCACCGTCGAATTCGCCCTGGCCTGGCGCCGCGGGCAGGACAACCCGGTCGTGGAGGCCGTCGTCGACGTCTTGGAAGCCGCGTTCCCGGGCCCGCTGGCCGCCGGGAGGCCGCTGTGAAAATCACCGAGGTAGAGGCGATCCCGTTCGCCATCCCTTACGTCAAACCGGTGGTGTTCGCCTCCGGCGAGGTGCACGCCGCCGAACATGTGCTGGTGCGGGTCCACACCGATGACGGGGTGATCGGTGTCGCCGAGGCGCCGCCACGGCCGTTCACCTACGGCGAGACCCAGGCCGGCATCGTCGCGGTGATCGAGCAGATCTTCGCCCCGCAGCTCGTCGGGCTCGCGTTGACCGAGCGTGAGGTGGTCGTTGCGCGGCTGGCTCGCACGGTGGGCAATCCGGCCGCCAAGGCCGCGGTCGACATGGCGATCTGGGATGCGTTGGGCCGCACCCTGGGCCTGCGGGTAAGCGATCTGCTCGGCGGCTACACCGACCGGATGCGGGTCAGCCACATGCTCGGCTTCGACGAGCCGGCCACCATGGTCGCCGAGGCGGAGCGGATGCGCGAGGGCTACGGCATCACCACCTTCAAGGTGAAGGTGGGACGGCGCCCGGTGTCGCTGGACACCGCCGTAGTGCGGGCGCTGCGGGAGCACTTCGGGGACTCCGTCGAGCTCTACGTCGACGGCAACCGGGGCTGGACGGCCTCGGAGTCGCTGCGCGCGATGAAGGAGATGGCCGACCTCGACCTCCTCTTCGCCGAGGAGCTGTGCCCGGCCGACGACGTGCTGGGCCGGCGCTGGCTGGTCGGGCAACTCGACGTTCCGTTCATCGCCGACGAATCGGTCCCCACACCGGCGGACGTGACCCGCGAGTTGCTCGCCGGTTCGGCCACCGCGATCAGCATCAAGACCGCCCGCACCGGCTTCACCGGATCCCAGCGGGTGCACCACCTCGCCGAGGGGCTCGGCGTGGAGGTGGTGATGGGCAATCAGTTCGACGGCCAGCTCGGTACGGCCTGCGCGGTCACGTTCGGCGCCGCCTACCGGCTGACCTCGCGGCGCGCCGGTGAGCTGTCGAACTTCCTGGACATGAGCGACGACCTGCTGGCCGAGCCGCTGCAGATCCGCGACGGGGTGCTGTGCCCGCCGCCCGGTACCGGTCTCGGCGTTGAGATCGACCCGGACAAGCTCACCCGCTACCGCACCGACCGATAGCACACGAGGAGGAGAACCCATGACCACCTTCGACGCCCCCGCCGAGCAGGCGACCGCCGCCGCCTCGGGCGCCTCGGCCACCGCGCGATTCGTGACCGACAAGGCAGCGTTCGCGGCCGTCAAAGACACCCCGCCCGAGCGGGTCGACCTGCTGGCCCGCGAGATTCTCGACGCCATCCACGCCACCATCCGCCGCCACCAGGTGACCTACGACGAATACAACGCGCTCAAAACCTGGCTGATCCAGGTCGGCGAGGACGGCGAATGGCCGCTGTTCCTCGACGTGTGGGTCGAACACGTCATCGAAGACGTCGCCACCGCCGCGCGCCACGGCAACAAGGGCAGCATCGAAGGCCCCTACTACGTGCCCAACTCCCCCGAGCTCGGCGCGGTGGCCACCATACCCATGCGCGACGACGAACAAGGCAGCCCGCTGAGGTTCACCGGCACCATCACCTCCACCGACGGCGGTCCGCTGGCCGGCACGGTCGAGCTCTGGCACGCCGACGCCGGAGGCTACTACTCCCAATACGCGCCCGGCATCCCGCAGTGGAACCTACGCGGCAGCTTCTCCACCGGCCCTGACGGCACCTTCACCATCACCACCATCCGCCCGGCGCCCTACCAGATCCCCACCGACGGCGCCTGCGGCAAACTGATCGCCGCCGCCGGCTGGCACGCCTGGCGCCCCGCGCACCTGCACGTGAAGGTGTCCGCACCCGGCCACCAGCTGCTGACCGCCCAGCTCTACTTCCCCGGCGACCCCCACAACACCGACGACGTCGCCACCGCGGTCAAACCCCAACTCATCCTCGACCCGATCCCGCAACCCGACGGCAGCCTCACCGTGGTTTACAACTTCGTCCTCGACCCGGTCCAGGACTGACCATGCTGTTCCACGTACGCATGCACGTCCACCTCCCCCACGACCTGGACCCCACCACCCGCGCCGAGACCATCGCCCGCGAAAAGGACTACTCCCAACACCTACAACAAGCCGGCAAATGGCCCCACATCTGGCGGATCGTCGGCGAGTACGCCAACGTCTCGATCTTCGACGTCGAGTCCAACGAGGAACTGCATGCCCTGCTCTCCGGGTTGCCGTTGTTCCCTTACATGGACGTCCACGTCACGCCGCTGGCGACGCACCCCTCCGACATTAGAGCGTAGCCGGAACGGCCTGTCCCTCACCGGCATCTGGCGCGTCCGCCAGTACCTCCGCTTTGAGCTTGGCGACGATCGTAGCTACCGCTCGGGCAGTTATCCTCCGTGGCTAAGCCAGTCGTCCAGGGCGATGCGTGCCGTCGCCATTGCCGGCGCACGGATCAATCAAGGCCTGGGATCCTGGGGAGCCAACTCGGCCATCCGCGGTGCGATTTCACTCGGCGATCGCCGTTTCGTACCGGACGTAGATGTGTAGCGGCCACGCATCCGATGCCTCGGATGACCTTGTGAACGTGGCTAATTCACCGCACCTGGTCCTCGATCTCGGCGAATCCGAGAGCCAGCTCGTGAAATGCACCGACGACGGGCAGTCAGACGCGCCCGCTGGGCGGACAGCGCAGTGGTGACCGATCGAGCCAATCGGCATTCATGCCCTCGGCGACGGCATCTTCCTTGGAGTTGAAGTAGCGGAAGACGGTTGCCCGGCCGATTTCGGCCCGGATCGGCGATGCCACCGTTGCCCCCGCCAGACCAACACTGGCCACTAACAGGGCGGCCGCCGCGATGCGCCGGCGCATCGCCGTGCGCCTGCGTTCGGTGAGCGACCAGCAACAGACATTCGCCCACTATTACGCGAATCGGCACCCAGAGGGCGAGACATCGTCTAACCATGAGGCTATGACTCAAACCCAGGCGCTGGATTCGTCCGATCAAGTCGCGCCCAAGTCCAGTGCCGCCTGGCAGTTCTATCAGAAGATGCTCGCCGACGTCACCACGATCGTGACCGAAGACGCCGAATCCGAACGGGAACTCATCGAAGGGCTGCGGGTCATCGCCCGAGTGTCATCGCTGTGCTCGCAGCTGTCGGTCGAGGCCGACCCCGACCGGCCATCGTTCTTCGATATGTGCTCCCCGACCAGGATGATCGGTGGTCCCAATCCCGACGGCAATTACTACCTGGCGATGATCCGCGGTGACCGCCGCTACCGCATCACCGGCACCCGCGGCACCAGTGCCTACCTCGGATTTCAGATCCTCGCCGGCACCGGCCTGACTCCGCGGCGGATGGCCAATTACGTCAGCGACGTCGACTTGGCGTTGTGCGACGGCGAATTCGCGCTGGTGCTCTCGGCGAACGAACCTGCCGATCTCGCCGGCGCGCAGTGGGTGAAGATTCCCGACGATGCATCCTCGGTCGTCGTCCGGGAGTACATCGGCGATCGCGCGTGCGAAGAGTTGGCCACCATGTGGATCGGGGCCCTCGACCCCGACCCGGTGGCGCCGGTGACCGACAGCGAGCTCGCCGACCAATTCACCGCGATGGCGTGGTCGCTGATGAAGCTCGCCACGCTGCACCGCACCATCAAGCCCGAGCTCCTGGACAACGCAAACACACTGCTGACGGCGGAGGCCGCCGATCTGGGTGCGGCGGACACCACGCCGGACAACCTCTACATGATGGGCACCTTCCGGCTCGACCCTGACCAGGCGCTGGTGCTCGACATCGACCCACCAGACACCCGGTATTGGAACATCACGCTGGAAAACATCTGGCACGAGTGCCTGGAGCCGCGCCGTCGGCACAGCTCGGTGACAAATCTTGGGGTGCAGCCAGACACGGACGGGCGGGTGCGCATCGCGATCTCCGCGGAGGACCTCGGATTCGGCCATTGGCTCGACACCGGTGGCCGACATCGCGGATTCGTGGTCCTGCGCTGGCTGGACAACCCCGACCCGCCCGACGTCACGGTGTCGGTGCGCCAGCGTGCGGGGCAGGCGTGACGCTGCAGGAGCGATTCACACCGGGACGGCTCATCGCCACCGCCTGCGATGAGGCGGGAAGCGACGACTTCGGTGACGCTTCTGGTTACCAGGGCTGGCGCCTCGGGCTGCAGCATCTCACCGAAGGACTGATCAATGAGGCGCGGCTATCGGTCATCGGTGTCGAGATCGCCTACCTCGACATCATGCGCGCCCTGAAGAACCGGCTCGGTGTGATCGCGTGGCGCAAGCAGCGCCCCGAGATCGCCCGCGAGCCAATCACCCAGCCGATCGTGATCGTCGGCCAGCCCCGCACCGGAACCACGATCCTCTACGACTTGCTCGCCCAGGATCCGGACCTGCGCGCGCCGCTGACCTGGGAGGTCGATGCGCCCTGTCCGGTCCCGCAGCCCGAGACCTACCACAGCGATCCGCGCATCGCGGCGACGCAGGCCAGCATCGAGCTCTCCGAGCAGATCATTCCCGGCTTCCTGGCATTTCACCCGATGGGCGCTCTCGTCGGGCAGGAGTGCGTCCGCATCACGGCCAGCGAGTTCACCAGCATGATCTTTACGGTGCAGTACCGCCTGCCGAGCTACTATCGCTGGCTGCTGTATGAGGCGGACCACGCCGGCGCCTACCGCTTCCATCGAATCTTTCTGCAGCATCTTCAGTCTGGCGTTCCCGGGCAGTGGCTGTTGAAATCGCCGGCGCACCTGTGGCACCTCGATGCCCTGCTCGCCGAATACCCCGACGCGTTGATCGTGCAGACGCACCGCGATCCGCTCAACGTCATCTCGTCGATCGCCGCGCTCACCCACCACCTACGACGGATGGGCAGCGACGAATCGAACATCGCGGAGTGCGCGGCCCAGTCCTACGAAGAGATCGTCGTCGGCCTCGAACGCGGGATGGCGCTGCGTGACAGCGGCGTCGTGCCCGCCGGCCGGGTGATCGACCTGCAGTTCGTCGACTTCATGAACGATCCCTGGACCACGATCAGCGGCATCTATGACAAGCTGGGCCGCGAGCTACGACCCGACACCGTGCAAAAGATGCGTGACTTCCTGGCGGCCCATCCCGCAGACGGCGGACGCGGCCGCTACACCTGGTCGGATACCGGCCTGGACGCCGGTGAGGTTCGAGAGCGGGTGCGCGCTTATCAGGACCGCTACGCGGTCCCGGTCGAGCAGCTGCGCTAACCGGCCCAGAACGCACACCAATTGCCCTTCGAATCGGGGCCGAAGCGAATTAGACTCCCCGCTTGTGACGACCGCGTCGAACCCCTGGGGCGACGAATGGGGGAAACTCTCGCGTCACCCACAGATGCGAGACCAGTTTGTTGGCCGCAGGCAGGCGCGGCGGCTCTGCCGGAGCTTCGCGCGGGTCGGCGTCGAAACCGTGCCGGAGCGCCTTCAACAGATGCTCGCGGGCGCGCCCGCCGCAGATGACGAAGCAACCGATGTCAACTTCGCTCTGATCGCGACGCGGATAAAGCGTGACGAGCGCAACGCGAAGTTAGGGCGCCTGCAGCGCCGCGGCACCCGGTTCCTCATTTTTGTTGGATTGCTTCTCGTCACGTTGAACTTCCTTTGCTGCATCGCCTACCTCTTGGTCAGCCTGACCCAACAGGCGTAGGCAACATGCCGCTGCCCAGCGTGGTCGTAGTCGGCCACCGCGCGGGCAGGAAGAAGCATTCAACGATGCTTGATTCGAGACAAAGTCGAGCCAGGCGGGTACTTGGCCGCAGCTTCGTCACGGAGCACGTGGAGCTCGCGCACAACGGCGCCGATGCCGTCGCCCAAGACGGCACTGGGCAGCCGGGATTGAAAGGACGGATGGCGGCGCATGGCTTCCATGCGTTCCCGTACACGCCCCTCGGCGGCGGCCCAAGCGGGATGTGATTGAAGGGAAATCACTGTCGCGTTACGTGCGCTCGCCATATTCGTGGATACCTCTCGAAGAAAAGCCTTAAACCCCCTCAGCTACACATCGTCGTGTTGTGCGTATCGGGCGACCACGTACTTCTTTGAGCTACAGCTTGCGGGGCAAACCTGTGCAAGATGACCCGAATTAACCAAGAAGTTGCTGAGAGCCCTGAATATCCGCCCTACCCCGGCAAGCCATTATTGGGCATCCGGCGGCGCATCTGTCCCTTCGACCGTCGCACCCGCTTGACGGGATCCCGGGTTGTGCCGCTGGCGATCTCGTCGCGCAACTGCTGAATGTTCGATATCTCCGCGTACAAGCCGCGGATCGAATAGTCGAGGACGGCGAAGGAAAAACGCTGGTCAGGATCGTCGATGATGCCGAGTTCGCGCGAGCGCTGCCGCGACCACAGCGCCTCGTCCAGCCGAGCCCGGGTCGCCTCCAGATACCGATCCAACGTGTCGACGATGTGTTCTGGATCCTCGCCGCGGGCAAGCCAGGTCCTCAGGATCACGGGATGCTTGATGACGACCTGATCCTGGCCCGGAAAGTGTTGCACCCACCGACGCAGGGCATCGAGCCCAGACTCCGTGGTCTCGTACAACGTGATGGCACGCTTGCCGGATTGCGCACCGATCTCGCTGACCATCCCCCGCGCCAGCAATCTGTTCAATTCGCGTCGCACGTGACTGACCGACGGCGACCAGTAGAAGTGGCCGACCGACAGTTCGGCGCGCGTCTTGATCTCACCGGCGGTGAGTCGCTCGTCGTTGGCCGCCAGCACGCCCAGGACGAGGTAGGCGGTTACCGGCAGGCCGCTGCTGGTGCGTCGCGGGCTCACGACCCCTATCCCTGGGCGGTGAAGTACGGGAGCGTCAGGTCCGGATCAACGGCATGGAATTCCACCCGCACGCGCATGCCGATCGCCAGGTCCTCGGGCGCCACACCCACAATGTTGGTCAGTATCTGGTAACCCTCGTCCAACGTGACGATCGCCGGCGCGTAGGGCGGTTCGAATTCCGGTGTTACCGGCCGGTAGACCACCGTCCAGCTGTATACCTCCCCGACACCGCCACTTTGCGTCCAGCGCAACTCGGCCGAAAGGCATTGGCGGCAATGCTCGGTCGGCGGGAAATTCGACCGGCCGCAAGCCGCGCAACGTTGATAGCGCAGCTCCCCCGATCGACATCCCTGCCAGAACGGAACGCTGAGGAGGCTACAGGCATGCGGAACGGGTCCAGTCTGGGGTTGCAAAGAAGTCACAGCGGTTCGTCTCCCAGAATCAGCAGTGTGGTGAATAAGGCTCCCGCCCCCCCGTTGCTGCACAACGCAA
>Ga0210397_10003140_pt1 | contig 10194 bp, 11 predicted proteins | sample IncBWH2OmetaG_FD_160126 | JGI IMG/M metagenome (GOLD analysis project Ga0210397, IMG submission 160126) | Forest soil microbial communities from Barre Woods Harvard Forest LTER site, Petersham, Massachusetts, United States - Inc-BW-H-2-O ...
CAGAGTTGTCTCAGAAGGCTTTTGAGTCGATTTTTGGTCTTCGATGAGGGTGGATGTTGGAGTGAGTGCGGCCTCAACCGCGTTGAGTAGCGCCGTCATCCCGTCGGGCTTGGAAAGCACCGCGTCGATGCCAAGGGCAGACGTCAAATAGTTTCCTACGTTTTCGCTGTACATCGTGAAGAGAATGATGCGAACTCCTGGAACCGTCATTTTCAACACCGATGCCGTTTCCGCGCCATTCATCTCGGGCATGGCAAGGTCGAGAAGGACCAAATCCGGCTTGAGTGTTCTTGCTTTTTCTACGGCCTCGAGCCCGTTGGAGGCTTCGCCGCAAACGGCGATATCGGTCCGTCCTGCGAGGACGTTCTTGATCGTCTCCCGAACGAGAAAGCTGTCGTCGGCTATCAGCAATTGCTTTGGCATAAGCAAGTAGGTTACTGCGGGTACATTCGTCTCCATATCCAGTGTTCAATGTAGGGAACCCTACATTTATCGAAAATCATCGAAAATCGATGAATCGCGATGACTTAAATGGCAGGGGTAGCGTGCTATTCGAAGATGACGGTTTTGTTGCCGTAGAGCAGGATGCGGTTTTCGATGTGCCAGCGGACGGCGCGGGAGAGGACTACCTTTTCGATGTCGCGGCCCTTTTTCACCAGGTCCTCGATCGTGTCGCGGTGCGAGACGCGTTCGACACCTTGTTCGATGATGGGGCCGTCGTCGAGGACTTCGGTGACGTAGTGGGCGGTGGCGCCGATGATTTTTACGCCGCGGTCGAAAGCTTGCTGGTGCGGCTTTGCGCCGATGAATGCGGGCAAGAAGGAATGATGGATATTGATGATTTGCTGCGGAAATTGCTCGATAAAGCTGGTGGAAAGCACCTGCATATAACGGGCTAGAACGACCAGTTCGATATTATTTTCGCGAAGCAACTCGATCTGCTGCCGCTCGGCCTCCTGCTTGTTCTCCTTTGTCACTGGAATCACGGTGTATGGGATGTGGTGAAAGTCTGCGTGACTTTTCGCATCGGGATGATTGCTGATCACCAAGGAGATTTCGCAGGCGAGTTCGCCGGTGCGCTGCCGGTAGAGGAGATCCACGAGGCAGTGATCGTATTTTGAAACAAAAATTGCAATGCGAGGACGGTAGTTCGAGGTGGTGACGCGCCATTGAATCGAAAACTGTTCGGCGATGGGCGCGAACCACTTTGGAAAATCCTTGAGGTCGAACTCGAAACCGGCGAGATCCCATTCAAGGCGCGCGAGGTAAAAGCGTTCGACGCCGGGCTGGTGCTGCTCGAAGTGGAGAATGTCGCCGCCATGCCAGTAAATGAAATCCGCGATTGCGGCATCGAGGCCTTTCCGATCGGGACAGCGTAGCAAGAGGATGGCGCTGTTCTTCAAAGGTGAACTCTCCGCGTTGGCGCATATTTTACTTCAGTTTTGGCGCGTTGTTTCGGCGAGATCTGCGAGAAAGAAGATAGTTCGCGCTCAGGCGGAGCGTGGAGAAAATGGCGAGCTCAATTATTGTATTGTTTGATGAGGGCGTAGCATTCGCAGGCGAACGATTCGAGTTTCTTCCGATTCAGAATTCTCACCGAGCCGCGAGTGTATTCGATTATGCCTTCTCTTTGGAGCACGCCCGCTGCGACAGTGACGCTTGGCCTGTCCGTGCCCAGCATCGTGGCGAGGAAATCGTGGGTGATAGGGACAATCCCTGAATCGACTCGATCCTGGGCAATCAGTAACCAGCGCGAAAGGCGTTCTTCGATTTTATGAAGTCGGTTGCAGGCGGCCGTTTGTGCTACTTGCATGGCGAGTCCGGCAGCATAGCGATTCAAGGTGGCTTGAAGAACCGGAGTCGAAGGCAGTAGCTCCCTTAGCGCATTGACACGCACCCTGAATGCATCACCTTCAATTTGAACGATCTCTCGAAGCGGGCTTCTGCTCAGGCCGAGAACTGCCGGCATTCCGGAAGCGCCTTCGTTGCCGAGGAGGCCCGCTTCCACGGTCCTTCCATCTTTCAACTCGACAACCAGCGAAATCAGACCAGCATTCGGAAAGTGGGCGAAGCGGACGGTTTGGTGAGGTTGGTGAAGGATGAAATGGTGAGGCAAATCTACGAATTGCAGACGTGAGCGAATCTTGCGGAATTCTTCGTCAGGTATGGCCAGCAATAGTTTGTTGCGTACAGGCTTTCCTGCAGGACTTGTTCTCTCACCGGGCTGTACGATTGCGAGTTTAGTTAGAGCCATTTTGCCTTCAGGGTTTTATACCGTATGCATGGTATTCACAAGCGTTTGTAGGGTAGACGACACTGGCGCTGTACAGCGATGGCGACACGTATATTGATAGCCGACGATAATGAGGCGGTGAGAGGCCGCCTGGGCGAATTGCTCGCAACTCATGACGGATGGGAAATATGCGGTTCCGTCAGGAGTGGACGCGAGGCCGTCGAGAAGGCAGTGGAGCTGAGGCCCAGCCTCATTATTCTCGATTTGGCCATGCCTGAGATGGATGGGCTTAGCGCGGCGAAGGAAATCGGGAAAAAACTACCGTCGGTTCCAATCGTGATATTCACGCTTCACAAATTTGCGACGATCGATCTCGAAGCCAAAAAGGCCGGAGTGCGTTACGTGGTGGCGAAGCCCGACACTGCAACGTTATTGAGCGTCGTTGATGAACTCGTGAAAAGCCAACCGGCGGAGTCAGTTCAGCAGGCGCCGGACCTCCTTGCGCCTGTTTCAGGTCCGTTGGATGATCCAGCGAGCAGGATGGCGGCTCAGGCTCAGCCGAGCGAAGCACAGGGCGGCTCCAACGGAGATCTAGAAGGTTCGACCTCAACCGGAACCAATTAGAAGCTCCCTGAAAACTCTTCCGAAGCTCATCCAGATCCAATCAGCAAAGAAAGCATTTCTCAGCTAATAGAAACGATCTCGTGCCTGCGTTCTTATGCTGATACTGCTGCGGGCGTTCGATGTTATTCTGACAAATTACACAGGAGGTTGAGCGCCGTTCTGGAAGTATGTCCGGCGGCACGTACTTTTAATTATGCAAACAGGAATCATTGGACTGCCACAGGTGGGGAAGACGAGTTTGTTTCGGATTTTGACGCGGGCGAAGGTGGATACGCGGAGCGCGCCCGCGCAGATGCATCTGGGGATTGCGCGAGTGCCGGATGCGCGAGTGGCGAAGCTGGCGGAGGCTTTCAAGCCGAAGAAAGTGACGTACGCGACGATCGAGTACGTGGACATCGGCGGCTTGCAGAAGGACCGGGAGAAAAATTCGGCGTCGCTGGTGCCGTTGCGTGAGGCGGATGCGCTGGCGCACGTGGTGAGGCTGTTTGAGAATCCGGCGGTGCCGCACGAGGCGGGTTCGCTCGACGCGTTTCGGGATATCGAGAGCGTTGAAATCGAGCTAATGCTGTACGACTTGGAACAGGCGACGAAACGGATCGAGCGCGTTGAAAAGGATCTAAAGAAGAAGAAGGAGACGATTCTCGAGACAGAGCTGGCGCTGCTGAACCGCTGCCGGCAGGCACTCGAATCGGAAACGCCGTTGCGCGAACTTGAATTCAAGCCTGAAGAAATAAAAATGCTTACCGGCTTCATGTTTCTCTCGCGCAAGCCGATGCTTTACGTTCTGAATCTAGGCGACGAAGAAGCGGCGGACATTGATCGGGTGGTCGAGAAATATCATCTCGAGAAGCTGGCGTCGAAGCCGCAGACGGCGGTGGTGCCGTTTTGCGGAAAAATCGAAGCGGAACTTTCTGAACTTGATGACGCAGAAGTTGCCGAGATGATGAAGGCCTACGGCCTCGCCGAGTCTGGACGTGATCGGCTGATACAGGCGAGCTACCGGCTGCTCGGGTTGCTGTCATTTCTTACTTGCGGCGAGCCGGAAGTGCGCGCGTGGACGATCGAGCGCGGCATGACGGCGCAGAAAGCGGCAGGCGCGATTCACAGCGATCTGGAACGCGGATTTATTAAGGCTGAAGTGGTGAATTGGGAAGACCTTTTGAAAGCTGGGAGCTTCGGCGCGGCGCGCGAAAAGGCTCAGGTGCGGCTCGAAGGTAAAGACTACATCGTGCAGGATGGCGACGTTATTTTGTTCCGGCATTCCGGGTGAGCTGATGCATTTCGCCGATGGCTCGCGAGTGCTGCTGGCGCTGCTGCTTGGATTGACGGCGGCGGGGGCGAACGTGATTGGCGGATCGCTGATCGCGCACCGGCAGTGGTCGCACAATTTTCTGAAGTATTTTATCGCGCTGGGCGCGGGATTCATGCTGGCCACGGCGCTGCTGGAGATGATTCCAGAGTCGCTGAAGTTTCGGGCGGAGTCTTCTACTGGGGCGCTTGTCAACAATACCGACACGGTTTTCTTTTTTGTTCTCGCCGGGTATTTCCTGGTTCACTTTTTCGAGCATACGATTGCGCCGCATTTTCATTTTGGCGAGGAGACGCATCACGAGGAAATCTCGCACGCGCATGCGAGCTATGCGGCGCTGCTTGGGCTTGTGATTCACACTTTCTTTGACGGCGTAGCGATTGCGTCGGGGCTTTTGGTCTCGGCGTGGCTCGGGAGCCTGATTTTCATTGCGATCTTTTTGCACAAGCTGCCGGAGGGATTTACCGTCGCGTCGTTGATGCTGGCTAGCGGACAGACGAAGCGGGTCGCGTTTATTTCTTCGGTGATTCTGGGTGGGGCGACGCTTGTGGGGATGGGTTTGATGTTTGCGCTGCGCGGGACTGTGGCGTTCGCGCTGCCGTTTTCGGCTGGAGTGACGCTTTATGTGGCGGCGTCGGATTTAATCCCGGAAGTGAACCGGGAGCCGAAATTTGGGATGGCAGTGATGGTGTTTGCGGGGGTTGCGGTGATGCTAGGGCTGAAGGCGATATTTCATTTGTAGGTGCTCGCCTCGAATACCGCTTGGCAGGTCTTCCTCTAATTGGTCGCTTTTGATCACACGTAGTCGAAGAGCGTCATGAAGCCGAAATCCATGTGCAGCTGCTGGTGGCAGTGAAAAAGCGTGAGGCCGGGATTATCGGCTACGAAATCGACTTCGGCTTCCTGATAGCCACCAAGCATGAACACATCTTTGAAAATTCCGGCAGTTGCGATTCCAGCGAGCCTGGTTAGTTCAAAACTGTGCCGGTGCAGATGGATGGGGTGAATGTCGTCGCTCGCGTTGCGCATGTGCAGGCGGTACCGCTTTCCTCTTTTGAGGTGGAACGCAGCGGGAATTACCGCCTGAGTCATCGGATAGGCGACGCCGTTGATCGTCCAACGATTGAAACCTTCTTCGGCGGCGTTGTCTTTCGCAAAAGTCATCTCAAATGTATCGTCGGGAGGCGCAGCGCTTGCGCCCGTCTTCGCAAAGCGCGCATAGTTCCATTTGAACGGTGGCGGAGCGATCCACGCTGGTTTGCTGGTTTGTCCGGCGTATTCGACTACGATGCCCATGCCATGGCGGCGGTCGTCGTTATCCAAGTCCCCCAGAATCCAGACGCCGGAATGCTTCATTTCCACGATGGCGGAAATGCGTTCGGCTGTTCCGAGCCATAGAACCGGGACGGCCACAGGATTTGGGACGGGATTTCCGTCGAGCGCGATCACTTGAAAAGTGTGGCCGGGCAAGGCCAGGCTGCGAATTTCCGTGGCGCTGCCATTTAGGATGTGGAACAGCACCCGTTCGCCATGCTTCACACGGATGGGCTCGCCGTGGCCGAGCATGCGTCCGTTGATCGTGAATGAGTTGTAGCCCACTTCGAATCCGTGTTTCATCCCCTTGGCCAGCGACGCTTTCATTGCGGACTCGCCCACGTCTTTCAGTTCTTTCACTTCCGTTGCGGGAGATAGGAAATCCTGCGGCATGTCGCCGCCTTGACTCAACGTGGGCTCGAACTCTTTCAGGGTGAGAAACACCTCGCGATCGAATCGTCCGGGATTTTCTTTGGGCTCGATGTAAACCGGTCCGACTTGGCCGCTATATTGTCCGGCTGCGAGATTGGCGCCCGCGCGATTGTGCGTGTGATAGAAGCGAAGACCCGCTGGATTCGGAGTGAAAGAGATGCGACGTGAGCCCTGAGCGGGGACAAATGGCGTACCTTCCTCGGCTGCGCCGTCAACGTCAGTGGAAACGCGCTGTCCGTGCCAATGGAGCTGTTCGGGAGTGTCGGTGTCGTTGAAGATGTCGATGGTGACCGGCTGGCCATCTTTAAAGCGCAGCAGCGGTCCAGGGAACTGCCCATTGTACGTGGTCGCCGAGATGAAGCGTTTGGGAGCGATCTCCACGGCCGAGTTCTTGATGTGCAGCACGTAGTCGGGAGTAGCGGATTCCGTCGGCATCGCGAGGGCGCGGCGGGCGATTGCGGGTGAGACTATGAATGTTCCGGCCGCGAGGCCCGTTGTTTTGAGAAATTGGCGGCGAGAGAACGCGACGTTGTTCATTAGACGCACCTCAGCATGCACCTCACGGCGTGCTCGAGCGGCGGCGAGCATCGAGAGCCCAGCTTCCCCCGCCCTCGAAGAGCAGAAAGATAAGGCAACAGAACATAGCGAAGTCAGTCCGCGCATCGCTCACCATGTACCAGACTCCCTGGTTGGGGCGGAACAACTCGGGGATCTTTGTCGTCGCGATTGCGGTTGAGATCACGACGAGGAGGGGGAGGGCCGCAGGCCTTGTCCAGAGACCGAGCAACACCAAAGAGCTGCAGGTAATCTCGACGGCACCCACAAAGTGAGCGGTGAAGTACGGATGTGGAAAACCTATTTTTGTAAATCGAATTACGCCCATAGCGGGATCGATGTATTTAAGGATTCCTTGGGTGAGAAAAATCAATCCCACGGCAAGGCGAATGAGCACGGTGTTTGCGGGGCCTTGAGCGCGTCCGAAGAAGAAGCGTGCGAGAGAGCTCATGTCGCGTTCCAAATTTTAGCTGTCTTTGCGGCGACCCATTTGTCTTTTTTCTTTTCGAGCAGCACGACGTAACCGGTGCCACAGAGCATCCCACATGAGTTTCCTACATAGACGAGCGCCTGACGGTGGACGGCGTCGAATCCGATTGCTGAGACGATCGTGAACCCGGCGGCGCTTGGATATTTCGCGGCGAAATCCTTCCACCCGCTAACTTTGGAAAAGAGTTCGTCACTTTCCTTCAGATTCATGAAAACCATGCCGGCGCTGAGGGCGGCATTTGTCGTGAGGTCGCAATTGAGCTTTGCTTTCGCGTCAAAGTCGTTTTTTGTCGCGGTAGAGGCTGCCTCGAGCAGCTCTTTCTTGTCGGGTGTTGAAGAGGCGGTGAAAGCCGCCATTCCTGGCGGATAGGCGGACGAGGTTCGGGAAAGGAGTACGATTTGGCGTTTGTCGTCGCGGTCTTTGAGGAGGGCCTTGTTTAGGGCTGTTGAATAAATGGCGGCATCGTCCGGGGAGATGGCGCAGGTGGCGGCGGACGCGGATTGAGCAGGCTTGGACGGTTTCTGTGCGCCGGGTGCTCCGGGCAACGCGAGAATGGCGGCTATTAAGAAGACCCGTAGCATCGTGGGTTCCTTTCTAACCCTATCATGGGAAAGGTGTTATGCGTACCGGTCAGTTTCCTGCGGAGCCTCGGCCCGCGCCTGGCATCGGGTTGCCGGGTTGATACGTGCCGGGTTCGCATCAAAGCGGCCCTCGCAACTTTATGGCTCTGTGCGTGTTAGATAAACTGTGGAGGCTATGGCCAGGACCGACGTCCAACTGATGATGGACGTGAAGGCGGGGGACACTGCGTCCTTCGAGCTTCTATTGCAGAAGTATCGAACGCCACTGGTCAATTTCCTCTATCGAATGGTTCGGGATACGGCGACGGCAGAGGATCTGGCGCAGGAAGTCTTCCTGAGGATTTATCGCGCGCGCAAGGATTATTTCGCGGGCGCAAAGTTCACCACCTGGCTTTTCCGCATTGCCACGAATCTGGCGCTGAATTCGATTCGCGACAATCGCCACCAGCGGATGGAAGTTTCGATCGACGCTCCTGCCGATGAAGATGAAGCGCCGATTCAAGTGCCCACGCGAGAGATGCGGATCGACGAGCACATGATCGAAAGAGACCGCGCCGAATTCATCCGCCGAACGATCCAGGCGCTGCCGGAAAAGCAACGCGCGGCGGTGTTGCTGCATAAATATGAAGAGATGGATTACGGAGAAATTGCGAAAGTTCTGGAATGCTCGGAGAGCGCGTTGAAATCGCTTTTGTTTCGCGCTTACGAGACCCTGCGAATCGAACTGGCTCCGCTGATGGCACAGCAGCCGGTAGGGAATCGCGCGGGGGAAGGAAGGCTGTGATGAAGTGCGACGATGTTTCAAAAGAGCTGATTGCGTATCTAGACCGCCGGGCGAATTCGGCCGAGCGGATGGAAGTGGAGGAGCACCTCACGAGCTGCGCTGCGTGCCGGACGCGTGCTGAGGAATTCCGCAAAGTGTGGAATGTTCTGGATGAGATGCCGATCGAGGAGCCGTCGCTGGGATTCGATGCGCGCATCCGGCTGCGGATTGCGGATGAACCGCGTCCGGGATGGTTCCGATGGTTTGTGCCGCAGCCGCGGTTGGCGCTTTCGATGGCGTTGCTGGTTGCCCTGTGCGCGTGGGTGTCGCGGTTGCCGCGAGAGTATCCGACTACGGCAACTATGCCGGCTCCGGTTACAGAGCAGCAGCAGTATCAGGTGATCGAGAATCTGGGTGTGCTCGAGAATTACGACGTGCTGTCGAAATTTGACGCGCTGTCGGAGTTGCCGGTGCCGGCTGCGGCGCCGGAGAAGTCGAAGGACGATTTGAAGCGGGATGATACTGGAGGCATGTAGGTGCGTCGTTTCGCGCTACTGATTGCGCTGGCTTGCTGCCTGGTAGGCGTGTCGGCGCAGCCTGCCTCGGCGCAGCAAGGCCAGTGGGCTGCGGCGCGGCAGCAGAGGCGCGCGATGATGCGAGCGCGGAGGCAAGCGGCGGCGCGCGCATACGGTGCGCAGGGTCATTCGCAAGCAAATCCGCAGGCAAATCCGCCGGCTCAGCGCGCAAATGGGCAGGCGGGCGCGGGCGCAGCGGCCGCGCATCCACCTGCGACCGCGGCGAGTGCCAATTCGGGCGGAACTCGTCCGAACGAACCGCGTCCGAATGAAGCGCGCCCGAACGCGGCGGGTGCGGCTGAGAATTCGCGGGGTGAAAGTGCCGGTGCGGCGGCGAACGCGCAAGCTAACAGCGGCGCGAATGGTGGCGGAGGCAATGGTCGCGGTATGGCGGGGTTGCCGCCGAAGTGGGTGGAGAATCTTCGCGACAAGCCGCCTGCGGAGCAAGAGCGCTTCATGCAGAACAATGAGCGATTCCAGAACCTTCCGCCGGGGCGGCAGCAGCAGATTCGCCAGAACCTGCAAAAATGGAACAATCTGACGCCCGATCAGAAGAATGCTTTGAGGGAACGGGCGAACAGATGGCAGCAACTTTCGCCTGAAGACCGCGACAAGGTGAGAAACGAACTGCTGCCGAAGTGGCAGGGAATGACGCCGGAGCGGCGCCAGGCGGTGAACGGGAAGCTGCATACGCTGCAGGGTATGAGCGCTGCAGACCGGGAAAAAGCGCTGAATGACCCGAAGTTTATGCAGGGACTGAATCCGGACGAACAATCCATGGTAAAGAGCCTGAGCACGCTGCGCAGTGCCCCCGCGGCACAGTAAATCGATCCTCGAAGAAAATTTTTATTAACTCTTACAATACATTTTCGGATTTTCCCATCAATCGAACAACTAGGCGTGCGATGGGGCGACTTTTCTCACCACAAGTAATTGTGGTTTTGACCAAGCGCACGCACTAGAAAACCCTGCACCGCATTTCATTTTTTCCACAAAGAAAATTGATTTTCTCGAAGAATTTAACTTGACACGCGGAAGAACCTATCTACAATCGGGGCACAAAGTGGGAAGAAGTGGCGCAGAGTGGTAGAAGGTGTTAAGCAGTGGGCGCAGTCGGGTGATCCAGAAGTGGCGCAAAGCAGGGGTGGCAAGGCGAGTGATTCCGAGGGCGTACACGCCGGGCGACGAAGGTTTTCATGCTGCGGGGCAACTATTCGGCAACTGTGGACGAAAAGGGACGGGTGAAGATCCCCGCCGATTTTCTGGCCGAATTGCGCAAGTCGGGCAAGAAATTCTACGTCACGAGTTCAAGCGGCGA
>Ga0210397_10003144_pt1 | contig 10189 bp, 8 predicted proteins | sample IncBWH2OmetaG_FD_160126 | JGI IMG/M metagenome (GOLD analysis project Ga0210397, IMG submission 160126) | Forest soil microbial communities from Barre Woods Harvard Forest LTER site, Petersham, Massachusetts, United States - Inc-BW-H-2-O ...
ATTGCGACCTGGCCTTTTCTAAAATCTGAGCCGAGGAATCAGGTTCGCACGAGACTCCCCGCTGGAGGGAGATGGATTCGAACTCTTGCTAAAAATCCAACCCAAGGAAAACTGCGGCTTTCCGGGCCTCGCCATCAGGACAATAGTACCCCAAACCGGGGCGAAATAGTATCCAAAAAGAGGCCAGCGGTTGATTCCGAGCCTGGCTCGTGATACCGTACCGCTCATCTATTGGCGCACTGGGTGTCATTGCCCAACGCGGCCGGGCTCTCCGAGATCCCGATGCAGATACCCGGTGTTGGATGGAGGGGTAGGCTACTGACATAAAGATGCATAGCAGTACCGTTCCCCCGATCCGTTCCGTAACTACTGCAACGGTGCAACACCGGTTCTAAGACGCAGTGCAGCTCGATTAAGAACCCAATTCGCTCGGCATCAGCGTCAGTTTGGTTTTGGGTATGGTGCTCCAGCGGTTTCATCCGTCTTGACGGACGACTATCGGCTGCACGGTCTGCTATCGAATGTTAAACAGGCGACATATGCTCATTCCGAGTTTTACGGGTTGTGAACCCGATACCGCCCATTACGATCGCGGCCAGCTACGCCGCCAAGGCGTTCGGCATCAAGACCGGCACGCTTGCGCGCGAGGCGCGCCAGCTGTGTCCTAACGTCATCCCCGTGCAGGCCAATCATCGGCTCTATACCGATTATCCTGAGCGCATTCTTGCGACCGTCGACAGTTGCCTGCCGATTGAGAAGATCATGCCGTTCGACGGGATGGTCTGCCGCCTGACAAGCGCAGAGCGCTAGGCTAATCAAATTCGCGCAATATCTCTCGCGCATGACAACATGCGTGGAATACAGAGCCCGGCCGTACCGCGCATTTGAATGTGCAACAAGCGGCTCAGTAATAGCGCGGTATTGGTCCGTCAGGCGGCGTCGCGCGGTCGCTCAGATCGAGCATGACCTCGTCGATATAGCACCAGCCCCAGCCCTCGGGCGGGTCGTAACCTTCGATGACCGGGTGCCGTGTCTCCCGGAAGTGCCGCGTCGCATGCCGGTTCGGCGACTCGTCGCAGCACCCGACATGGCCACAGGTCCGACACAGGCGCAGATGCACCCAAGGCGAGCCGATCTTGAGGCACTCCTCGCACCCGAGCGCGCTCGGCGTTACGTCACGAATGGCCGCCTCATGAGAGCATCCGTCGATCATCAGGTCCTCCGATCCGGGCTGGCACGGCCCCGCCGTCGGTCTTCGCCAGAAACGCATGCAACGCCGCGACGACCTGCGCACCTTCACCCACCGCGGCGGCGACCCTCTTGACCGAGCCGCAGCGTACGTCGCCAATCGCGAAGACGCCGGGCAGATTGGTTTCGAGTGAGCCTTGGAAATTAACGCCGGTGCGAATGAAGCCCTTGTCGTCGAGTGCGATGCCGGAGCCGACCAGCCAGTCAGTATTGGGATCCGCGCCGATGAACAAGAACAGGTGCCGGATCGCGCAGGTACGCTCATCGCCGGAGAGATGGGAACGGCAGCGAACCGCTTGCAGCATTCCGTCACTGCCGTCGAGGGCGCTCACCGACGTGTTGTACATGATTTCGATGTTCGGGCTCGCGGCGATGCGCTCGATCAGATAGCGCGACATGCTCGCATTGAGGTTGCGGCTGCGGACGATCATCCAGACCTTCGCAACCCTGTCAGCCAGATACACGGCGGCCTGACCGGCGGAATTTCCGGCGCCGACCAACGCCACCTCCTGGCCGCCGCACAGCTGGGCCTCCAGCGGCGATGCCCAGTAGTGCACTGACGAACCCTCAAACGACGCCAGATTTTGAACGCCCAGCCGACGGTAGCGGGCTCCGCTGGCGATGACTACGGACCGAGACCGAACCTGTTCAGCATTGGCCAGCGTCAGTCGGAAACAGCCGGCATTGGTCTGCACATCTAGCCGGCCGACCTCGTCGGGGATCGCCATCTCCGCACCGTATTTTTGCGCCTGGTTGTAGGCACGCGCCATCAGGGCCGCGCCAGTGATGCCGGTCGGAAAGCCAAGATAGTTTTCGATGCGCGCCGATGCACCCGCCTGTCCGCCAAAGGCCCGACAGTCAAGGACAAGCGTCGACAGCCCCTCGGACGCGGCATAGACCGCCGCTGCCAGGCCCGCGGGCCCGGCGCCGACGATTGCCACATCATAGATCCGATCCGGATCGAGCGACGCCACCATCCCGATACAGCGCGCCAGCTCCACTTCGGTCGGATTACGCAGCATGGCCCCATTGGGGCAGAGGACAAGCGGCAATTCCCGCGACGTGACCTGAAAGCGCTCGATCAGGGCCCGCGCGCACGGGTCGCTATTCGGATCCAACCGCTGGTGCGGGTGCCCATTGCGCTCGAGAAAGCCCTCCAGCCGCAGCACATCTGTGTTGTCCGCGCCGCCGACGATTACGGGACCGCCGGCTCCGCTGCGCAGCAGACGCACGCGGCGCAGAATCAGGGCGCGCATGATCCGTTCGCCGAGTTCCGCCTCCTCGACAAGAAGATCGCGCAGCCGTGACGGCGGAATAACCAGCGCTTCAACCGGCTCCCTTGCCACGCCGTCGACCAGGCTCGGCCTCCCGGACAGCTGCGCCAGCTCTCCCATGAAGGAGCCGGGACCGTGGGTTACGATCAATTCGGGTTCAGTGTAGCGGTTGCGCTGCGTTATATCGACCCGACCCGAAAGCAGGACAAAGGCGCCTACAGCGACTTCGCCTGTGGTAAAGATATCAGAGCCTGCCGCGTAGGTTCTGCGCTCCCCAAGCCGAGCGATGCGGCCGATCTCGGATGCTTCCAACACGGGAAACATCTGATGGTGGCGGGTTGCGACCAGCACATCGGGAGACGACGGCATCGCGCCGGACGTATGGTTGTGCACGGCTATCGAGACGCTCCTACAAGGACCAGCAACAGCTCACGCCGGCGAAGTTTAATCGCATCATCCGGCCACGAATACGAAAGACCCGTCAGCGGAGCATGAATGCAATAGGCCATGATTCGCTGCCCATAGTCAGCACCCACGACTGCTAGCATTGTTGCTGACGACCGCTTTCCTGCCTGCGGAATCGTCAAGAACCTTCGACGTACCGCAGCCAGCTCCGCCGGCGCTCGCCGCCGTGACAGGTGGCCGGCGGCAGGCAACGGCACGATCCCCCGCCCCACGGATGCGGGTCGCTAACCCACGGTGTAGCACACCCTCGTTTTCAACGAGGTCGGCTTCGCCAGCGAGCACCACGGCCGGGACATTATGCGAGGCGGTCGGGCAGATGGTGCTGAGGATCAGCGCCATCCCACCGATCCTGATCGAAGCTTCCGACTCGTTCTGCTCTCCTGGTGCCGAGGTTGCGGATGAAAGTGTAGAAGGCCGGCGTGAACAGCAGACCGAAGGCGGTGACACCGAGCATCCCGAAGAACACAGCGGTTCCGATGGACTGCCGCATCTCCGAGCCTGCTCCGGTCGCCACGGCGAGCGGGAAAACGCCGAGGATGAAGGCGAAGGACGTCATCAGAATGGGGCGGAGCCGGGTCCGGGCAGCAGCTATCGCGGCTTCTTCGGGCTCATCGCCGTCATGGTCCTGCCGTTGCCTTGCGAACTCCACGATGAGAATCGCGTTTTTCGCGGCCAGGCCAACCAGCACCACGAAGCCGATCTGGGCAAGGATGTCGATCGGCATGCCCCTGAAGGCCAGGCCGGTGGCCGATGCCAAGAGGCACATCGGCACGATCAGCACGATCGCCAGCGGCAGCTTCCAGCTCTCGTACTGCGCCACCAGCACGAGGAAGACGAAGAGGGCGGAGGCTGCGAAGATCGTGATGGTCGGGATGCCCTGCTGTTCCTGCTGATGGGACAACTCGGTCCATTCGATGGTGAAGCCGACGGGTAGCACCTGCTTGGCAAGGACCTCCATGCGCGCCATGGCCGTGCCCGAGGCGACCCCGGGTGCTGCGGAGCCTAATACGTCGGCCGCGGGGTAGAGGTTGTAGCGCGGGATGCGGTAGGGAGCGGTCTCGTCGTGGAAGCTCGCGACCGAACCGATCGGCACCATCTCGCCGCTGGCGTTACGGACCTTGAGACGCGCGATCTGGTCCGGGGTCTGCCGGTAGGCTTCATCGCCCTCGGCAAGAACCTGGAAAGTGCGGCCCAGATAGTTGAAATCGTTTACATACTGCGAGCCGAGATAAAGCTGGAGGGTGGAGAACACGTCCGTCGGCGTCAGCCCGAGCTTCTCGGCCTTCTCGCGGTCGATGTCGGCGTAAAGCGACGGCGAGCCGGCACTGTAGAGAGTAAAGTCGCCCGCCAGGGCCGGATCCTTGTTCGCCGCGGTAACCAGCGCATTCGTTGCATTGGCGAGGGCTTGGGGACCAAGATTGTTACGGTCCTCGACCATCAGCTTGAAGCCGCCGGCGGAACCCAAACCCTGGACCGGGGGCGGGTTGATCACGAGGATGAAGGCATCCTTAATGCCGGCCAGGCGCTGACGCACGGCGGCCAGCATGGTCGCGGCATTCACCCCGGGAATGTGCTTGCCGTACAACGAGGGCAAGCCTAGGAAAATCGTGGCCGCATTGGGTGCAACCGTGCTGGTCGTCACATCGAACCCAGTCACCGGGGAGGTGTGCTCGATGCCCGGGGTCTTTAGGATAATGTCGTTCACTTCCCGCACCACGGCATCGGTCCGAGCGAGGCTTGAGCCCGGCGGCAGCTGGATGACCGTAACCAGGTAGCCGATGTCCTGATCCGGGATGAAGCCGGCCGGCATCCGCGCGAACTGGATGCCCGTGAGCGAGATCAGGCCGACATAGAAGACCAGGACGATGGCGCTCGCCCGGACGACGCGGCCGGTCAGCTTGCCGTAGCTCGAGGACATCCACTCAAAACCGGCATTGAAGCGGCCGAAGGCGCCCCGCAGGATTCGGCCGATGCCCCGCGGTTCGGCATGGGCGTGGTGCGCCATCAGGAAGACCGCGCTGAGCGCCGGGCTCAATGTCAGCGAGACGAAACAGGAGATCACCGTCGAGGCGGCGATGGTGGCCGCGAACTGCGTGAAGAACAGGCCCGAAATGCCCGAGATGAAGGCCGTCGGGACGAAGACGGCGCACAGCGTCAGCGCGATGGCGATCAGCGCGCCGGACACTTCATCCATCGTGTGATGCGCCGCCTCGCGAGGCGACATGCCGAGCGCCATGTTGCGCTCGACGTTCTCGACCACGACGATCGCGTCGTCGACCACGATGCCTACGGCCAGCACGAGACCGAACAGCGAGAGGTTGTTGATCGAGATGCCGAGCGCGGCGAGGATCGAAAAGGCGCCGACCAGAGATACCGGGATGGCGACCACCGGGATGATCGTTGCCCGCCAGCTTTGCAGGAACAGGTAGACGACGCCGACCACGAGGAGGATCGCGATGCCGATCGTCACGATCACTTCGTGGATGGACTGGCTCACGAAGGTGGTCGGGTCGTAGATGTTGATGTAATCGAGACCGGGCGGGAAGCTCTTCTTGAGCTCCGCCATCTTGTCCCACACCTCGTGCTCCACCTTAACGACATCCGCGCCCGGCGTCGCGATGACCCAGAAAGGGGCGGACGCATAACGATCCGCGTAGGCGATAGAGCCGTAGTCCACCGAGCCCAACTCGACGCGGCCGATGTCGCGAATACGGGTGACCCGTCCCTGCGGGTCCGACTTCACGATGATGTCGCCGAACTGCTCGGGCGTGGTGAGGCGCCCAAGCGCGCGAACATTGATCTGGTAGGCCCCGCCCGTGTCGTTGAAGACCGGCGGCTGGTTGAGAGCGCCGGCCGAGACCTGGGCGTTTTGGGCGCGCAGGACATCCAGGATATCGCCAGCGCTGATTTTGCTCGCGGCAGCCTTATCCGGGTCGATCCAGATTCGCATGGCGTATTGCCGCTCGCCCAGGATCCAGAAATCGGACATGCCGGGCAGGCGCGCGATCTCGTCTCTGACGTGAAGAATGAAATAGTTGGAGATGTACTCGGCGCTGCGGGATCCGTCCGGCGAATACGGATGGACGCCCAGGAGCAGGGCTGGGATCGTCTTCTTGACCTGCACCCCTTGGAGTTGGACTTCCTGCGGCAGCCGGGACAGCGTGTCCTGCACGCGGTTGTGCGTCAGCATAAGCGCCGTGTTGATGTCGGTGCCGATCTTGAAGATCACCGTGATGTTGAGCTGGCCATTACCCGTCGATTGGCTGCTGATGTAATCCATGTTCTCGACGCCATTGATGGCTTGTTCGAGCGGCGTCGCGACGGTGCGGGCTACCGTGTCGGCCGAAGCGCCGGGGTAAGAGGCCGTGATCTGGACGGTTGGCGGGACGATGTTCGGGTATTGGGCGACCGGCAGGAACGACGCCGCGGCCAAACCGAACACCATAATGAAGATATTGACCACCGCGGCGAACCGCGGGTGGTCAATGAAAAAGTGAGAGAGTTTCATGGCTCGCCTCAGTTCCGGCTTTGATCGGCCGCGAAGTGGATCGCCCCGGTTTCTGGCGAGACTTTCGAACCCGGGCGGGCCGCCGGAAGGCCGCCGATGATCACTTGGTCCGAGGGCGTCAGGCCCGCGCGGATGAGCCGGAGACCGTCGCGGAGATCGCCGACCTGGACCCGCTTCGGCGTCACCACATTGTCCGCCCCGACCGTCAGCACGATGTGCTCCGACTGATCGGGTAGCACGGACGCATCCGGCACGAGCAGCGCCGGCACCGGCGGCGCAACCGCGAGACGGACACGGGCGAAGCCGCCCGGCGTCAGAAGCAGATCGCTGTTGGGGATGGTGGCGCGGGCATGGATCGTGCCGCTCGACCGATCGAGCGTGTTGTCGACGAAGTCGAGCGTGCCTTGGCGACTGAAGCCGGTCTCGTCGATAAGCGCCACCTTCACCTTGTCGGCAAGCGGGCCGGTCTGTGACTGCCGCTCCCGCTGGAACTTCATGTAGTCGGCCTCGCTCATATCGAAGTTAAGATAGATCGGGTCGATCGAGACGAGCGTGGCGAGCAAGGTGGTCGGGCTGCTGGCGGCCCGGCTGCCGGCGATCAGATTGCCTACCGAGACGAGATGGGTGCCGATGCGGCCGGTAAAGGGCGCGGTGATGCGGGTGTGATCCAGATCGAACTGCGCGTCGCGAACGAGTGCCTCGGCGTTGTCGCCCGCCGCTTGGGCGGCGCGCCGATCGGCCGCTCGCTGGTCGGCGGTTTCGACGCTGCCGTAGCCTGTTTGCTTCATCGTATCGGCTCGGAAAGCCTCGCGGTTCGCGAAGTCAAGCCGCGCACGGGCGCTTTCGAGCTGCGCCGTAGCCTCGCTCAATTTGATCTGATAGGGCGTCGGGTCGATCGTGAACAGCAGGTCGCCTTTATGGACGACGTCACCGTCCTTGAAGCCGATCTGTGTCAGGGTGCCGCCGACCTGTGCTCGCAACTCGACCTGATCGACGGCTGAGAACTGACCCAGAAATTGGAGCCTGGTATCGACGTCTTGTTGAATCGGCGCGCTGACGGTCACGACCGGTGGAGCTACGATTGCGGCTTGGTCGGCGGATGGTGCCAGGAGGCGTGGGCCCGCGATGACGCCGGCCGCGATGAGACCCAACGCGACAAGCGAACCGGCCCACGCCTTGACGCCGGGCTTGCTCGGCCGCGGGGCGGAGAGCTTCCGGACCTCGACTTCGGTGAAGATATTGTCCATTTTGCCCTTGCTTGTTCATCGATCAGATCGAGGTGGACAGGCTATCTATCGATAGGTTGATACCGATACATAGATTTTCGGCTGATAGCCTGTCAAGCCCTATCTATCGATAGGGTGGCACTTTCGTGGATCGAAATGAGAAAGAATCCGGCTGCAGCCACGCCTGGCGGAGCGCGTCGAGACGGTTAATGCGTATTGCGCGACTCGCTGCGAGTACGCCAGTCCGCAGCGCAGCATCGATCCTTTCAGGTGCAAAGCGGGCCTGCCGAACTGCCGCCGCGCCCCTGAAATCACACGCCTTGCCCTTCCCTCACGGTCCAGGCAGGTCTCTGATAGCTCACATGCTGTCCGCCGTACCGAGGCGTACATCGGACGGAGTCGCTCTATGTCGCGAGCAGGTGGTCGCGCAGCAGTTGGTTGAAGGCCTCCGCCCGCTCCTCGGGGAAGAAAATCCGCGCACCCGCCAACTCGACCGGCGGCTTCGCTCCGGGGATCGTCTCAGCGAGCCAATGCGCCCACTTCACCGGGAAGTAGACGTCATCCGTACCCCAGACGATGAGGGTTGGAGCCTGCAACTTGCGGAGCTGAGGTTCGATCAGTCGCGTGTGCTTGTTGTCGAAAGCCACGACGAAACGTTGCAGGTCGCGTGTACGCTGTTCGCTCCGCACCAGGGGGCGGAGATAAGTCTCGATGTCTTCGTCTGTGACAGTCTCGGGCTGCTCATAAGCCGGCCCAAGCGCGCCGGGTGAACGAAAGATCGTCTTGTCGGCGAGCATCGCGTCCAACGTGTCGCGCAGGCCCCCGGCTTTGACCATATCCACGAATGGTTGGAATGCCTCCGGCGGCCAGTTGTCATGGGTGTCGCAGTTGGTGAGGGTCAACGTCCGCACCCGCTCGGGATTGAGCGCCGCGAAGATCTGAGCAATGCCTCCGCCGCTGTCATTGCCGACCAGGTCGACCCGATCGATCTTCAGGGCATCGAGCACCTCTTTCAACATCTTCGCGTTGGCAGTCACGGAGACATCTTGATCCGGCGTGATCTCGGTGTCGCCATGCGCCAGAAGATCGACCGCGATGCAGCGGCGGATGTCTGACAGCCCCGCTAACTGGTGCCGCCAGAGATGCTTATTCAAGACCACGCCATGGACGAAGAGCGCTACCGGGCCGAAGCCAGCGGAGGCGTAGCTGATGCGACCCGAGGGCGTCTCGACGCTGTGCGTCGTGATTAACGTTTGCTGGCTGCTCATGACTCAGCCCTCCGGAAGCGCGGAGGCTTCGTTCGAGGTCGTCCTCGCTTCCTGCTCGAGCGTCCTCATCGCGCGGATATACGGAATTGGACCGTAGCTGATGCGCGCGACGCCGAACTCAGAGAGCCTGGCATTCGATGGCACACCGTCCACGACCATTACGTTCACGGGCAGCATGACACGGTCGCAGATCCGCCCAATCAGCGTATCGTCCACCAGGCCGGGAACGAAGAAGCCAGACGCGCCAACAGCCGCATACGCCTTGGCTCTGTCGAGGGCTTCTCCGACAGCCTGCGCTGGATCCTTGCCGTGTTCGAAAAACACATCGGTGCGGGCGTTGATGAAGAGATCGACGCCCTTCTGCTCCGCCGCTTTGCGAATGGCCGCAATGCGGCGCGCTTGCCGGTCGATGCTGTAAAGCCCCGAGCCTTTGACGATCCGATCTTCGAAATTGATGCCAATCACGCCCAGATCGAGTAGCCGCAAAACATTGTCAGCCAGCTCGCCGTCGTCTTCGCTGTATCCGCCCTCGAAATCCACGGTGACCGGCGCATCGATGGTGGCCACGATCCGCGCCACAATCTGCTCGGCGAGAGCGATCGGAATGGCCTCACCGTCGCGGTAGCCCTGCGCCTCCGCGACGGACCAGCTGCTCGTTGCGATCGCCTGTGCGCCCGCAGCGAGAATCGCTTTGGCGCTGCCGGCATCCCACGCATTGTAGAGCAGCAGCGGCGCGCCCTTCACGTGCAGCTCGGCGAAGCGCTTGGCTTTATCAGTCTGGTTCATTGCATCCTCCTGAGTTGATGAGCTCGCGGACGGTGAGGCTCACTCATCCCGTCCTTGGAAGTGCGGACCCGGGGCTCGAGCGAAGCGCGCCGTTCGTGACCCGAGGCCTCCATGCAGGTGATTACCGACCGGCTGTGACTCCGCCATCGACGGGAAGCACGACGCCCGTGATCCACGATGCGTCGTCCGAGGCGAGGAAGAGAATGGCTTCAGCCACGTCGCGCGGCTGACCATTGCGACCCAGCGGATGGAAAGCGTTGAACGTCGGCAGAACCTCTTTTACCTGCCGGTCCGACAGGAAGGTGTTGAAGACGGGGGTCTCGACCACCGCCGGTGCCACCGCGGTGACGCGGATCTTGTGCGGGGCGAGTTCGATGGCGAGGTTGCGGACCAGGGCATGGACGCCTGCCTTGG
>Ga0210397_10003147_pt1 | contig 10186 bp, 10 predicted proteins | sample IncBWH2OmetaG_FD_160126 | JGI IMG/M metagenome (GOLD analysis project Ga0210397, IMG submission 160126) | Forest soil microbial communities from Barre Woods Harvard Forest LTER site, Petersham, Massachusetts, United States - Inc-BW-H-2-O ...
GGCGGGGGACAGGCCGTCGTCGACGTAGCTGGCCATCTGGCCCAGCTTCATCAGCACGCCCTTCATCGTCCCCAGGGTGGCGGCGACGTCCTCGGCGGTCTGCAGGGCCAGGTCGTTGCGCAGCGCCTGGCGGTGCTCGCCCGCGCTGGCGAACAGCCGGGGCGCGCTGGTCGCGTAGCGCGCGCCCCCGCGGGCCACCAGCCGCACCGCGGCCAGGCCCCGCTCGAGCCGGAGCCTCCGGGTGCCCGGCAGCCCGTTCCGCCTGCCCCGCAGCAAGGTCAGCGCGGCGACCGATACGGCGCCGATTCCCGCGGCGATCGCCAGGCGCCGCGGCCTCATGTCGCGCCCGCCTGCTTCTTACCTGCCGAGCGCATCCGCGCGATGATCCGCTGCCGGGCCTCGAGCACGCCCGGTTCGCCCAGGAAGACCGCGTCCAGCACGCCGAGGGCCTGGCGGATCTCGGTCCGCCGCTCCGCGGTCAGCGGCGGCGGCTCGGCGTAGCCGTACATCTGGACGGCCCAGCCGGGCAGCGCCAGTACCGCGGCGTCCCTGATGTCCTGCCATAGCTCGGCGATGTCCACGTCAAGTCCGGGCGGGTCGAGCAGGTAGCTCATCGACTCCCCGGCTGCGGGCGTGCGGCGCAGGTCTGCCCGGACGCCGTCGAAGTAGCGGTCGAGAGCGGCCACGCTGTCCGGGATCATCTCGTGCGGTACCCCGAGGAGCTCGGCCGCGATGGTCATCTCCGCCACGTAGCGGTCGGCGTCCGCGGCGGTCAGCGGCGTGCCGAACAGGGCGCTCGTGGCCAGGCCCGAATCCACCAGAGCGGCGTGCACCCACAGCAGCAGCGCCGGATCGCCGGCCGCGTACGGCTGACCGGTCACCGGGTCCACGCCGCGGACATGCTCGTGGACGGCCCGCACTCGCTGCGCGGCCCGGGTGGCGCTGGCCCGGTCCCCGAACGTGACCGTCACCTCGTAAGCGGAGGTGGCCGCGAGCCTGCCGACCGGATCGGTGCGCCAGTCGCTGTGCTGGTCGACCCCGGCCATCGCCAGCGGGTGCAGCGCCTGGATCAGCAGCGACCTCAGCCCCGCCACCGGCGCGGCCAGGTCGGTGCTGACCCGCCAGGCCACGCTCACGGGCCCGAAGAAGCCGTCGTCCTGCGGCGTGACCGGCACGGCGGACGCGTACGCGGCCGCCGACCGCTCGACTAGCCCCGCGGCGTCGGCGTAGGACCCGGTGGTCACGGCCGCAGGCCCGCGAACAGGTCGTCTTCGGGCAGCGGGGCGCCGGTGGTGTCGCTGGCCCGGATGAAGCTCTCGCGGCCGAAGGTGGCCGCGGCGATGTCCTCAGGGATCTTGCTGAACCACGACTCGCCGCCGATCTGGCTGCCGTGCGCGAACAGGGCCTCGCGCTTGCGGGGGAGGACGGACCTGATGTCGACGGTGGTGGTGATGCGCTCCTCCGAGGCGAGCGACCGCCGCTGCCGTTCCGGATCCGGCTCCTCCCAGTCGGGCACGTCGGCGCCGAGTTCGCGCAGGGCCGCCCAGATCTTCCGCCAGTCGCTGCCGCGCATCGCGGTGAGGTAGAGCTTGGCCACGCTGCCGCTGGCGGCAAAGGCCTTTTGGGCCGAACGGCTCGCGTGCACGTGGTCCGGATGCTGGTACGCGCCCTGATCGTCGTACGTGATCAGCACCTGCGGCCGGTATCTGTCGATCAGCTCCGAGATCCGGGCCGCCACGTCCGCCTCCGGGATGTTACAGAAGGCGTCCGGCCGGTCCTTGTAGTCCCAATCCGGCATACCGGAATCGTGGTAGCCGAGGATTTCCAAGTTCGTCACACCCAGGATCGTGCAGGATTCGCGCAGCTCAGCCAGGCGCTGCTGGGCCACCGCCTGCTCGTCGTGCCCGTTCTGCCCGGGCTTGACCCCGCCCGGCGCGTCCCCGAACTCCCCGTTGGTGCACGTCACGACCACGGTCCGGATGCCCTGGGCGGAGTAGGCCGCCAGCACACCGCCCGTGCTCGATGCCTCGTCGTCCGGATGGGCGTGCACGGCCATCATTGTCAGCGTTTCTGCCATGAATCCAGACTGCCTGACAAGCCTGCCAGTTGCCTAACCGGGGGTAGGCCGTTTAACGCGTTGTGTCTGGCGCGCCCGTGAGGGCCTCGGGGTGCATCCGGTTGTAGTGCTGGGTCAGCACCGCGCTGGCCTGGCCGGGCCGGTAGGCGAGGGTGCGTCCGCACACCTCGCAGCGTGTCACGGGAAGCCGGGAGACAGTCACCGGGAAGCGCGAAGATTCTGACCTGCTCATCGGATCTCATCATGCCAGATTCTGGATCCAACTTCATCTGACGGCGCCGCGGGCTGAGGCTGAAATCCGCGACACGCACCGGATGTCCGGGTCTTGCCGTGGGCCGGCAAACACACTGGAATCATGCACCAGGATCTCGCGGAGGTTGACCTGCCCCAGCAGGGTTTCCGCGTCCAGCTCGTAACGTGGCGGTCGCTGCTCGACCGGCCGCTCACGTCGTACTATCTCGTGCTGGGCATCACCCTGCTGCTGCTCGGGCTCGGCCTGGTCATGGTCCAGTCCACCGCGTCGGTGGCCGACCTGACCGCGGGCCTGTCACCCTACTCCGACTTCAAGAAGCAGCTGCTGGGCGCCTGCGTCGGCCTGCCGCTGATGTGGGTGGCGGCGCGCTCGTCGCCGCGGCTGTTCCGCGCCCTGGCCTACCCGCTGCTCGCAATCTCGGTGGTCGGGCTCTGCCTCACGCTCATCCACGGCGTCGGCGTCACCCAGAACGGCGCCTCGCGGTGGATCAACATCGGCGGGCAGCAGGTCCAGCCCTCGGAGATCGCCAAGCTCGCCCTGGCCATGTGGGGAGCCGACCTGCTGGCCCGCAAGGACAGGTTCGGCCACCTGGCCGACTGGCGGCACATGCTGGTGCCGCTCATGCCCGGTGCGGGCGTGCTCTGCCTGCTCGTGATGGAAGGCGACGACCTGGGCACCACGTTCATCCTGCTGGTCATCTTCCTCGCCCTGCTGTGGGTCATCGGCACCCCCGGGCGGGTCTACAGCGGCGTGCTGATCCTGATGGCCCTGGCCATGGTCCTGATGATCGTCTCGGCCAAGTACCGATTCCAGCGCCTGACCGGCTTCGTGGCGACCCAGGGCAGCGCCACCGGCGTCAACATGCAGGCCATCCAGGGCAAGTACGCGGTCGGCTCGGGCGGCTGGTTCGGCGTGGGCCTGGGCGCCAGCGGAGGCAAGTGGGGCTGGGTTCCGGAATCGACCACTGACTTCATCTTCGCCATCATCGGCGAAGAGCTAGGGCTCGTCGGCACCTTGTGCGTGACCGTCCTGTACGGCGGTCTTGCTTTCGCGGGCCTCAGGATCGCCCGGCGCGTGCCGGACATGTTCTGCCGCCTGGGCGCGACCGCCATCACGGCCTGGATCGTGGTGCAGGCGGCCATTAATATCGGCGCGGTGATCGGTGTCCTGCCGATCACCGGAGTCCCGTTGCCGCTCGTCTCCGCCGGGCTATCATCCTTGCTGGTGACATTGGTCGGGCTCGGCATGCTCATGTCGTTCGCCCGGCTGGAGCCCGGTGCCCGCGAGGCTTTGGCCGCACGTGGCCCCGGCTGGCCGCGGCGCGTTCTAAGCTGGCTCGGTCTGTCCAAGCACCGAAAGTAAAAACATATGAGGGTACTGCTTGCCGGCGGCGGGTCCGCCGGCCATATCGAGCCAGCGCTGGCACTGGCCGACGCTGTGCGCCGGATCGACCCCGGCGCCGAAGTGACCTGCCTGGGCACGGAACGCGGCCTGGAAACACGGCTCATCCCGCTGCGCGGGTACCCGCTGGAGCTCATCCCCGCGGTGCCGATGCCCAGGTCCGTCACGCCCAAGCTGCTCACGGTGCCGGGACGGCTGGCCAGCGCCGTCAACGCGGCCGCCGCCGCGATCGACCGGACCCGGGCCCAGGTATTGGTCGGGTTCGGCGGCTACGTCGCTACCCCGGCCTACCTCGCGGCGCGGCGGCGCAAGATCCCGATCGTGGTGCACGAGGCGAACCCCAAGCCCGGCCTGGCCAACCGGCTCGGCGCCCGGTTCACCACGCACGTCTTCACCGGTCACCCGGACACCCAGCTCAGGAACGGCAAGTACATCGGCATCCCGATCCGCCGCGAGATTGCCGACCTGGACCGGCTGGGGCTGGGCGACAAGGCGCGCACCCACTTCGGGCTGCGCCCCGACCTGCCCGTGCTGCTGGTGACCGGCGGCTCGCAGGGGGCGCGCTCGCTGAACGAGGCGGTGTTCGGGGCGGCCGGATGGCTCCGCGAGGCCGGCGTACAGGTGCTGCACATCATCGGCCCGCGCAACGGCCACGAAGCCCCCGTCGCGTCCTCCGGGGTGCCGTACGTGGCCGCGCCCTATATCGACCGGATGGATCTCGCCTACGCGGCGGCGGACTTCGCGCTGTGCCGGGCGGGCGCGATGACCTGCGCCGAGCTCACGGCCGTAGGGCTGCCGGCCGCCTACGTCCCGCTGCCCATCGGCAACGGCGAGCAGCGGCTGAACGCGCTGCCGATCGTGCAGCGGGGCGGCGGCATGCTGGTGACCGACGCCGACCTGACCGCCGAGTGGATCCGCGACACCCTGCTGCCCGTGCTGGTCAACATCGACCAGGTGGCGGACATGTCGGAGGCGGCCCACTCGCTCGGCCGCGGCGACGCGGACCGCTGGCTGGCCGAGGCGGTCTTCATGGTCCTGAACGAAACCAAGGCAGATGCTCAAGAACCTCATCACCCCAACTGAGCCCGTGCCCGCGGCCCGGCTCGGCCGGGTGCACTTCGCTGGCATCGGCGGGGCCGGCATGTCCGGCATCGCGCGCATCATGCTGGCCCGCGGCATCAGCGTGTCCGGCAGCGACGCGAGGGATTCCGCGCTGCTCGGCGAGCTGCGCGAGCTCGGTGCCAGCGTGCACGTCGGGCACGCCGCCGGAAACCTCGGCCACCTGGGCCCCGGCGACACGCTGGTGGTATCGAGTGCCATCCGGCCGGACAACCCGGAACTGGCCGAGGCGGCCAGGCGCGGGATGCGGGTCGTGCACCGGGCGGCGGCGCTCGCCTCGGTGATGGCCGGCCGCCGGGTGATCGCGGTCGCCGGGACGCACGGCAAGACCACCACCACCTCCATGCTCACCACGGTGCTGCGCGAATGCGGGGCCGACCCCGGCTACGTCATCGGCGGGATCCTCACCGAGACCGGGCTCGGCGCGGAGGACGGATCCGGCCTGGACTTCGTGGCCGAGGCGGACGAGAGCGACGGGTCGTTCCTGCTGCTGTCGCCCGACCTCGCGATCATCACCAACGTCGAGGCCGATCACCTGGACAACTACGCGAGCCTGGCGGACATCGAGGCCGCGTTCACCACGTTCGGCCTGCGGGCCAGCGGCATCGTTCTGACCTGCGCAGACGACCCGGGCGCCGAGGCCGTGGCGGCGCGCCTGGATCCCGCGCGCGTGCGCAGGTACGGGGAGTCCCGGCATGCGGACTACCGGCTCACCGACGTGGCGTCCCGGGGGATGGCGATCAGCTTCACCGTGGCGGCCGACCACGGACCGTTCGGTGAAATCTTCACCCAGATGACCGTGGACGTGCCCGGTCACCATAATGCCCTGAACGCCACGGCCGCCTTCGCCGCCGCCATCGAGCTCGGCTTCGCCCCGCCCCGGGTGGCCGCGGCCATCGCGGGCTACCGCGGCGCGCGGCGCCGGATGGAGCTCAAGGGCGAGGCCCGCGGGGTGCGGGTCCTGGACAGCTACGCGCACCACCCCACCGAGCTCGCCGCCGACCTGCGCGCGGCCAGGAGCATTTCACAGCATGCCGGCCAGGGCCGGGTCATCGCGATCTTTCAGCCGCACCTGTTCAGCCGGACCAGGATCTTCGCGGCCGAGTTCGGCGCCGCGCTCGCGCTGGCCGACGAGGCCATCGTGCTCGACGTGTACGCCGCCAGGGAGGACCCGGAACCCGGCGTCACCGGCCAGCTCATCGTGGACGCCGTACCCGGCGGGCACGCGAGGTTCGTGCCGGAGACGGCCCGGGTCGCCGCGCTGATCGACGCGATCGCCGAGCCCGGCGACCTCGTGCTCACCATGGGAGCGGGCGATATCACCGCGCTCGGGCCGCGGCTGGTCGAGAACCTCCGGGGGTCACAGGAGTGACCGGGCCCAGCGGCATCATAGGAGACGGCGTGGCCTCTCCTGACGAAGCCGCTGGTGACAGCCTGACTCCTCGAGCCAAGGCACGACACAGGCGCCGCGGCTGGCGCGTGGCGTTCTTCGCCTTCGCGGCGGCCGGCATCGTCGCGGCCGCGGTCTGGGTCCTGTTCGCCTCGCCGCTGCTCGTCGTCCGCTCGGTGACCGTGAGCGGGACGCGCCTGGTGCCGCGATCGAAGGTCCTCGCCGTGTCCGGCGTGGTGCCGGGCACGCCGCTGATCCGGGTGAACACCGCCCGGGCGGCAGCGCGGATCGAGCAGATCATGCAGGTCCGCAGCGTGCAGGTCACCAGATCCTGGCCGAACCGCCTGGTCATCGTGGTGCAGGAGCGGACGCCGGTGCTGGTCCTGCCGGCGTACGGCGGCGGGTACGACCTGGCCGACGCGCACGGCGTAGTGCTGCAGCGGCTCGCCCGGCGCCCCGCGGGCCTCCCGCTCTATCCGACCGTGGCCCCCGAGGGCGCGCTGCGCGGCGACCCGGACCTAACCGCGGCCACCACCGTCCTCGGCGAACTGCCCGCCCAGCTGCGGCATTCGGTGAAATCGATCACCGCGCCGCACCCGGACCAGGTGACTCTGCGGCTGGCCCACGGCGTCACGGTGCTGTGGGGTGACGCCAGCCGGGCCGGGATCAAAGCGCGGGAACTTGCCGTCCTCATGCGGTCGCACTCGCGCTACTACGACGTGAGTGCGCTGGGATCCGTCACGGCCAGGTGACTGGCGGATGACCAAGACCCGCCAATCCGCGACACGCTGAGCAGTTCGCGCGTGGTTAGTTGACCCGGGTGCCGTCCGACCCTACTGTCCGTATCAATCATGCGGACGGGAAAAACTCTAAATCTTAACCTGAAGGTGAAACCTGATGGTGGCCGAATGCCCTGGCGGTGAAATCAGGGAAGTATCGAAAAACGTCGCCCGCCAGCCGGGATGGCAGCGTTTAAAACCAGCGGAAAGGTACCCTCCTCGTGGCAGCACCGCAGAACTATCTGGCGGTTATCAAGGTCGTCGGAATCGGCGGTGGCGGCGTCAACGCCGTCAATCGCATGATCGAAGAGGGACTCAAGGGCGTCGAGTTCATCGCGATCAACACTGACGCGCAGGCGCTGCTTATGAGCGACGCCGACGTCAAGCTCGATGTCGGCCGCGAACTCACCAGGGGACTGGGCGCCGGGGCCAATCCCGATGTCGGCAACAAGGCGGCCGAGGATCACCGGGAGGAGATCGAGGAGGTGCTCAAGGGCGCCGACATGGTCTTCGTCACGGCCGGCGAGGGCGGCGGCACCGGCACCGGCGGCGCGCCGGTGGTCGCGAACGTCGCGCGGTCCCTGGGCGCCCTGACTATCGGCGTCGTGACCAGGCCGTTCGGCTTCGAGGGCAAGCGCCGCGTGGTGCAGGCCGAGTCCGGCATCGAGAAGCTGCGCAGCGAAGTCGACACGCTGATCGTCATTCCGAACGATCGGCTCCTGTCCATCTCCGACCGGCACGTGAGCGTCCTCGACGCGTTCAAGGCCGCCGACCAGGTGCTGCTCTCCGGTGTCCAGGGAATTACCGACCTGATCACCACGCCGGGGCTGATCAACCTCGACTTCGCCGACGTGAAGTCGGTCATGTCCGGCGCGGGTTCGGCGCTGATGGGCACCGGCTCGTCACGTGGCGACGACCGCGCGGTCGCCGCGGCCGAGATGGCGATCTCCAGCCCGCTGCTCGAGGCCAGCATCGACGGCGCGCACGGCGTGCTCCTTTCTATCCAGGGCGGTTCGGACCTCGGCCTGTTCGAGATCAACGAGGCGGCTCAGCTGGTCTCCAACTCGGCCGCCGTCGATGCGAACATCATCTTCGGCGCGGTCATCGACGACGCCCTCGGCGACGAGGTGCGGGTGACGGTCATCGCGGCGGGCCTGGACCAGGAGCGCGCCGGCCGCGGCTCCGCCGACGCCGGCGGCTCCTCATTCAGCGTCAGCGCATCGGCCAGCCCCGCGCCGGCGCCCTCGCCCACCTCCTCCGTCTTCACCCCGCCCCGGCCCGCTTCGAGCGCGCTCGCCAGCTCAGTCACCCCGGAGGCGGGCGACAACGTTCCGCCCGCGGTCGGCCACGGCAGCAACGGGAGCGCTCCGGCCGTCCCCGACGCCAGGATCACGTCGGCGGCTGGCTCTATTCTTAGTGCGCCGGTGCCCGGCGACGGGTTTACGGCGTCCTCCGACCTCGCCGCGGAGGTCACCACCCCTGCGTACGAGATGCCCGAGACGGAGCCGGCGCATCGGGAGAGCTCCAAGAGCCCCGGCCAGCCGGAGCGGGTCGCCGTGACCTCGGACGCCGGGGACTCTGCTTCGTACCGCCCGGCGCACGCTGAGGCGGCGGGCAAGACCTTCGACGTCGCCACCACCCGCCGCCGCCCCGTCGTCTTCGAGGAGGACGACGACCTTGATGTTCCCGACTTCCTGAAGTGACCGACCCCGGCCGGCGGGAAGAACTCGCCCTGCGGCTGGCCGAAGTCCGCGGCCGTATCGCCAAGGCGTGCGAGGCGGCCGGGAGGGAGGCCAGCGAGCTGACGCTGATCGCGGTGACCAAGACCAGGCCCGCGTCCGACGTCCGGCTGCTCAGCGAGCTGGGCGTGGCCGACATCGGGGAGAACCGTGACGCCGAGGCGGCACCGAAGGCCGCCGAGTGCGCCGACCTGAATCTCACCTGGCACTTCATCGGACAGCTGCAGACGAACAAGTGCGCCAGCGTGGCCCGGTACGCCAGCGTCGTGCATTCGGTGGACCGGCTGCGGCTGATCGGGGCCCTCGGCAAGGCCGCGCGCCGGGCCGGGCGGGTCATCGAGTGCCTGGTCGAGGTGAGCCTGGACGGCGATCCGGCCCGCGGCGGGGCGGTCGCGGGGGACGTTCCGGCCCTGGCCGAGGCGCTGGCGGCCGAGGAGGGGCTGGTGCTCGGCGGCGTGATGGCCGTGGCGCCGCTATCCATGCCGCCGGCTGACGCGTTCGCGCGGCTGAGGGTCAGCGCGGCCGCCGTGCGCGAGGTCAGGCCGGATGCCACGGTGATCTCGGCCGGCATGAGCGGCGATCTGGAGGCCGCCGTCGAAGCCGGCGCGACACACCTGCGAATCGGTACGGCGTTGCTCGGCGATCGGGGGCCGCGTGTCAGGTAATGTCCCACGCGTGAGGCCGAAGCGGCAGGCGACGACGGGTGCAGGCTGGGAGGATTGAAGGATGGCCAGTGCCATGCGGAAGATGGCGGTCTACCTCGGCCTCGTTGAGGACGATCACCGCCACCAGGACAAGTACGACTCCTACGGTGAGTACGAGGACTACGACGATCAGGCCGACCGGCCCGAGCAGATCGATGAGCCCGACGTCCGTGGAGCGGGGCGGGACGGGGAGGCGGGTGGGGGCTACGCCGGCTACCAGCCCGCCGACTGGCGTACCGAGCACGTGTCGCAGACGACCGATCTCGCCCGTATCACAACACTGCATCCTCGCACTTACAATGAAGCGCGTACTATTGGGGAACACTTCCGCGAGGGCACTCCGGTGATCATGAACCTGACCGAGATGGTCGACAGCGACGCAAAGCGTCTGGTCGACTTCGCGGCGGGGCTGATCTTCGGCCTGCGCGGGAGCATCGAGCGTGTGACGAACAAGGTCTTCCTGCTGTCGCCGGTGAACGTCGAGGTGACCGCGGAGGACAAGGCTCGCATCGCAGAGCGCGGCTTCTTCAACCAGAGCTAGTCGGTCGGGTCGGCGGCCCCGCGGGAAGATAGAGACAGGGTGGATTCGTGCAGTACCTGAGGGAAGTCCTCACTTATGTGCTGACGATCTACCTTGTGGTCCTGATCGGCAGGATGATCTTCGGCTGGGTGCAGGTTTTCGCCCGCGACTGGCGTCCGTCAGGCATCCTGCTGGTGATAGCTA
>Ga0210397_10003148_pt1 | contig 10185 bp, 8 predicted proteins | sample IncBWH2OmetaG_FD_160126 | JGI IMG/M metagenome (GOLD analysis project Ga0210397, IMG submission 160126) | Forest soil microbial communities from Barre Woods Harvard Forest LTER site, Petersham, Massachusetts, United States - Inc-BW-H-2-O ...
GTTGCCGCACTGGGACGCGAATGCTATCCCGCGCCCTATGACCTCAGTCCCGATTTCGAACATCCGCAACTTTTCGATTGTTGCGCATATCGACCATGGCAAATCGACGCTGGCCGACCGCCTGATCCAGACCACCGGCGGGTTGCAGGCCCGCGAAATGAAAGAGCAGGTGCTCGATTCCATGGACATCGAGCGCGAGCGCGGGATCACGATCAAGGCGCAAACCGTACGGCTGACCTATGCGGCCAAGGACGGTCAATCCTACATCCTCAATCTGATCGACACGCCCGGCCATGTCGATTTCGCCTACGAAGTGTCGCGCTCGCTCGCGGCCTGCGAAGGCTCGCTGCTGGTGGTGGATGCGAGCCAGGGCGTCGAGGCCCAAACGCTCGCCAACGTCTATCACGCACTGGACGCCGGCCATGAAATCGTGCCGGTGCTGAACAAGATCGATCTGCCGGCCGCGGAACCCGACCAGGTCAAAAAGCAGATCGAGGACGTGATCGGCATCGATGCGTCCGATGCCGTGATGATCTCGGCCAAGACCGGCCTTGGCATCGACGAGGTGCTGGAGGCCATCGTGCACCGGCTGCCGCCGCCCAAGGGCGATCGCGAGGCGCCACTGAAGGCGCTTCTGGTCGACAGCTGGTACGACGTCTATCTCGGCGTCGTCGTGCTGGTGCGGATCGTCGACGGCGTGATGAAAAAGGGCCAGCGCATCCGGATGATGGGCACCGGCGCGGCCTACGACCTCGAGCGGGTCGGCTTCTTCACTCCGAAGATGCACCAGATCGAGGAACTCGGCCCCGGCGAAATCGGCTTCATCACCGCCGCGATCAAGGAGGTCGCCGATACGCGCGTCGGCGACACCATTACTGATGACCGCAAGCCGGTGACTGACATGCTGCCGGGATTCAAGCCGGCGATCCCGGTGGTCTTCTGCGGCCTGTTTCCGGTCGATGCCGACGATTTCGAAACCTTGCGCGCGGCGATGGGAAAATTGCGGCTCAACGATGCGAGCTTTTCGTTCGAGATGGAAACCTCCGCCGCGCTCGGCTTCGGCTTCCGCTGTGGCTTCCTCGGACTGTTGCATCTGGAAATCATCCAGGAACGGCTGCAGCGCGAATTCGATCTCAACCTGATCGCGACCGCGCCGAGCGTGATCTACCGGATGCATTTGACCGACGGGCAGTCGATCGAAATCCACAACCCGATCGACATGCCCGACGTGGTGAAGATCGCCGAGATCGAGGAGCCGTGGATCGAGGCCACGATCCTCACTCCGGACGAATATCTCGGCAGCGTGCTGAAGCTTTGTCAGGACCGGCGCGGTTCGCAGAAGGAGCTCACCTACGTCGGCAACCGCGCGATGGTGAAATACGAACTGCCGCTGAACGAAGTGGTGTTCGATTTCTACGACCGCCTGAAATCGGTCTCGAAGGGCTACGCCTCGTTCGACTATCACCTAACCGACTACAAGCCGGCGGATCTGGTCAAGATGCAGATCCTGGTCAACAACGAGCCGGTGGATGCGCTCTCGATGCTGGTGCACCGCACCCGCGCCGAGGGCCGCGGCCGGGCCATGGTCGAGAAGATGAAGGAACTGATCCCGCCGCACATGTTCCAGATTCCGATCCAGGCTGCGATCGGCGGCAAGGTGATCGCGCGCGAAACCGTGCGTGCACTGCGCAAGGACGTCACCGCCAAATGCTATGGCGGCGATATCACGCGAAAGCGCAAGCTTCTGGAAAAGCAGAAGGAAGGCAAGAAGAAGATGCGGCAGTTCGGCAAGGTCGACATCCCGCAGGAAGCCTTCATCGCCGCGTTGAAGGTCGATAGCTGAGCTCCTAGTGGTCCGATTCTAACATTCGCACCCCTTCTCAGCGGTCGCTTTGCGAATTTTAGAATCAAAGGACCACTAGGAAATATAGTTTTTAGTGGAGTTTGGGATTTGACATTCGCTTTCCAGATTCGCCGCAAGGTGCGGTAGCGAATGTCAAATCCACTCCACTAGCTCTGCAACCCGGGCTGTTCCCACCCGACAATTCTGCATCGACTTATCTCGCGCCCATCTTGATCCCGGCCGCGAGTTGGATCAACATGGCCCTAATTGATCACTCGATAAAGTACAGGGAAACGCCATGAACAAGCCCGCAGCCGCGAGCATCGCCTCGGGCCTCGTTGAACGCGCCAAGGCGCTTGCGCCCCTGATTGCGGCAGAGGCCGACGAAATCGAGCAGACCCGGCGCCTGACGCCAAAGCTGGTTTCCGCGCTGATCCAAAACGGGCTCTATCGTTCGCTGCTGCCGAAAAGCGTTGGCGGGTTTGAATCCCCACCCGTGGTTTTCATGGAAATGCTGGAAGAAATCGCCAAGGCCGACGCCTCCACCGCCTGGTGCGTCGGCCAGTGCTCGGTCGTTGCGATGACGGCTGCCTATCTCGACGCGGACGTGGCGCATCAGGTTTTCGGCAAGCCGGACGACATCATGGCCTGGGGCGCGATCGCCCACGACATCCAGGTGGTTCCCGGCGGCTATACGGTCAGCGCACGCTGGGACTTCGCCAGCGGCATGCGTCAGGCCAACTGGCTCGGGGCGCACGTCCAGGTGCTTGAGGCCGACGGTACACGGCGAGTGAAGCCCGATGGCACGCCCGAAATCCGCACCATCGTGTTCCCGGCATCCAGCGCCACGAAGTACGACGTCTGGAATGTGATCGGCTTGAGCGGCACCGGCACCGATTCCTATTCGGTCGACAACCTGTTCATTCCGGACAATTTCGCCGCGCTCCGCGACGACTTTTCGGCGCTGCGCGAGCACGGCCCGCTGTACGGGATCACGACCTTCTCCATGTTCGGGCTGGGCTTTGGCGCGGTCTCGCTTGGCGTCGCCCGCGCGATGTTGGATGCGGCGACTGATCTCGCCCGGAAGAAGCATTCGGTCGGCATCGCGGCGATGAAGGACAACAGTGCGGTTCAGGGCCTGATCGGCCGCACCGAGGGCAAGCTGCGTGCCGCACGGGCCTATCACTTCTCCACCGCGGCGGACGCGTGGCAGGAAATACTGAGCACCGGAAAGCTTTCCGAACGCGGGCGGGCGGCGATTCGCCTTTCTGCGACCTATACAATCCATCAGGCGGCTGAGGTGGTCGATACCGCCTATCACATGGCCGGCGCCACCGCCGTATTCAAATCCAACCCGTTTGAGCGGCGATTCCGCGACATGCACGCCATCGCGCAGCAGATCCAGGGTCGCGACACGCACTATGAAGACGTCGGCAAAATGATCCTGACCAACAAGATCATCCCGCGCGGACCTACCGTGTGATTTCTGCAGGCTTCGCGGACCTATAAAGCAATCAGATATTAAGCACTTTCTGGGAATTTCGGGCCAACTTTTGCAAGGCCTGAAATCCCATGTTCCAGCTTCGATCGATCGCGGCACGCCTGATCCTCGCGATTTCGCTGACGGTTGCAGCGGCTTGCGGAATTCTCGGAACATTTTCGGTGATGCAGGAGCGCGCGCTGATGCGCCTGGCGCTCGATCAGCAGCTCAAGCTGCAATATGACAGCGTGATTGCCACCCTCGACTATGAAGGGCGCGCGGGGTTGGCGGTCAGCGCGGTGCTGGCCAACCTGCCTCCGGTCGCGGACGCCGTTGCCAAAGGCGATCGCGCGGCGATGGAGCAATTGCTGAGCGCGCCGCTCGAGGCGATTAAGGCGCAAGGCATCCCGCTGATCAGCTTCCACGCGCCGCCGGCCATCAACTTCTTCCGCGCCCACGATCCGAAGCATTTCGGCGAGGATATCTCGGCCCGGCGCAACACGGTAGTGGAGTCGAACAGGACCGGAAAAGCCATCGTCGGCGTCGAAGCCGGCCGGGACTCCCTCAGCATTTTTGCCATGACACCGATCATGCGCGACGGAAAGAGCCTTGCCGTTGCCGATATCGGCGTCTCCTTCAACAAGCAGTTCGTCGACAGCGTCAAGCAACGCTTCGGCGTCGATCTCGCCGTGCATCGTTTCGATGGCAAGGCTTTTGTCAACATCGGCTCGACCTTCGCCGAACAATCGCTAGCGACCCAGGAAGAATTGAAGAGCGCCTTTGACGGCGGCGCGCTCCGTCGCGATACCACGCTGGGCGGTCATCCGGTTGCGCTCTATCTTGGGCAAATCAAGAACTATACCGGCCAGCCGGTGGCCGTGATCGAACTGGTCAAGGACACCACCGCCTATGAAGCTGCTTCTACCAGTTCGCAACGCACGCTGATTTTCGGCACCATCGCCATCCTGATCGCCGCCGCTTTGCTGGCGCTTCTGATCGGTCGCGGGATGTCGCGTCCGTTGACCGCGATCACCGCCGTCATGAACCGCCTTTCCAGCGGCGATACCGACGTCGAGATCCCCGGCGGTGACCGCAAGGACGAACTCGGCACCATGGCCGGCGCCGTCGACGTGTTCCGCCGCAACATGATCGAGTCGCGGCTATTGCGCGAGGAACAGGAAGCGGCCAAGAAGCAAAGCGAACTCGAAAAAAGCGCGCTGCAACGGCGCATGGCCGACCGTTTCGAAACCGACGTCAAAAGCCTCGTCAACGCGGTGGCGCGCGCGACCGAGGACATGCAGCGCGTCGCCTCGGAAATCACGGCGAGCATTAACGGCACGTCGGCGCAGGCGACAGCAGCAGCCGCGGCGTCCGAAGAAGCTTCCTCGAGCATCAACACGGTCGCGGCGGCTACCGAAGAACTCGCATCTTCCGTGGCGGAGATCAGCCGGCAGGTCACCCATTCCAGTGGCGTTGCAGATGCCGCGGTCGGCAAGGCCGCGAAAACCAACGAGATGGTCGGAGCGCTGGCCGTTTCCGGCGAGAAGATCGGCGACGTGCTTCGCCTGATCAGCGCCATTGCCGGCCAGACCAATTTGCTGGCACTGAATGCGACCATCGAGGCGGCGCGCGCGGGTGAGGCCGGCAAGGGCTTCGCCGTGGTCGCCTCAGAGGTCAAGGAGCTCGCGAGCCAGACCGCCAAGGCCACGGACGAGATTGCCGGGCAGGTCGCGTCGATCCAGGCCTCCACCGCGGAATGCGTTACCGCGATCGGCGGCATCGGCAATACCATCCGGGAGATCAGCGCGATCGCCACCACGATCGCTTCCGCCGTCGAAGAACAGGGAACGGCGACGCGCGAGATCGCCCAGAGCGTCCAGCAGGTCGCCGCCGGCACCAGCGAAGTCGCGGTCAATGTGGCCGGTGCGAGCCAGGCGGCCGAGCAATCGCGCGCGCTCGCCGATAGCGTCCTCTCGGCATCCGGCGAGCTAAGCCAGCACGCCTCGGCGCTGTTCAAAAGCGTCGATAGTTTCCTCGCCGGCCTGCGCGAAGCTGCGTAAGATACGCTTCGAGCACAATCTTGACCGCGAGGGGCCGGGAAATCCGGATGACCGCCACATCGAAGCGCCCTGGCAAACCGAAGAGCCTTGGCAAGCCTAAATCAGCTGCGAAGGACCGTTCGTCGGCGACGGCCGTCGACGCGGTATTCAAGGCCTATCCGCACCCGGCGAAAGCAAAATTGCTGGCGCTGCGCCGGCTGATCCTCGCGACTGCCAAAGCCACTCCTGGCGTCGGCCGGATCGAGGAAGCCTTGAAGTGGGGCCAGCCCAGTTATCTCACGACGGAAACCAAAAGCGGCAGCACGGTTCGCATCGATCGGGTTTCCGCGAACCAGTGCGCGATTTACTTCCATTGTCAGACTGATCTGGTCGCAACGTTCCGCGAACTCTATCCCGACCAATGGAGCTATGGCGGCAATCGCTGCATCCTCTTGAGCGCCGAGGACAAGGTCGATGAGGCGGCGCTGCGCCATTGCATCGCGCTCGCCTTGACTTACCATTTGAACAAACGGCGCGCGCGCACATCTGCCGAGCCCCGGAGCAAGCGAACCGGCACTTAGGCTGTCTTCCCCGATTGGTGAATTCCCTGCCGCCAGTGCGTCAGGTAGAGTGCGGTCATGAGTCGGCGCCCATTTTTTATCCCGATATTTCTAGCCCTCGTGTTCGCCGCCGGCAGCTCCGTCGCGCTGGCGCAGGACAGAGGCAGCGTCGATCCGAAGCCGTTGCCGCCACTCACCAATCCGAACGATCCCAAACTCGCCGCCAAGGAGTTGTTCGGGCGCAAGGTCCTGCCAGCGGCCATGCCGACGCAGGTGATCGGTTTCTACTCCAAGGGCTGCATCGCCGGTGCGCAGCCTTTGCCGATCAACGGCCCGACCTGGCAAGTGATGCGGCTGTCACGTAATCGCAATTGGGCGCATCCGGAGATCGTCGCGTTGCTGGAGCGATTGTCGGAGAAGGTGCACAAGGACGCCGGCTGGCCGGGCATTTTGGTCGGTGACATGTCGCAGCCGCGCGGCGGTCCGATGTTCACCGGCCACGCCAGCCATCAGATCGGCCTCGATGCCGATGTCTGGCTGACGCCGATGCCGAACCACACGCTATCGCGCAACGAACGCGAGGAAATGTCCGCGGTGATGATGGTGCGATCGGACCGGCTCGATATCGACCCGAACACATGGACGCCGCAGCACCTAACGGTGATCCGCGACGCCGCGCAGGAGCCGAGCGTTCAGCGCATCTTCGTCAATGCGGCGATCAAGAAGGCGCTTTGCCGTGAAGCCAAGGGCGATCGGAGCTGGCTGTCCAAGATCCGTCCGATGTACGGTCACGACTATCACTTTCACATCCGCATCAAATGCCCGGCCGGCAGCACCACCTGCGAGAGCCAGCCGGACAACAAAGAGGGCGAAGCCTGTGGCGCCGACGATCTTGCTTATTGGTTCAAGGACGAGGTGATCCATCCCAAACCCTCACCGGAACCGGACAAGCCGAAGCCGGGGCTGACGCTCGCACAACTGCCGGCAGCGTGCCGTCAGGTCCTGGCCGCACCGAACGCCAAGCAATAACATTTGCGAGGCGCAACCTATCGCCCGCGACTTGAATGCGCTAAGGTTTTTCGGCCGTTGATGCCGTAAGCACGACGGCCTAACCGGGACGGAAGTCCCATCTTCTGTTCGATCAGAAGACCGTCACGCCCGCAGCGGAAAAGAGCGCGGCCCGACAGTGTGGAGACCATCATGCGCATCAGTGCACGCAACCAGATCAAAGGCATCGTTCTCGAAGTCAAGAAAGGTGCGACCACCTCCCATATTCGGGTCGATATCGGCAACGGGCATGTTATCACCTCCTCGATCACCAATGAGGCGGTCGATGAGCTCGGCATCAAGGCCAAGGGTCATGTGACCGTGGTGGTGAAGGCTTCTGACGTCATGATTGCGGTGGATTGATGCGTAAATCCCTCTTCGTTGCCCTCACCTTGCTTGCAGCCGCCCCCGCGTTTGCGGCGGAAGAGCCGAGCGGCTGCGACAAGTTCAAATGGAATGTCGACCACGCACGCGCTCTTCTGACCGCGCCGGATCGCACGAAACTCAATTCCGGCAGCGAACTCGCCGTGTTGCCAGCAACCGCGGTGACGATTGCCCTGGTCGCACCGGCCGACGCCAAATTGCCGACGCCACCAGAGCGCGCGCCGAAGGATGGCACCTTTGCCGGCTTCGCAAAATTCTCAGGCGTGCCCAAGGCCGGCAGTTACACGATCAGCCTTTCCAAGGGCGCATGGATCGATTTGGTGCAGGACGGTCATTTCTTGAAGCCGACGGCATTTAGCGGCGCCACCGATTGCGAAGGCATTCGCAAAACCGTGAAGCTCGACCTTTCGGCAACTCCCTTCGTGCTTCAGATCAGCGGCGCCAGGGAGAATTCGCTCTCGATCGCGATCGAGCCGTCGGAATGAGCGGCCGCCGCCTCAGCCGAGGCGGCATTTGGGCACTTTGACCGGAACCATCCGCCTGTTATTGTTTTCTTTTAGCGAAGTTCCCACCGGCCGTAAGCCTGCGGGGACAGCGGAACGGCGCTTTCGCTGGTCGCACTTCACGATGGACCAAGACCTGATGTCGCGCCGCACAGCGGCCAGCATTCAGGCGCGGAGCGCTGCCATGAACCGGCCTACCAAAATTCTTTTCGCCCTCGCGATCGTGTGCGGCCTTTCCTCGCCGCCTGCATCGGCTGAGGAAAAAGGCCTGACCGTATTTGCCGCGGCCTCAATGAAAAACGCGCTCGACGACGTTAACGCCGCGTACACCGCCAAGGCAGGCGTCAAGGTCGTTGCGAGCTATGCGGCAAGCTCCGTGCTGGCCAAGCAGATCGACCAGGGGGCGCCGGCCGATATCTTTCTATCCGCAGATACCGACTGGATGGACTACGCGGCCAAGCAAAAAACGATCAAGGCCGAAACGCGGACCAATTTGCTCGGCAACAGCATCGTTCTGATTGCACCGAAGGACTCTTCCATTGGCAACGTGACGATCGGCCAGGGCTTCGATCTGGCAAAACTCGCCGGCACCGGCCGGATCGCCACTGGCGACGTGAATTCGGTCCCTGTCGGCAAATATGCCAAGGCCGCGCTCGAAAAGCTTGGCGCGTGGGAGATGGCCGCGCCGAAATTCGCGATGGCCGAAAGCGTGCGCGCCGCGCTGACCCTGGTGGCACGCGGCGAGGCGGTGCTCGGCATCGTTTATGCCACCGATGCCAAGGTCGAACCGGAAGTCAAAATCGTCGGCACCTTCCCGGCCGATTCCCATCCTCCTATCATCTATCCGGTCGCCGCGACCGCATCCGCTGGCGCAAGCGCCGCCGACTATCTTGCTTTTTTGCATTCGCAGGCCGCCAAGACCATTTTTGAAAAATACGGCTTCACCTTCCTCGTAGCCACCAAGTCCTGAGCGCATTTTATCCGCGTGTTCGACATTTCACCCACGGAATGGACCGCGATCCTGCTTTCGCTGCGGGTCGCGACGGTCGCAACGCTGGTGGCGACGCCGCTCGCCATCGCGGTCGCGTGGCTGTTGGCGCGCCGCGACTTCTGGGGCAAGTCGCTGCTCGACGCCGTCATCCACCTGCCGCTGGTGCTGCCGCCTGTCGTCACCGGTTATCTTCTGCTGCTCACCTTCGGCCGCCGCGGAGTGGTTGGGGCTTGGCTTGCCGAACATCTCGGTCTCGTCTTTGCGTTTCGCTGGACTGGGGCAGCACTCGCCTGTGGGATCATGTCCTTCCCGCTGCTGGTACGGCCGATCCGCCTCTCGATCGAGGCTGTGGACCGGCGACTCGAACAGGCCGCCGCGACACTCGGTGCCGCTCCCTGGCAAGTGTTCCTGACGGTGACCTTGCCGCTGGCGCTATCCGGCGTGCTCGCCGGAATGGTGCTGGGATTTGCCAAGGCGCTCGGTGAATTCGGCGCGACGATTACATTCGTGTCGAATATTCCCGGCGAGACCCAGACCATTTCGTCTGCGATCTATTCGCTGATTCAAACCCCGGATGGCGATACGGCTGCGCTGCGGCTGGTGGTGATATCGGTCCTGATCTCGACGGCAGCCCTTGTTGCTTCGGAATGGTTTTCCCGGCGCGCCTTGCTGCGCCTGCACGGGAGTTGATCGTGCTGCACGTCGATGTCTCCAAGCGCCTGGGTGAATTTACCGTCGAAGCCGCCTTTGCAAGCGAAGGCCGCGTCACCGGCCTGTTCGGCGCCTCCGGTGCCGGCAAGACGTCGCTGATCAATATGATCGCAGGCCTGCTGCGGCCCGATCGCGGCAGCATCGCCGTCGATGGCGAGACGCTGGATGATACGTCCGCACGAACACACGTCGCCGTGCACCGCCGCCGGATCGGCTATGTCTTCCAGGACGCGCGGCTATTTCCGCATCTCGATGTCCGCAGCAATCTCGACTACGGACGCCGCATGAACCGCCTCGTCGAAGATAGCGCGCAATGGCGGCGCGTCACCGAGCTTCTGGACATCGGCGATTTGCTGGATCGTCACCCCGGAAAGCTGTCCGGCGGCGAACGCCAGCGCGTGGCACTCGGGCGGGCGCTATTGTCACGGCCGCGACTGCTGCTCATGGACGAACCACTGGGCTCACTCGACGAGGAGCGCAAGGAAGAAATCCTGCCCTATCTCGTTCGCCTGCGCGACGAAGCCGGCATCCCGATGGTCTATGTCAGCCACGATCCATCCGAGATGCGAAAGCTGGCGACGCAGATCGCGATCATCAAGCGCGGCCGCGTGACGGCGTTTGGCGGCG
>Ga0210397_10003149_pt1 | contig 10185 bp, 4 predicted proteins | sample IncBWH2OmetaG_FD_160126 | JGI IMG/M metagenome (GOLD analysis project Ga0210397, IMG submission 160126) | Forest soil microbial communities from Barre Woods Harvard Forest LTER site, Petersham, Massachusetts, United States - Inc-BW-H-2-O ...
AAACAAGATCTATATCGCCAACCAAACCGGCAACAGTGTTTCGGTGATTGACGGCTCGAGCGACACGGTGACGGCAACAGTGCCGCTTGGTGCAGGCGCAAGTCCTTTCGCAGTTGTAGTGAACACGGCAACCAACGTCGTTTATGCCATCAACAACGGTGCCAACACGGTCACGGTGATCAATGGCAATGACAATACGATCATCGGCAGCCCACTTGCACTCGGTGCCAACACCAACCCAGTGGGTGCAGCCGTGAACCCGGTCAACAACACGATTTACGTGGCGAATAACGGAAACATAAACACTCCTTCGACCACGCCGGGCAGCGTAACCCTGATCGCAGGTGCGACCGTGAACGGTTTGGTTACACCAGCCAGCATCATCACGACGGTTGGGACGGGGGTGTGCGGAACAGGAAACACGTGTCGCAATCCGCGTGCGATCGCCGTCAACCCAGTCACGAACAAAGTGTACGTGGTGTACATCAGCTCGAATGATGCGGCGGTGCTGAACGGCTCAACCGGAGCCTTGATCAAGCGTGTTGCGGTAGGGACCTCCCCGCGCGAGGTGCAAGTCAATACAGTCAGCAACATAATCTATGTTGCGAACGAAGGCAGTCCGCCGGCCAGGGCTGCAGTTTCGGTCATCGATGGTTCCACCGATACCGTAACTGGAAGCCCACAGGTGGGAGTCTTCCCACGTGCGATCGCCGTCAACTCCGCGACGAATCAAGTCTACGTTGGCAACCAGACAGGCGGGACCGTGACGGTCATCGACGGCGCTTCTCTAGGTACGTCCACCCTTACGGTAGGGAGCACTGTCTTTGCGATAAGCTTCAATCCGGTCACGAACCTCGTTTACGTCGCCAACAATGGCAGCAATAGCGTGTCAGTCTTGAACGGTGACACGAATGTAGCTACTACTGTTCCTGTGGGAACGAATCCAGTGGCCGCTGTGGTCGATCCAACCGATAACCAGGTCTATGTTGTGAATCAAGGTGCAAACTCGATCTCGGTGATCGATGCTGCCTCGAACACCACAACCCCGGTAAGCGTGGGCGTCGGGCCAGTGGCGATCGACATCAATCCTGTCACCGATGTGGCTTATGTTGCCAATAACACGGACGGCACCATTAGCGCCGTTACAAAGACGTTCACCGTCACCAGCATCCCGGTGGGCGCCAACCCGGTAAGTGTTGCCGTCAATCCCGCAACAAACCATGTCTATGTGGGCAAAGCCGGTGGCAATGTCACCGACATCGATGTCTCTGCCGGTACGACGTTCGATATTACTGCCACGGGAAATGTCAATGCGGTTGTGGTGAATCCGGCGACCAACACGATCTACGCGTCCGTGCAACAAGGTGCGGTAACTGTCATCAATGGCAATATTCCAAGCGCGCCGGTATCGATAGGAGTTGGCAGCGCTCCCGGTCCGATGGCGGTCAATCAGAAGACAGGCCTCGTGTACGTTGCCAACACGGGCAGTTCGAATGTTTCCGTACTCAATGCCACATCTCTCGTTACCACGGTGAGCCTCTCAGCGAATCCAACCGCCATCGGAGTTAGCGCAGCGACCAACAAAGTATATGTCGCTCTGTCGTCCGGCTCGGTCGCGGTAATCGATGGCTCGACCAACACGGTGAAGACAACGATCGCCGGCACAGGCGTTGGAACCGGCGTTGTAGTGGACCCTCTGAGTAATGAGATCTACGTTTCGACAAGCAGCGGCATCACTGTGATTGATGGTTCTACTGATACTCGTTCCACAACAGTTGCTGGGGCCGCTGCGACCGGTTTGGTAATTAGTCCAGCGACGAACAAGGTCTATGCAATTAACTCGACTGCCAACACTGTGACCGCTGTGAATGTGGATAGCCATGTGCGTTACCCGATAACAACGGTGATTCAGGGTGTACAGGATTCGATGACGATCTCAAATCCAGGAGACGTAGTCTTCGTTACATCCAATCTCTCGCCGTCATTCACCATAACGGTAACAAGCGCATTTACAACGAGTCCTGCTTACGTAAGCTACAGCGGACCACCCGCTCCAGTGAACCCTTCGCCATCCGAGGCATATGCGGTCACCGATGGTGGCCCATTGACCGCGGTCGGGAATCCAACTCCCGGCACGAACCCGGCGACGTTCAGTATCACGATGCCAAACCAGAGTCTCGGTTTGCATACGCTGTACGTCTACTCCGCGTATGGGAACGAGGGCGGACACTCCAGTAATGGGAACGCGCTCGGAAACTCTCCGGAGATGAGCACTCCGACTGCGCTCACGTTAATTATCGTGGCGGTACCTTCGACGACCACCGTGTCGTCTGCGAATAATCCGCAGGAGCAGGGACAGAATGTGACATTCACTGCGAACGTCACGATTATCAAACAGAATCCTGGGGCACCCGATGCTACAGGAACCGTCTCCTTCTACGATGGTAACTCGGCAACTCCTTTCGCTACTGTCGCGATCTCTGGTTCGGGAACCGCGTACACGGCGACTACCACGACAAACGCTCTCACAATCGGCGTTCATACCATCCGCGCCGTCTATTCCGGCGACACGAATTATCCCTCGTCCAGCGGAAGCGTTGTACAGTCGATTGTCAACGCAGTTCCAGCACATATCCTCCTCACGGGCGGTGGCGTTCAGACAACCGTCTACGGGCAACAATTTGCGAACCCGCTGGCGGTCAGCGTAACCGACTCCGGCAATAACCCCGTTGATGGCGTTGCCATCACTTATGCAGTCACTTCGCCACTGGGAAGCCCGGGAATGACGTTTCTTCCCCAGCCGATAGGTACTACTGCGTCAGGCGCGGCCCAGGTAACGGCGAATCCACTTGCTATCGGTTCTTTCACGGTCACAGCAAGTCTTCCAACCGGGATAACGCCGACGCCAACCCCAACATCGGTCAACTTTACGCTGAACGTCACTCCGGCGACGCTGACCGTTACGGCGAACAACGCGACCCGACCCTACGGTCAACCGAATCCGCAGTTCTCCTCGTCTGCATCCGGCTTCGTTAATGGCGACAGCGCCTCCGACACGATTACAGGATTTGCGGCTTTCACCACAACTGCCACCCTGACCTCCCCGCCCGGTTCCTACGCCATTACTCCAACGCAGGGATCACTGGCTGCCGCAAACTACACCTTCAGCTTCTTGCCCGGTCAGTTGACGATCGTCAAAGCCACACCAGGCATCGATGGCACGCTCGCCGTCACCGTGAATTCCTCCCTGAACCCATCGACCTACGGCAGTCCCGTGGTCTTCACCGCCACGCTTCCCGCTGATGCCACCGGTACTATCACCTTCCTTGATGGAGCGACCTCGATCGGCACTGCAGCCATATCCGGTGGTCAAGCCTCCCTTCCTGCCACCACCAGTCTCGTCGTCGGAACACACCAAATTACGGCAAGCTATGGAGGTGACAGCAACTACAACTCCGCAATCTCGGCCGCGCTAGCGCAAGTCGTGACTCAGGCTGTCATCACCGTGTCGGCCACCGCGCTGACGAGACCCTATGGCCAGCCGAATCCATCTTTGACTCCTACTTACTCAGGCTTCCTCAACGGAGATACTCAGGCTGTCATCTCCGGCGCGCCAGCTCTTTCGACGTCAGCCATACTGACTTCGCCGCCCGGATCTTATCCAATCGCGATCGACATCAGTGGCCTCACGGCGACCAACTATGGCTTTGTTGCCGTTCCGGGAACGCTCACGGTAATCAAGGCAACACCGGGTCAAAACGGCACCCTCGCAGTCACAGTGGCTTCATCTCTGAATCCATCCGTCTACGGAAATGCTGTAACCTTCACGGCAAGAGTTCCAGCCGATGCTACCGGTACAGTTACCTTCTTTGATGGAACAACTGCGCTAGGCACGGGTACCGTTGCTGGCGGAACTGCAACGCTGACGACAAGTGCTCTCGTCGCCGCAGCTCACCCCATAACTGCACAATATGGCGGAGACACCAATTACAACGGCGCGTCCTCGGCGGTGCTATCCCAGGTTGTCAACAAGGCGACAGGATCGGTAACTGAGAACATTTCGCCAGACCCGGCCACCTCCGGACAGCCCACGACAATCACTGCCACCGTTCCAGCCGGCGAGACGGGAACTGTGACCTTCTATGATGGCACGACACCTCTGGGGACTGCGACTATCATCAATGGCGTGGCAACGCTCGTTGTGCCATCGTTCACACCTGGCACCCACACCATCACGGCCCAGTACAGCGGAGATGCGAACTACACCCCGGCTACATCCACGGCTGCGACGCTCATCGTCAGCCCACCCACGGTGGATTTTGCGGTAAAGAACAATACCGCACCGCAGATCATTCCTCCAGGAGCATCTGCCAGTTACAACATCTCGATCACCTCCGTAAATGGAATCTTTAGCAACATTGTCACCCTAACGGCAACCAATCTGCCGCCGAACGCAAAGTACACCTACACGCCGCCGACCGTGATTCCCGGTTCGGCTGGAGCAACCTCCAGCTTCACCGTGAGTGTTCCCGCGCAAAGCGTATCGCTGCATCGCGGTTCTCGGGCGCCGCTCATTCTCGCTGTACTCTTGTTACCCTTTGCCGTCTTCAGGAGAGCCCGAGGCAAACCGCATCGACTGCTGCTGTGGCTCCTCGTCACGCTCACTGTCTTCGGTTCGGCCATCGGCTGTGGCGTCGGCGGATACTTCTCACTGCCGCAACAGACCTACGTCATTACCGTCACCGGCACCAGCGGTACGTTGGTGCACAGCACAACCGCAACACTGACCGTCGAGTAAGGAGGAGCGATGAAAAAGCTGACTCAAATCTTCATCTACGCGCTGCTGTCGTCGCTCTCTTTGGCCGCCTCGGGGCAAAAACCAAAGAACACAATCGATGCCACCATCGTGTTTACCGAACTGCACGCCAACGCACCCGTCGGAGGCTGTGGCTGCTTCTGGATGGGAGGTGGCACGGCCGATCTTGCCATTCCTGTCTGGCACAACTTCTCGGCAGTCCTGGAGGTCAACGGACAAACCACAGGTAACGCAACAATTCCTGGTTTCAACGTCGGGCTTAGCTTGATGAACGGTCTAGGCGGTCTGAGAATGCGCGTGCCTACGCACACGCTGTTCCAACCCTACGGACAAGCGCTCTTCGGGGGAGTCCATGGCTTCGACAGTTACTTCCCCGCACCAGTAGGTAAGCTTCCGACAAGCTATGACACCTCCTTCGCGATGGCGATCGGTGGAGGCGTCGATATAGCAATCTCCAAACATATCTGGATACGAGCCGTTCAGGCCGACTATCACTACTCTGAACTGCGCAATATCCAGGGAGACAGACAAAACCAGTTCCGCATTGGTGCAGGCGTCGTCTTTCGAATGGCAGGCAAGTAGCTTGCGTTGTAACGGTCTTGATCGTCTAGGTTTCGCCCGCGTATTCAAATGGTCTGAGTCGCACATTGGATGATTCATCGCGATTTACCAACCCAAGGCTTCAATATCTGACGAAGGCATTGCCGTGCGCGTGAAATGCGTGACATGACCGTGCCGATCGGGACGTCCAGAATGACGGCGATGTCTTTGTATTTAATATCTTCGACATCGCAAAGGAGGAGCGCCTCCCGTAGAAGAGGCTGAAGCTGCTCAATCGCCGACCAAAGGGCTTCTTCGCCATCGAGACGGATTAGATTTTCTTCGGGGCTAGGGGCGGTGGCGACAAATTCGCCTGCACTCGGAACGTCCTCCAAGAGGACCGTCCTTGTGAGAGCCGTGCCAGTGCGGCCTGTGAGGAAAGTATTGCGGAGGATGCGAAAAATCCAGGCTTTGAAGTTAGTCCCCGGCTCGAAAGTATCAAACGCCCGTAGCGCCCTGCAGAAGGTTTCTTGCACCAGATCTTCGGCCTCGGCATTGTTCCGAGTCAACCAAAAGGCCTGGTTGTAGAGGGATGCGAACAGGGGGGTGGCGAGCTGTTCGAAGCTCTCGCGTTGGCTGGCTGTGGACGGCATAATGCGGAGCGCCTCGATCGATATAGGAATGCCCCGCAGTGCACGTTACAAGGATGTAAACCGGCATGACTGGGTCGTAAACCATCACCTGGGTTAACCGAATTGCGATGAAATCATCCCCCGAACTTGTGGGGGCCTGGTGAATGAAAACGAGCGACGAGGCTGAGCTAGGTGGCAGTGGCAGTGGCAGTGGAGAGAGGAGTCGCAGGGTGAGCCACGACTCGGACTTGTTACGCCGGAACGTCAGGTGGGCTGACTTAGAAGCGAATCAGTTATGCCACCTTACGTCCTAATGCCAATGATTCGCGCGCAAACCTATTGCGTCCCTTATTGCCTCGTGCAGCAGTTTCGCTGCCGTCACCTACTGCACTCGCCGGAGAACTGTAATTCCTGCAGAGCCGTCCGGTCGAGGCGGGACGTTCCATGCCAGCTCGTCGCCCTTCAGTTCATATGTTCGAACCTGCGTGGTGTCATCCCAATTGGAGAACGACGCGCGGTCGAGTTTAAAAGTGATGGTGCTCTTTACCGGATCGACTACGTATCGCCCAAAATGAACGGTCATTCCGAGGAAGATCTCCTTGTACTCCTCAACTGTTTCCTTGCGCGCGTCTCCAGAAGAGAATTTCCCACGATCAGTACGATCGATCTCAACAGCGTAATGGCCCTCGGCGGTGAAAACGCCGAGGCCGTGAGGATTGTCTCCAAGATCGGAGGTACGCGTACCGTCCGGGAGCAGTTTGTCCGCCGCGGTGAGTAACCAGGTACCCACAATAGAAGGGGATTGTGCGGAGGTTGCGAGCGTTCCCATCGACAGAACTGCAAGCAGCAGAGCGTTTCTCATCTTCATGTGGCTAACCTAACAACACATGCCTAGCCGCACAATTTGAATGTTCTCAACCTACCGTTGATTTTCATTAATGCTTTGTCGCACTACCGAAACGCATTAAAGAGTTGCGATTGCCGCCGATTCATTGAACCTCTGGGAATCTTGCAAAACACAGAACACTTCCTCATCGTTCCTGTGGTTTTTCAAGTGGACCTGCGCATTTCAGGTGCCTCAACCAGTCGGGGGACTACTGAAGACTCCTTCGAAGGATTTGAGGCGCTTTTCCGCGCCCCCTTACGAAGACCGCCTGGCCTCCATCAGCATCGAATCTAAGCTAAACGAACCGTCTTCTGCGACCTGAAAGAAATCACGCACTTCTTTCGGTAAATTGCCAAAAAATAACCGTTTAATGCCGGCGTCTGAATTCTTTCTACCCATGGTTCAAACTCTAATCTGATCTTCCACGATTTGAACGATCTGATCTGCAGACCCGCTGCTTCCAATTTGCCGGCCCACTCGGCAAGCGTGTAATTGCGAACGTGCGATCCATCGCGAAGCCACGCGGTTATTCACTGACTGGTTAGGTAAATCGAGTGAGGATCATAACTTGCTTCGCTATACCTTACTCGATCTCTTTGAGCGCGGACCTTCATCATCGATTGGCCTTCAAGAGCGCAACGTCTTGTATCTTAGTTTCGAGGAAAATGTAAAGCGCTATTAGACACTCCCTCCATCAAGAAGCAAGTTGACGAACTACGGAGGGCGAGTAAAGAGTTCGATTCCTTCTGGGGTACTTAGAATGTTCTCGAACGGGAGGGCGGAGAGCGCAACATTATTCATCCTGACAAGGGGCGGGTCTCCCTCCGCCAACTCACATTTCATCTCTCAGCGTCGCCCAGCATGAAGCTTGTAATTCTCCTTTTAACGAGCACGCGTTCGACCTTATCCTGCTAGCCGTCAATGCTCACGAGCCGCCAGCGTGTTGCTTGCGGCATAAACAAAGACCGCTGTCTCTGTCTGGGGCAGCTCTTCGGCGAGGAGTTTCACCAGAACGTCTGTGCGCTGGAAGACTTGACGCCGATTGCGCAGGGGCGCGCGCGAGATGCGGGCTCCAAGATCGGTGCAACTTGCAGCTCGTCCCCGAAAGCGTTTGCCGCACGCAAGGGTGTTCGATCCACCCCCAAGGTAATTCTTAAGGGATTCCAGGGAGTATTGGGAAGGATGGAAGGCCAGCCTTTTGGCTTTCCATGCTTTCTAACTCTGTCTTTTTGCTGGTCTGCTTTGGAGATCCGAATCACAAAATCAAAGTCATCACGAAGGTCCGTTTTCGGAACGGGAACCACTTGTCCGAGGTGCCGACTATTTAAGAAGTTGCGCTGATGGAAGCTGAGCAGCAAGTTCCACTATCAAATCTGGGCTGACGGGTCGGCCTAGTAGATAGCCTTGAAGAGAAGTGCAACCCAGACGCGTAAGCAACTCCTGCTGCCCCCGAGTTTCGACTCCTTCCGCCACAATTTGGAGATTGAGCGTCCGCCCAAGCGCGACGATTGCAGAAATGATCGCGGCGTCTTCGGTATCTCTCACTAGGTCGCGAACAAATCCCCGGTCAATTTTGAGTTCGCTGGCTGGAAACCTCTTCAGGTACAGTAGACTCGAATATCCTGTTCCGAAATCATCAATCGAGATACGTACGCCCATCTCAGTGAGTTGCCTCAGAATAGCCATGCTGCTGTTAACATCGCGCATAGCCGTTGATTCGGTCACTTCCAGTACAAGATAACTTGGCTCAAGTGCATGGTGCGCCAAAGTTGCAGCGACCAGCTGAGTCAGGCCCGGGTGAGCGAACTGTACAGCTGAAAGATTTACCGCCACGGTCCAGTTGTCCCATCCTACATTCCGCCACATCGCCATCTGACGGCAGGCCTCGTCCAGAACCCACGCTCCTATGGGCACAATCAGACCCACCTTCTCAGCGGCGGGAATAAATTGATCCGGTGGCACCATGCCTCGTTCCGGATGTCGCCAGCGCAGCAGGGCCTCCACACCCGTCATAGCCATCGTTACGGCATCAAATTTAGGTTGGTAGAGAAGCTGGAATTCGCGCCGCTCCAGTGCAAGACGAAGATCGTTAACTAACTGCATCTGTCGCTGTGCGTTGGCATTCATCGAAGCTTCGAAGAAACAATAGCAGTCACGTCCCAGCGACTTGGCATGATGCATTGCAGCGTCCGCATTCATCAGAAGTTCGTTCTGATGCTGATCGCAATCATCAAAAATAGAAATGCCGATACTGGCGGTAACCAAACAGTCGTGGCCGTCTATTTCGTAGGGCCGGCGGATAACCGCTAGTAGCTTCTCTGCGATTCCGGCCACATCTGCCGGATCGTGTGCCTGGGTCAGAAGAACAAATTCATCTCCGGCCATTCTTGCCAGCGTGTCGCTGGATCGAATGTTTGTTAGGATTCGCAAGGCTACCTCCGCAAGAAGAGCGTCGCCAGCGCGATGACCGTAAGCGTCGTTGACGCATTTGAATCCGTCCAGATCAATGAACATGAGGGAAAAACGCGTGCTCTGACGCTTTGCGGTTTGAACTGCCTGATGAAGTCGGTCTTCCAGTAAAAGGCGATTCGGCAACTTGGAAAGATTATCGTGCAAGGCCAGGTAAGTGAGTTCCTCGTTAGCACTGGCCAGTGATGTCGAAAGGAGTGCCGTGCGGGATTCGAGCCGGAGATCAAATACGGAGATGATCAGGGTGACCGACAAACATCCAAGCGTACTGATGGTGATGAGAACCGCAAGCCATCCTTGATCCGATCCCGCGTGCGCTGCGCCGCATGCGCTGCTGGCCGGGAACCGCGCCGCTGCCATCGCTGTGTAATGCATACCCGCTATGGCTATTCCCATCACTATCGCCGCGCCTGTTCGCAACAGCCTGACGTGCGCGGAATGAAGTCGTAGATGGAACGCGATCCACAGAGCCACCCCTGAGGCTGAGATCGCGATAAGAATAGAAAGAATGAACAACGACGGAGTGTACTGAATTTGAGGACTCATTCGCATGGCGGCCATGCCGGTATAGTGCATTGTCGCTACACCGCTACCCATAAGGATGGCGCCGGCACCGTGCCGCCGCCATGAAAGCTCATTCTGCGAAACAAGCCAGAGCGCAAAGCCTGAAGAGGCAATTGCAATGAGTAGAGACAATGAGGTGATTCGGATGTCATAACCCATTGGGACCGGCAGCTTATAGGCAAGCATACCGATGAAATGCATCGACCAAATACCTAGTCCCATCGCAAATGAGCCACCGCCTAACCACAACGAAGAGGCAAGTCGCGTTTGCGATGCCG
>Ga0210397_10003151_pt1 | contig 10182 bp, 11 predicted proteins | sample IncBWH2OmetaG_FD_160126 | JGI IMG/M metagenome (GOLD analysis project Ga0210397, IMG submission 160126) | Forest soil microbial communities from Barre Woods Harvard Forest LTER site, Petersham, Massachusetts, United States - Inc-BW-H-2-O ...
CCTGGTCCAGACGGCCATCGAGGAGTTCGGCCGGCTCGACATCCTGGTCAACGTGGCCGGCATCCTGCGCGACCGGATGGTCTTCAACATGACCGAGCAGGAGTGGGACGACGTCATCCGGGTGCACCTGAAGGGCACCTTCAACACCACCAGGTTCGCCTCGGCGCACTGGCGGTCACTGCGCGACGAGTCGGCGCAGAACCGCATCATCAACTTCACCTCGGTCTCCGGCCTGCACGGCGCCCCCGGCCAGCCGAACTACGCTGCCGCCAAGATGGGCATTGTCGGCCTGACCTGGTCCTCAGCCCGCGCATTGGGCAAGTACGGGGTCACGGTGAACGCGATCTCGCCCGGCGCGGCCACCCGGATGACCGACTCGGTGCCGACCGACCGCCGCCGGACGCGGCCGGAGGTGGACGAGTGGTCCCCGGACAACGTGGCCCCGATCGTGGCCTACCTGGCCAGCGAGCGGTCCGGCTGGATCACCGGGCGGATCATTCACTCCTCCGGCTACGAGGTGTCGCTGTACAGCAACCCCGAGCCGGTCGTCCGGATCGTCGGCACCGGCCCGTGGCAGCCGGACGCGCTGGCCGAGCAGGTCGAGCGCTCGTTCGGCCCGCTGCTGGGCCGCGCCCGGTGACTCACGGGTAGGCGGCGGGCACCGCGCCGATCACGGCCAGGGACTCCACGAAGAAGTAGATCGCCTTGAAGAACTCGAGCAGGTCGCCCTGCTCGAGCAGGATCTTGCGGTACATGACCGTACGCTGCGCGTCGTACCCGTCGTGCAGCGCCTTCCAGTCCCGGTAGTCCATGCCGAGCACGTACGTCGCCTGCAGGGGGTCGTCCGGCCCGATGATCCGGCAGTCGGTCACCGTGCCGCCGCTCCACTGCACGAACAGGTACGACCCCTGGTCACGGCAGCCCAGCGCCCAGGACGCTGGGTAGATGCTCTTGAGAAAATCGAAGAAGTCCCAGTACTCCTGCAGCTTGACCGCGCGGGCCTGCTCGTCCGGTCCGGCGGTGAGCGCGTCCCGCACCGCGTCGGCCCATTCCTTGCTGAAGAAGTCAGCCATGGCTCACCCGCCCGCCAGCACCGGCTGCACCTTCTGCAGCAGGTCCTCGAGGTCGGGCGAGAGCCCGATGCCGACGTCGTTCAGCTTGCGCCGGAGCTGCTGGAAGAACAGCACCCGCACCTCGTCGTCGGTCCAGCCCAGCGGCTCGTAGTAGATCCGCCGGCTGACCACCCCGGAGACCGACAGGATGGTCCGCAGCGTGTCGTGGATCTCGGAGATCATCGTCGGGTCCTTGCGCACCGCGTCCTGCAGGTACCGCATCCCGCCCTGCACGTGCCGCGACTCGTCCCGGCAGGTGGCGGTGAAGCCGGTGTAGTAGGCGGGCAGGAACCCGCGCCAGCGAGCGTAAGACAACGTCACCTTCATCACCGACAGCGCCAGCACGCCCTCGATCCACAGGAAGTAGTTGGTGCCGTAGCGCACCCGCGCCCGCTCGTCGTACGGATGCAGCCGCAGCTCGTCGGCCTGGTAGGCCAGCAGCCCGAACGGCGCGACGAACGTCTCGGACACCCACGGGAAGGACGCGTCCAGGATGTCCATGATGTCGTCGCCCTTGAGCCCGACGACCTCCCGGTAGAACCGGTCGAAGAAGACGGTGTGCCGCGCCTCGTCCTCGATCTGCGCCGCGATGTGCAGCTTCTCCTCCTCGCTGGCGCCGATCATGAACACTGGCAGCTCGATCTCGACCTGCCGCTCGCCGTGGTGGAAGCCGGACGCGACCGCGATGAACGACTGCCGTTCCTCCTCGGTCATCTTCTCCTCCCAGTCGATCTTGTCCTGGGTGAAGTCGAGGTCGTAGACGTCCCACCGCTGCTTGAGGTACTTGCGATACAAGGTGGTGAAGTCGGGCAGCGAGCGCAGGTCCTTGTGCACGTACTCGATGACGTCGTCGATGTCGACGTTCAGCACCTGCTCGAGCGAGGAGTCCTCGATCTCGCGCACCTGCGCGTCGCTCAGCGCGCGGGGGCCTTCCCGGAGAACCGCGGTCGGGCTCTTGCGTTCGGTCATCCTGGTGGCCCCCTCGCCGCCGTAGCGAATCCTAGAAACTAATTCTGTTTCCCATTCGACCCGGTTCCGCCCGGCCCGTCAAGATCCGCCGGCCGCCAGCACCGTGGCGTCGGCTCAAAGAAGATGACAGAGCCGATGTAAGCGCTTAGATTGGCGGGTGACGGCAACCAAGCTCCGCTATCTATGTCTCCTTAAGCAGGTGAGACAGCGCGAACAGAGCACGGCTGACCAGGTTGGCCAGCTCTCCGGCCTGCACGCTCTATGACGTGGCGCGCGAGGCCGGCGTTTCCACGGCCACGGTCTCGCGGGTGATGCACGGCCAGGACCGGGTTCGCCCGTCAACGCGCGAGCGCGTGCTCGAGGTCATCGAGGCGCTGGGTTACGTTCCCGACAGCTCCGCGCAGAGCATGGTCAGCAAGCGCAAGGAAGTGATCGGGCTGGTCGCCATCGAGAGCCGCAGCCCGGACACCGACATCGAGCAAGAGGGCCTGCTGTTCATGGAGGAGGTGCTGCGCGGTGTCGAATCCGCGCTGTACCAGGTCGGATGGTCGGTGCTGATCTCGATCGTGCGCGGCGCTGACCGGCCCGAGGCCTTCCGGTGGCTGCAGAAGATCTCCGCCAAGGTGGACGGGATGCTGATCGTCGAGGGCATCATCCCCTCGGAGCAGATAGCGCGACTGGCGGCCCGTATCCCGGTCGCGCTGGCCGCCGGTTCCCCCGGCGAAACCCACGCCGATGTCGTGGACGGCGACAACCGGGCCGGCACCGTGGCCATGGCCCGTCATCTGGTCGAACAGCACGGCAAGACCAGGCTGTTCTACATCGCCGGGCCGCCGGAAGCTCCGGACGCGCGAGAACGGCGCGCCGTCTTCTCCGAGACGCTGGCCGAGTACCAGGGCGTGCGGCTCCTTGGGTGCTTCGAGGGGCGGTTCGCCGCCATCAGCGGCCAGCGGGCCGTCCGCGAGCTCCTCGCCGCGCCGCACCGCGAACTGCCCGACGCCATCGCCTGCGGCAACGACCAGATGGCGATCGGGGCGATCCGGGAGTTGCACACGGCCGGGATCCGGGTGCCGGAGGACATCGCCGTGGTCGGCTTTGACGACATGTATCTCGGTGCCCTGCTCACCCCGCCGCTGACCACGGTCCACCAGCCGATGCGACTGCTCGGCGAGCGTGCCTGTTCCATGCTGCTGGACCGGATCGCCAACCCGGCCCTGCCGTACCGGGCCGAACGCCTGCCGACCACGCTCGTCATCCGGGAAAGCTGCGGCTGCCCGCCCGGCCCCGATCGCTAGCCTGGCTGGCGGCCCAGGACCAGGACGCCGGCCGTGGCGAACATCCCGCCGTTGCCGAGGATGACGCTGATCTGCGGCGATCCCACTTGCGCCGCCGCCTCGCCGCGCAGCTGCCGAACCCCTTCCTGGATCGCGAACATGCCGTACATCCCGGTATGCGTGTAGGAGAGCCCGCCGCCGTTGGTGTTCAGCGGCAGCGACCCGCCCGGTTCGGTGTTCCCGTCCGCGATGAACGCCCCGGCCTCGCCCTTGGCCGTGAAGCCCAGCGCCTCGAGGCCGTAGATGGGCACGTGCGCGAACGCGTCGTAGATCATCAGGTGGTCGACGTCGGCCACGCCGATCCGCGCCTCGGCGAACGCGGCCCGCCCGGCCAGCCGGAAGGCCGCGGACTCGGTGAAGTCCGCCATCTGCGAGATCATCGGGGTCTCCGACGACTCTCCCGTGCCGAGCACGTGCACGGCAGGCTTCGGGAACGACCCGGCCCGTTCGGCTGAAGTCACCACCAGCGCCCCGCCCCCGTCGGTGACCAGGCAGCATTCCAGCAGGTGGAACGGGTAGGCGACGATCCGGGAGGCGAGCACGTCCTCGACCGTGACCGGGTCGCGGTAGGCCGCGCGCGGGTTCTTGGCCGCCCACCGCCGCTGGGCCACCGCCACGTAGGCGAGCTGCTCGTGCGTCAGCCCGAACTCCTTCATGTACCGCAGCAGCGGGATGGTGAACGTGGTCGTCGGGCCGAACACCCCGTACGGCACCTCGAACTGCCCAACGGGTGACGACGCCTCCATCCGGTAGCGGGACGCGCCCACCCGGGACCGGCCCGACTCCCCGTGGGTGATCAGCACGGTGCGGGCGTACCCGGCCCGGATCGCCGCGGCCGCGTGCCGCACGTGCAGCAGGAACGAGGTGCCGCCGACGCCGGTGCCGTCGATCCAGCGCGGCGTGATGCCGAGCGCGTGTGCCACCTGGACCGGCCCCGGCGCGGAGACGGTGGCGATACCGTCGATGTCGCGCAGCGACAGGCCGGCGTCGGCGACCGCGTTCAGCGCGCCCTCTACGTGCAGCTGCAGGGTGGAATGGTCCGGCAGCCGGCCGAGCCGGTCGGTCTCGGCCGCCCCCGCGATAATGACCCCAGTCATCGAGCCGGCTCCAAGGGCCCGAATACCGGCAGGCTCACGTCGCCCCGCGGCTCGAAGCGCACCTGCAGCGGCATATCCAGCTGCAGCGCCTCGGGCGTGGCCGGCAGGCCGACGATGCTGGTCATCATCCGCGGCCCCTCGGCCAGCTCGACCACGGCGATCGCGTACGGCGCGTCGTCCTCGAAGCCCGGCGCGGGCCGGTGGTTGATCACGTAGGAGTACAGCGTGGCCCGGCCGCTGGCGGTGAACCACTCGACGTGGCGCGAGCCGCACGCCGGGCACACCGGCCGCGGGTAGAAGTAGGGCCGCCCGCAGTCGGCGCACCGCTGGAGGCGCAGTTCGCCGGCCGCGCACCCTTCCCAGAACGGCTGGGTCTCGGGGGTCGGCACCGGGACCGGCTTTCCCGTCACGGCCGCATCCGTCCTTCTGGGTCCCGAACGGGCCGGGTATCCCGCCCACCGCCGTATACCATGGCCACCCGTTCGCAAAGCCGCGTCATCGACCTCACCAGCCTTAACAGAATGCTTTTCTGGAATTAGCCTCTAAGTGAGCTGGCGTGCCTGTCAAGAGGAGGTTCATGCCCAGGTTGCCGAAGGACGGCCCCGCGGGCGGCGCCTGGCAGTGGAGCCGCACCGCGCAGACGCAGCGCGCGCTGCTGGACGCGGCCCGGCAGGTGTTCACTGAGCGCGGCTTCGCCGAGGCCAGCATCGCGGACATCGTGCAGCGGGCCGGATCCAGCGTCGGCAGCCTTTACCATCATTTCGGCGGCAAGAGCGAGCTGTTCATCGCGCTGTGGCAGGAGCACCAGCTCGCGCACGAGGAGGCCGCGAGCCAGGCGGTGGCCAGCGTCAGGAAGCAGGGCGTGACCGACCCGGGGCAGTTGTTCGAGGCCGGGGCGCGGGCCTTCCTGCAGGGCAGCTGGCAGCGCCGCGACCTGGCGCTGCTGTTCGCCTCCGGCGACGCGCCGCCCGGGTTCGAGGTGCTGCGCCGCCAGCGGGGCCGGGAATGGATCGGCCAGAACGACTCGCTGCTGCACCTGACCGACGTGCCGGAGGACCGGGTGTACGCCGCCATCCTCACCTCGCTGATCGGCGAGGGCTCCTACGAGGTCGCCGGGGCCAGGAGCCGCCGCCAGGCCGAGTCGATCATCGACGCGGTGATCGAGTACGCGCGCCGGCTGATGGCCGGCGGCGTGCCCCAACGCGGCTAATGTGCGCCTGCAGCGCGGCGACCTGTTGGGTCGCTGTGCCGTTGGTACTGCTCTAACCTGCCCAACGGCACATCGACCCAAGCGTTCACCGGGTCAGGCGTTCTTGATCGCGGAGATCTCGAACTCCAGCGTGACCTTGTCGCTGACCAGGACGCCGCCGCCCTCGAGCGCGGCGTTCCAGGTGACGCCGTAGTCCCTGCGGTTGATCGTGACCGAGCCCTCGAACCCGACCCGCTCGTTGCCGAACGGGTCCTTGGCGGCCCCCTCGAACTCGAACGGGATCGTGATCGACTGGGTCACGCCCTTGATGGTCAGGTCACCGGTGACCTCGAAGGTAGTCTCGCCGGCCTGGCGGACGCCGGTCGAGGCGAAGGTGATCTTCGGGTACTCCTGCATGGCCAGGAAGTCGTTGCCGCGCAGGTGCTCGTCGCGCTGGGCGTTGCGGGTGTCGATGCTCGCGGCCTCGATGGTCACCTCGACACGGGAGTTGGCCGGGTTGGTGCCGTCCAGCACCGCGGTGCCCGCGAACTCGTCAAACGAGCCGCGCACCTTGGTCACCATGGCGTGACGGGCGACGAAGCCGATCCGGGTGTGCGCCGGGTCGAGAGTGTAGGTGCCGGTCAGTTCGGTCAGGGCCGGGACGGAAGCGGTGGTCATCGGAATACCTCCAGGTAAGTTGATGATGCGTCATCTAACATAGATGATGCGTCATCCATTCCCGGGTATCCTGATCCCATGAACCGCTGGCTGACCGAGGAGGAGCAGCGGGCCTGGCGCGGGCTGCTGCGGATGACCTCGCAGCTGAACGCCCGGGCGAACCGGCTGCTCCAGGACGAATACGGGATATCCCTGGCCGACTACGAGGTGCTCGTGGCACTCAGCGAGGCGCCCGAGGGCCGGCTCCGGGTGTTCGAGGTCACCGACGCGCTGGCCTGGGAGCAGAGCCGGGTCTCGCACCAGCTTGCCCGGATGCAGCGTCGCGGCCTGATCACGAGGGAGGGCTGCGCGACCGACGCCCGAGGGGCGTTCGCGGTGCTCACCACGGTCGGCCGCGCCACCATCGAGCGGGCCGCCCCGGCCCACGTCGAGCAGGTGCGGCAACTGGTCTTCGACGAGCTCAGCCACGAGCAGGTCAGCGCGCTGACTGAGATCACGACCCGCGTCCTGGACCGGCTGGCGGCGACGGCGGGCTAGGCGCATCACGGGTTTGCCCGGCCGCAGAGCACCAGGGCCCAGGCGAGCAGGCCGAAGGCCGGGATGCTGGTGGCGACGCGGACGAGGTTCCAGGCGGCCCAGCGGGCCTCGTTGAACTGGGCGCGGACCTGCGCCACGTCGATGTGCGCCGGGTCGCCCGCGGCCTTGATCGCGTCGTTGAGCGGCACGTTGATCGCAATCGTGATGACGACGGCGATCAGGTACAGGCCGAACGCCGCGGCAATCCAAGGCAGCGCCGGCGTGCCGCGGTTGGCGATGCCGGCCACCAGGGTGAGGACGAAGGCGCCGCCGAAGGCAGTGATCATGAACCACGGGTTGATGATGGCCCGGTCCGTCTGCTGGAAGGCGGCGACGAAGGTGCGGTCGTCGGTCTTGCGCAGGCCGGGCATGATCGTGTGCGCGTAGAGCGCGAAGGCGCCGGCTACCAGGCCCATGGTGAGGGTGGCGCCCATCAGGGTGGAAGTACGCAGCAGTGTCATGCCGCCAGTAGACCCGGCCGGGATGCGACAGGAAATGGTCCGCAGTCGCATCCTCATACGCGATCGTCTAAATTACCGGCATGGACCCGATCGCCGGACTGCTCGACGGGCCCCGCGCGCGGCGCGCCTTCCTGCTTCGCTGCACCCTGGATCCGCCCTGGGCGCTGCACATCAGGGACGAGGCGCCGCTGAGCCTGGTGGCCATGCTCCGCGGTCGCGCCTGCTTCGTCCTGGACGGGCACGAGCCGGAATGGCTCGACCAGGGTGACGTGGCGATCCTGCTCGGCCCGGACCACTACCTGTTCGCCGACCACCCGGCCACCGCGCCGCAGGCGATCATCCACCCCGATCAGCGCTGCACCACGCCGGACGGGCAGGAGATCCCGCAGATGCGCTCGTTCGGCATCCGCCGCTGGGGCAACGCGCCGGGCGGTGCCACCGAGATCCTGACCGGCACCTACAACGCCGAGGGCGAGGTCAGCCGTCGGCTGCTCGACGCGCTGCCGCCGCGACTGGTGCTGCGCCGCGATGAATGGGAGACGCCGGCGCTCGGCCTGCTCGCCGCCGAGATGCTGCGCGACGAGGTCGGTCAGGACGCCGTCCTGGACCGGCTGCTCGACCTGCTGCTGATCGACGCGGTGCGTACCTACTTCGCCCGCACCGAGCAGACCGCGCCCGGCTGGTACCGGGCCCAGCGCGACCCGGTGGTCGGCCAGGCCGTGCGGCTGCTGCAGGAAAGCCCGGCCGAGGCCTGGACCATCGGCGCGCTGGCCAGCCAGACCAGGGTGTCCCGGGCCACCCTGGCCCGGCGCTTCGCCGAGGTCGTCGGTCAGCCGCCGATGGAGTTCCTCACCGAGTGGCGGCTGACCCTGGCGGCCGACCTCATCCTCGACCCGCGGGAGACCGTCGGCTCGGTGGCCCGCGCCGTCGGTTACAGCTCGCCCTACGCGCTCAGCGCCGCGTTCAAGCGGGTCCGCGGCGTCAGCCCGCACGAGCACCGCATCGCCCAGCGGCCCGTTACCGCCGAGGTGAGCTCATGATCTTCGGCGCCGGCCAGGGTCAGGGCGAATCCGAGACCGGCCGCCTGGAGGCCTTCAGCGACGGCGTGATCGCGGTGATCATCACGATCATGGCCCTGGAGCTGAAGGTGCCTGAGGGCGGCGAATGGGGCGACCTGAAAGCCCGGCTCCCGGCGCTGCTGTTCTACATCCTCAGCTTCACCTTCGTGGGAATCTACTGGAACAACCATCATCACCTGCTGCGCGCCGCCCGCCGGGTAACCCCCGGGGTGATGTGGGCCAACCTGCACCTGCTGTTCTGGCTCTCGCTCATCCCGGTCCTGACCGAGTGGGTCGGCGAGCACCACACCAAGACGGCCCCGGCCGCGACCTACGGGATCGTGGGCCTGGGCTCGGCGGTGGCCTTCACGATCCTGGTCCAGGCCATCATCCGCGCCGACGGCAGCTCGTCGCTGGTCGCCACCGCGATCGGGAGCGACGCCAAGGGCCGCATTTCGCTGCTGGCCTACGCGGCTGCGACCGCGCTGGCGTTCGTGTCCCCGTGGATCGCTTACGCCCTGTTCGTCGCGGTGGCGGTGATGTGGTTCATCCCCGACCGCCGCCTCAGCCGGGTGAGCACGGACGCCGTTACCTAGCCGGCGCTCTGGCCGTCAGCGCGGTCCAGCCAGTCGGCGATGCTCCGGGCCAGGACCGGCATCGGGAGCGAGCCGTGGTCCAGCACGGCGGCGTGGAACGCGGGCAGCGAGAACGCCGGGCCCAGCCGTTGCCTCGCCTCGTCCCTGATCCGCAGGATCTCCAGCTTGCCGGTGAGGTAGGACACGGCCTGCCCGGGCATCACCACGTACCGGTCGATCTCCGGGGCCAGCACCTCCCGCGGCATCGGGACGTGCTCGGCTATGTAGTCCAGGGCCCGCTCCCGGCTCCAGCCGAACGCGTGCAGGCCGGTGTCCACCACCAGCCGGGCCGCCCGCATCAGCGACGAGCTGATCGCGCCGAGCAGGGCGCGGTCGCCGTCGTAGAGCCCGGCTTCCTCGGCGAGCTGCTCCGCGTACAGGCCCCATCCCTCGGAGAACACCGACAGGCTGCGCTGGCGCTGCAGCGCCGGCAGGTCGGTCAGCAGCTGCAGCCGGGACAGCTGCAGGTGGTGCCCTGGCACCGCCTCGTGGAAGGCCACCACCTCGAGGTCCCAGCCGGTGCCCGGGGTGGGCCGTGCGGTGTTGAACCAGAACGTCCCGGCCCGGCCGCCGTCCAGCCGCGGCGGGGTGTAGTGCGGCGCGGCGCCGCTCACCGCGACGACCTCCGGCATCGGCGTGACCTCGCACGGTGGCGGCAGCGGCTGCGGGAACAGCTCGCCGGCCCGCGCCTCGGCCCGCCGCACCGCGGCCACCGCCCGGCGGATGGCCTCCTCGGCGGAGATCTTCCCGGCCGAGTCGCGCAGCGCGCCGAACACCTCGTCCCGCCCGGACAGCCCGAGCCCGGCGCCCAGCCGCACGGCCCGGGCCTCCAGCTCGGCGACCTGATCCAGGCCGGTTTGATGCAGCTCCTCCGGCGAGCGGGGCAGGGTGGTGAAGATCCGGATGGCCCGGGTGTAGTCCTCCTGCCCGCCCGGCAGCCAGACCAGCCCGGCCCGGTCGGACGGCCGGGCCCGCGGCAGCAGCTCCCTGACCGTCTCCACCCACCCGGCCAGCGCCGGCCGCACCACCTCGTCGGCCGCCGCCCGGCGCTCCTGCTCCCACACCGCCGCATG
>Ga0210397_10003157_pt1 | contig 10171 bp, 12 predicted proteins | sample IncBWH2OmetaG_FD_160126 | JGI IMG/M metagenome (GOLD analysis project Ga0210397, IMG submission 160126) | Forest soil microbial communities from Barre Woods Harvard Forest LTER site, Petersham, Massachusetts, United States - Inc-BW-H-2-O ...
GAGCGGTGTCGGGTTCGAGGTGGTCGACAGCTATTCCGGCTTCGTCGTGCGGCTGACTAAGGCGGGACACAGCTTTCCGGTCTGCGCCTCCAAGCTCAGCGTCTATCCGATCAACCGCGCCACCGCCGCGTCGATCGCGCGCGACAAGACCTGGGCGCATTACGTGCTGGAGGCGGGTGGGTATCGCGTGCCGCCCGGCGACTATTTCTTCCTGAAAAGTCCGCGCGCGGGATGGGAGCGGCCGCCGGGGCGCGAGCGCGCCGATGCGTTCGGCTATGCGGCGCGGATTTCCGGGGACTACACGAAACCGCTGATCGTGAAACCGAACGCGGGGACCGGCGCGCACTTCGTCACCTTCGTCACGCGCGAGGACGATCTGCGCGCGGCGCTGGACGCGATCGCGCACGAGGACGAGATCGCGCTGGTGCAGTCCTTCGTTGACGAGGCGGAGGTTCGCCGGTTCCTGGTCGACGGCGAGATCATGTTCATCTACCGCAAGACCCGCGCGAGCATCACGGGCGACGGCGTGCGCCCGGTGCGGGCGCTGTGCGCGGCGCTGGCGGCGGGCCTGCGCAAACCGGTCGATCCGGGCACGCTGCTGGCCTCGCCGTTCCTCGCGTGGCGCCTGCGCTCACGCGGGCAGACGATGGAGAGCGTGCTGCCGCGAGGCGAGACGCTGCAGGTCGATGCGGTGTCGAACATCTCGGCCGGCGGGCAGTTCACCGGATTCATCGCGCCGACGGAGCCGTTGCGGACGTGGGCGCGGGGGATCGCGCGGACCATCGGCCTCAGGGTAACCGGGATCGACGCGTTCTCGCGCTCCGGACTGGCCGATCCGTCCGACATCGTCGTCACCGATGTGAACGGCTCGCCCAATCTCGGCACGCTGCACGACATGGGGCACAAGAAGATCGTGCAGGACGTGTGGACGCACATCCTGCACAAGACGTTCGACGAGCCTTGGCCCGACGGGTTCTAGGAGCAATTCCAGGAAAAGTGTGAAGCGGTTTTCCGTCCGGAATTGCGACCAAACAAATTAGTAGAAGATCCCGTAGATCACCTGGATGACCTCGCCGCTGTCCCGGTCGATCAGCAGGGCGTCGTCGCCGTAGCGGACCCACACGGTGCCGGGCGGCGGGTTGTCGAGGCCGTAGTCGTTGTAGTCGCCGATCCAATAGCTGTTCGACCAGTAGAGGCTCGGTAGGACGGCGCCGATGGCCCAGCGCTGGTAACGCCAGCCGGCCGGCTGATGATAGCGGCCGCCGCGATAGTGATAATGGCGCGGTGCGTTGAAGGCGCGGCGCAGCGCATCGAAGGCGCTGTTGTGGCCGCGGCCCGCGTGGGTGCGGCTGTCGTGACCGCCGTTGCCGCCGGCGCCGAGAGGATTCAGCGCGCCACTGCCGTGACCGCCATGCGCATGCGGTGTCGCGGTGTTGCCGGCCGGGGTGTGAGACGGGCCGCTCATGCCGCCGCCGTTCAGAATGTTGGCACCGCCGGTGCCGCCGCCGTGGTGCCCACCGCCGCCATGCACGGCTCCGCCCGGATGACCGGCCGGCGCGGCCGCTGCCGCAGGATGTCCGCCGCCGTGTCCGCCGCCACTGTGTCCGCCACCGGGTCCACCGTCGTGGTCATGCGGCGCGGCGAGCGCGGGTGCGCTCAGAATCAGCACGAGTGCCGAGGCGGACAGAAACATCGTTTTCATGGGTGGGTTCCTTGCTGAACACGTAAGTCCCTCCGGTGGAAATGGTTCCCGAAGGCCCCAAACGATCGGGCAGGATGTGCGAACACACATCCTGCCCGGATCGCGCAACGGTCTGGCCTAGTAGAAGATGCCGTAGACCACGCGGATGACCTCGCCGCTGTAGCGGTCGATCAGCAGGGCGTCGACGCCATAGCGGACCCACACCGTGCCCGGAGGGGCATCGTCGAGGCCGTAGTAATCGTAATCGTCCTCGTCGATCCAATAGTTGCTCGACCAGAACAGGTTCGGCAGGAAGGCGCCGACGCTCCAACGCTGGTAATACCAACCGCTCGGACGATGGTAGCTGCCGCCACGATAGTGGAAGTGGCGCGGCGCGTTGAAGGCGCGGCGGAAATCGTTCCAGCGCGGGCTGCGCCAGTTGTTGTGGCCGCCGTTCGCGTTGTTGCCGCCATGGCCGTTCCAGCCGTTGCGATCGCCGTCTCCGCGACGGTCGCCGCCGCGGTCCCAGTCATGACCGCTGCGACCTCCATCGCCATGGCGGTCGTCGCCGTTCCAGCGATTGTTGTCGCCGGCGTTGTTCGAGCCGCCTGCGTTGTTGCTGCCGCCCGTGTTGTTCGAGCCGCCGTTCCAGCCGTTGTCGCCGCCGTGGCGACGTCCGCCGCCATTGCTGCCGCCGGTGTTGTTGGCGCCGCCGTTGGAGCCGCCCGTGTTGTTGGTGCCGCCGGTGTTGTTCGACCCGCCGTTGCCGCCCTCGTGGTGATGACCACTGCCGCCGCCATTGCTGCCGCCGGTGGTGTTGGCGCCGCCCGTGGTGTTCGTGCCGCCATTGGCGCCGCCGGCCGTGTTCGAACCCCCATTCGAACCGCCAGTGCTGCTGCCGCCGCCGTCGTGGTGATGCCCGCCGCCGCTGCCGCCACCGGCAGGGCTGAGCGGCGTCGGGGCATCGGTCGCAGGCACGCTGGTCGCGGGCACCACGGCGTTGCTGCCGCCACTGTTCGAGCCGCCGTTGTTCGATCCGCCATTGTCGCGAAAGTGGCCCTGGCCGCCGCCTTGTGTTGCGCCGTCGGGATTCTCCGACGGGCCGTTGTGGTCGTGCGCCGCGAACGCGGGCGATGCAAGCATCAGCCCGGCCACGGCCGCAGACGCAAGTAGAAGTCGTTTCATGCGCTCATCCTCTATGAAGGGGCCGATGGTGATGGTTCGTTCCTGAACCGGCGATGAATGTTCGTTTACGGCCGGTTCCCGGGCCCGTAAGGTGAAACGTACAAAATCGCGAACGGGTCCATGACCGAACTATCGATACGCCGCGCGCAAGCCGGCGACGAAGCGCTGATCCTCGCGCTGCTGCGCGAGCTTGCCGAGTACGAGAAGCTACTCGACGTCTTCCACGTGACGCAGGACGTGATCGCGCGCGACTATCTGGGCGCGCAGCCTCTGGTGCAGTGCGATCTCGCCTTCGCGGGCGACGTGCCGGTCGGCGTGATGACCTGGTACTGGACCTATGCCAGCTTCGCGGCGAAGCGCGCGATCTATCTCGAAGACCTGTTCGTGCGGCCGGCGGCGCGCGGCAAGGGCCACGGCAAGGCGCTGCTGGTGCACCTGGCGAAGACGGGCGCCGCCGTCGGCGCACAGCGCGTCGAATGGTCGGTGCTGGACTGGAACAAGCCGTCGATCGAGTTCTACGACAGCCTGGGCGCGCGGCCGGTGAGCGGCTGGTACGTCTATCGCCTGGAGGGCGAGGCGCTCAAGACGCTCGGCGGCGCATGAGCGCGGACGTCGTCCTGGTGCTGGCGGTCGCCGACAACGGCGTGATCGGCGCGGGCGGGAAGATCCCGTGGCGCATCGCCGACGACATGAAGCGCTTCAAGGCGATCACCATCGGCAAGCCGATGATCATGGGGCGCAAGACCTATGAGAGCTTCCCCCGGCGGCCGCTGCCCGGCCGCACCAACATCATCGTGACGCGCGACCCAACCTATGCGGCGCAGGGCGCGGTGGTGACGCATTCGTTCGACGCGGCGCTTGCGCTGGCGCGCAGCGAGAACCCGGCGGAGATCGTCATCGCCGGTGGCGCCGACATCTACGCACTGTCGCTGCCGCACGCGACGCGGATCGAGCTGACCGAGATACACGCCGACGTCGCGGGCGACACGCACTTCCGGCGCGACCTGTTCAGCGGCTGGCGCGAAACGGCGCGCGAAGAGCACGCGACGGCGGAGGGGCTGCGCTACGCGTATGTGACGCTGGCGCGGCGCTGACTCAGCTTTGCGCGGCGCCGAGCACGCGCTAGCCTCCGCGCAACGAAAACATCCCGGGAGACGTCCATGCAGATCAAGGAAATCGCCACCGACCTGAAATTCCCCGAAGGGCCCGTCGCGATGGCGGACGGGTCGGTGATCGTGGTGGAGATGTTCGCCGGGCGCATCACCCGCGTGAAGCCGGACGGCAGCAAGCAGGTGATCGCGACGCCGGGCGGCATGCCCAACGGGCTGGCGATCGGGCCGGGCGGCGCGCTGTTCTGCTGCAACAACGGCGGCGCGTTCGAGGCGCGCGACGTGAACGGCCTGATGATCCCCGGCCACACCCCGGCCGATCACAAGGGCGGCCGCATCGAGAGGATCGACATCGCGACCGGCAAGGTCGAGGTGATGTACGACCGCTGCGACGGCCAGGCGCTGATCGCGCCCAACGACCTGGTGTTCGACGGGCGGGGCGGCTTCTGGTTCACCGACCACGGCTCGAACAACCACGAGCGGCGCCTGCACGGCGCGCTCTATTATGCCAAGGAAGACGGCTCGAAGATCACCAAGGTGCTGAGCGAGCTCACCTCGCCCAACGGCGTCGGCCTCTCGCCGGACGGCAAGCGCGTCTACTACGCGGAGACGACGCCGGGCCGGCTGTGGGACCTGCCGCTCACCGCGCCGGGCGTCGGCGCTTCGCCGGCCGGCTTCACGCCCGCGAACTTCACCGGCAACTATCCGGGCCTCGCCTATTTCGACTCGCTGGGCGTGCAGGCGGACGGCGGGGTCTGCATTGCGACAATCCTGGCCGGCGGCATCTCCACCTTCTGGCCGGGCGAGAACGGCGCGCCCGCCAAGTTCGAGCACACGGCGTTTCCCGACATCCTCTGCACCAACATCTGCTGGGGCGGGGCGGATATGAGAACGGCGTACGTCACCATGTCGTCGACCGGAAAGCTGGCGGCGTGCGAATGGCGCTCGCCCGGATTGCGGCTGGCGTACAACGCCTGAGGCGGCTAGCCTCCTCACAACATTGGGCGCACCAAACAACATCGGGCTGGAGGATTTCATGCGTTGGGTTCTGCTGGGCGCGGCGGCGCTTGCGTGCGTGTCGGGTGCGGCTGTCGCGGACGACGCGGCCGATCCGATGGCCGCCGCCTACGGCAACACCATGGTGTTCGTCGACAAGGGCGGCATGGAATCGCACACCTACTACAACGCCGACCACACCTTCACCGGCGTGGTGCCGTCGATGAGCTACAAGTACGGCGGCACCTGGGAGATCAAGGACGGCAAGCTCTGCCGCACCTTCAATCCGGAGGTGCCGGGCCGCGCCAATCCGGACTGCGATCCGGACGCGCAGGCGGCGCATGCGGTGGGCGACAGCTGGGACGCGCCGGACGGCGGCAAGGTCTCGCTGACCGCGGGGCAGAATTGATGCGGCGGCTTGTCGTGGCGGTAGCGCTGGCGGCGGCCGGCGCCGCGCCGGCGGCGCTGGCGGCGGACGATCCGCTCGCCGGCTATTACGGCAACACGGTCGTCTCGACCGGCGGCATGCTGGAGATCCACACGCACTACCGCGCCGACCATACCTTCGATCTCGCCGGCTCGATGATGGGGATGCACCGCGACTACAAGGGCACCTGGTCGATGGCGGCGGACGGCAAGCTCTGCCGCATCTTCGTCGGCGACCTGCCGCCGAACACCACCAATCCGGTGTGCAGCATCGTCCCGCCGCACAAGGTGGGCGACACCTGGACGGTGGACAGCAACGGCAGCACGCGCACCGTCACGATCAAGCCGGGCGTGCAATAGCAACGAGGGAGGAAATCTGAGATGCGGATCACGATGGCAGCGGCAGCCTGCTTGGCTGTGCTGTGCGCGGCACCGGCACTGGCGGCGGGCGGCGACGTCATGGCGGGGTTCTACGGCAACACGGTCGTCTCGACCGGCGGCGCGATCGAGAGCCACACGCACTTCAAGGCCGACCACACCTTCGATGCCGTGTTCAGCGGCATGGGCCAGACCTTCGCCTCCAAGGGCACGTGGGAGATCAAGGACGACCAGGTCTGCCGCACCTACGACCCCGCGCCGCCGGGCATCACCAATCCGGTCTGCGTTCCGGCCGCGCCGCATAAGGTCGGCGACAAATGGACGGTCACCGTCAACGGCGCGTCGCGCGACGTGACGCTGCTCGCCGGCATCCAATAACAACAGAAAGAGGAAACGACATGCGCAGAGTTCTGATCGCCGCCGCCGTCATCGGCCTTGCCGCCGCGCCCGCCTTCGCCGCCGACGACCTCATGGCCGGCTATTACGGCAACACCGTCGTGGGCACCAGCGCGATGGGCGAGAGCCACACGCACTACCGCGCCGACCACACCTTCGACGTCTCGCTCAGCGGCGCGATGGGCAGCTTCGCGACCAAGGGCACGTGGGAGATCAAGGACGGCCAGCTCTGCCGCACCTACGAGCAGCTCCCGCCCGGCATGACCAACCCGGTGTGCATCGCCGCCGAGGCGCACAAGCCCGGCGACAACTGGACCGTGACGCTGAACGGCCAGTCGCGGGCGCTGACGATGAAGGCGGGCGTGCAGTAGGGGTCCGCTGCCGACTGCTCAAATCTCGTCATGCTGAGGTGCTCCGCCGCAGGCGGAGCCTCGAAGCACGCACGTCGGTGCCGTCGCCCTTCGAGGCTCGCTTCGCGAGCGCCTCAGGGTGACGCGGTAGGAAAATGCGATCACGGCGGCCACCCGCAACAGCGGGGGAGGAAAAGGCGCCGCCCTAAGCCGCAACCTCTTCCGGCGCGACGAAGCCCGGCCAGCCGTTCATGTAGGCGATGAACTTGGGGCTCAGGCCCTCGTCGCGCAGGTGCTGCACCGTCACCGGCAGCGACGGCGACTCATAGTGAGCATCGCGGCGCACGCGCTGCGGGAAATCGTGGCGCAGGATCGCGGCGCGGCCGATCAGGACATAGTCGCAGCCGCGTGCGATCGCCTCGGCCGCCTGCTGCGCACCCGTGATCTTGCCTGCGGCGCCCAGGCGCACCCGGCCGCGCGGCAGGTCGGTGAAAAAGCTCATCAGGCTGCGACCCTGTGCCTTGTGCTCCTCCTCGACCGGCTCCTTGGCGTAGTCCCACAGCGACATGTCGAGATAGTCGATCTTCTCTTGCCGCAGCACCTCGGCGGCGACGTCGCGGATCTCCGCCAGCTTGAGGCCGAAGCGCTCCGGCGACAGGCGCAGGCCGATCTGGAAGTCGGGACGGCACCGGGCGCGGATGCCGTCGATGATCTCGAACACGATGCGGGCGCGGTTCTCGAGGCTGCCGCCATAGCGGTCTTCGCGCCGGTTGACCTCCGCCGAGAGGAACTGCGCCAGCACATAGCCGTGCGCGCCGTGCACCTCGATGCCGTCGAAACCCGCCGTCTGCGCGCGCACGCCCGCCGCGATGAAGTCGTCGCGCAGGCCCTCGACCTCGGCGAGCGTCAGCCCCCGCGCCCCGGTCTTCGCGTCCTCTGACGGACAGACCGGCTGGCCGACCAGATCCTTGGGCGAACGATTGCCCGCATGGTGGAGCTGCGCCGCGGCAATGGAGCCCTTGGCCTTGATCGTGTGCGCGAGCCGCGTGAGGCCCTCCAGGTGCTGGTCGCCGAAGATGCCCATCTGGCCCGGAAAGCCCTGGCCGACCGCCTGGACGTGCGCGGCGCAGGTCATGGTCACCGCGAAGCCGCCGTCGGCGCGCATGGTGAGCCAGTGGAACTCCTCGTCCGACATGCGGCCGTCGGGATGGCTCTGCAGGTTGGTGAGCGGGGCCAGCATGAAGCGGTTCTTCATGGCGGGGCCATGCGCCAGCGATAGCGGTTCGAAGAGCTTTTCGACGGACATGAATATCTCGCGAGGGCGTCAGGGCGGGGTGAGGTCGAATTCGATCGTCACGCGCGGCTGTTCGCCGTCGTGGCGGCGCTCGCCGCGCATCATCCAGCTGGGATACAGCACGATCATCCCCGATTGCGGCCGGATGATCTCGGTCTGGCCCGCCGCCTGGCCGCCGGGGATGCGGAAGGCGAACTGCGGCGCCACCATCGCGGGCAGGGCGCCGCGCGGATCGGCCAGCTCGCACTCGCCGCCCCGCGCCACGTCGTCGGACTTGGCATAGCCATCGTCGACGTAATAGACGCCGGACCAATAGGCGCCGGGGCGCGCCGCGAACTCGCGGTACTCGCCCTTCTGGCGCACGCAGACGCAGGCCTCGATCTTCCACTCCAGCGTGACGCGGCCGCCGGACCGGGTCGTGGTCGCGCCGTCCGCCAGGTCGCGCACCACGCGATAGATGGTCTGCAGCGGCTCGCCGCACCAGGCGATGTCGGGATCGGAGCGCCAGCCCTGGCCGCGCAGGCCCGGCCCCGTGCGCTCCGCGATCAGCGGACGCAGCGCGGCGTTCACGTCCTGCGCCACGGGCAGGAAATGCACCGAGACCGGCGTGGCGAAGAGGGAGCGAATCTGCGGCTTGCTGGTGGCCATGCCTTATTCCAGCACAATTCGCGGCGCTTTGCGTTGCGCCGTGGTCACACCCGCGGCAACTTCTTTGGCGACGGCGCGGAAGGCTTCGGCTTCCTTACTGTGCGGCGCGTGCACCACAATGGGGGTTCCGGCGTCCGACGTCTCGCGAATGAGTGGCACGAGCGGAATCTCGCCGAGGAACGGCACGCCCAGCTTCGCCGCTTCCGCGCGCGCGCCGCCATGGCCGAAGATATGGCTCTCGTGTCCGCAGTTCGGGCACACGAAGGTGCTCATGTTCTCGATGATGCCCAGCACCGGCACCTGAGTCTTGGCGAACATCGCCAGGCCCTTGCGCGCGTCGATCAGCGCGAGGTCCTGCGGCGTCGAGACGATCACCGCACCGCGCAGCGGCGCACGCTGCGAAATCGTGAGCTGCGCATCGCCGGTGCCGGGCGGCATGTCGAGCACCAGGATATCGAGCGGCGCCCACAGCGTGTCGTTCAGCATCTGCGTCAGCGCGCTCTGCACCATGGGCCCGCGCCAGATCATCGCCTCGTCCTCGCGCACCAAAAAGCCGAGCGACATGATCTTGATGCCGTACTTCTCGATCGGGACGATCTTCTTGCCGTCGGTGCCGGGCTTGTCGCGGATGTCGAACAGCCGCGGCACCGAGGGGCCGTAGATGTCGGCGTCCATCAGCCCGACCTTGAGGCCGAGTTGGCCGAGCGCGATGGCGAGATTGGCCGCGACGGTCGACTTGCCGACGCCGCCCTTGCCGCTGGCGACCGCGATGATGGCGCCGACGCCGGGAATCCCCTGCGGACTTTGTGGTTGCGCGCCGCCTCTCGGCGCCGCTGATGGTGGTTGTTGTTGCGGATGGGGATGGGCATGGCCGCGCGGGGCGCTTTGCGGCCCTCCGCCTCTCGGCGACGCCGGTTTGGGCGCCGCCGTCTGGTGCGCCGTCAGCACCGCGGTGACCGACAGGACGCCGGGCAGGGCGGCGACGGCGTCCTCGGCGGCCTTGCGCAGCGGCTCGGCGCCGGCGCCGCGCGCCGGGTCGACCTCGACCGCGAAGCCCACATTGCCGTCGCGCAACACCAGCCCCTGGACGATATCCTGCTGGACGATGCTGCGGCCGCTGGCCGGATCGATCACCTGGTCGAGCGCCCTCAGCACCTCGTCGCGCGTCGCGTGAGCCATTTGCGTCCCAAAAACCTGTACTTGAACTTCGGTCCTGCCGCGCCATGTAGTTGGAGGGGCAAGTGTTTGCGCCCCGGCGGCGTTGCACATATAACCGCCGGACCCTGGGAAACCAAGGAAGAGGGCACGGCTCGAATGCCTTGGACGAACTCATCAGGCGGCGGTGGCAATAACGCAGGCGGCGGCGGGCCGTGGAATCGTCCCGGTGCGGGCGGCGGCGGTGGCGGCGGCGTGCGCCCGCCGGACATCGAGGACATGCTGCGCCGCGGCCAGGACCGGCTGCGCGGCTTCCTGCCCGGCCCGGGCTTCGGCACCACGGGCCTGCTCATCGTCCTTCTGATCGTGCTGGGCATCTGGCTGGTCACCGGCTTCTATTTCGTCGGCGCGTCGGAGCAGGGCATCGTCCTGCGCTTCGGCCAGTACGTGAAGCGCACCGCGCCCGGCCTCAACTACCACCTGCCCTGGCCGATCGAGACGGCCTACACGCTCAACGTCACCGGGCGGCGGCAGAGGAACAGCGGCTACCGCA
>Ga0210397_10003164_pt1 | contig 10162 bp, 11 predicted proteins | sample IncBWH2OmetaG_FD_160126 | JGI IMG/M metagenome (GOLD analysis project Ga0210397, IMG submission 160126) | Forest soil microbial communities from Barre Woods Harvard Forest LTER site, Petersham, Massachusetts, United States - Inc-BW-H-2-O ...
CACCATGGTGCTCTCGGTGAAGGAGCTTTCTAGCTGGACCGAGACGTACGCTTACTTTGACGAGCTGGCCGGGACTCTGCACAAGACAGCTCCGGTCAAAGGGCTCGGCCAAGGTGCTTTCGTGGTAGGCGACGGATCGGTCGTGGTGCGCAAGGACTGGAAGATCCTTTTGGTGGATATTTCCGGGTTGCACGGAATGGTCGGGTCGCCGCCGAGTTCTCGCGACACGGTAGCACTTGATGCGGCGGCGGTGATTCTTGATTGCTGGAGCGGTGATTGATGCACGGAATCGTCGTACCAAGAGACAAGACGGTGACCTGATGCCGCGCCGACCCCGAACGCGGCTGATGCCGGGATAAGCGTCCTCGTGGAGGGGAACCAGCCTCAAGCAGACCTGGCCGGACGAGGCCTCCGCCGCTGCGGCACTCGGCAAGCTGTTCGCCCAGCCCGACGGCGACCACTTCCCCAACCGGGAAGCCACCCTCGTTTAAGCGATTAATTTGGGGCCTGGACTGCTTTGGCGGCAGTCTCGATGAGCTGTACCACGTCGTCAGGGTGAGAGACCATGGCCACGTGGTTGGTCGCGACTTCGACCGTGGTGGCCCCCATGCGCTGGGCGAACTGGCGCTCGGCGTCGGGCGGGATGGCCTGATCGCCCTCGGCGACCAGGAACCAGGACGGCAGCGATTTCCAGGCAGGTACCCCCATCACGTCCTGGAAGGCGGAAGTCGCCACGGGCTGCTGCACGGCGTACATACCCCGGGCCTTGACTGGGTCGACGTCGGCCGCGAAGTGGTTCACGAAGTCGTCCTCGGGCAGCCAGGCGAAGCCCTGCTTGTCGATGTCCAGGTTCGCCAGTGCCGGGGTGGGGGGTCCGGTCGCCAGTAGCCCGCCGATCGATTCGCCCTCATCAAGCCCGAACGCCGCGATGTAGACCAGCGCGACGACGTTCGGTGCGTCTGTGCCCAGAGCGGTCATGATCTGCCCGCCGTATGAGTGGGCCGCGACCACCGTCGGCCCGTTCTGGCGTTCCAGCACCTGCCGCAGCCGGGCAACGTCATCTGCTAGCGAGGACTCCGGGAACTGCGGTGCCGTGACGTTGTACCCGTCGGCCTGCAGCCGTTGGACGACAGCGCTCCAGCTCGAGCCGTCTGCCCACGCGCCATGCACAAGAACGATATTCAGTTGAGCACTCATGTCGGTAATCCTCCCGGGCGACGTGCGGAGCGCCGCCGAGTTCGCAGTCAGGTCTTGATTAACGCCGCCAGGCCAGCGCCGAACACATCCTTATGGGCGGCGGCTGGGGGCAAGACCGTGCCAGGCACCGAGAAATCCTGCAGAACACCACCGGAATGTCGGACTCCTGAGATCTTCAGTGGTCATTGCCCCTCCTCCTTTCCTCACCCGTTGTGTCGTGCCGGTCCGGTTGCCACCCGGTGCTGGTCGACGGCAGGCCGCGACCGGAGCCAGGCGGCCGGGCGTCAGCGGGTCGCGTGCACGGCTTTGAGGATGACGTGGGTGACGACGCCAGGATTGGAGATCATGGACAGGTGAGGCGCGCGGACCTCGGTGATATGGGCGTGCGCGTGCCGGGCCATGGCCAGCTGCACCGCGGGCAGGATAACCCGGTCGGCGGTGCCGACCACCGCCCAGGAGGGGATCGTCTTCCAGGCTGGCACGCCGCTCTTCTGGCCCAGCGCGATGGTCGACAGCGGCTCGGCCGTGGCGGCGAGCACCCGGGCTTGACTGAGCGGCAGGCCGTTGGCGAAGCAGGAGGGGAACAGGCTCTGCTTGTAATACGCATCGAACACGCCGGCCGGCGCGCCGGGGAATGTCGCGAGGTTGAACAGGGTGGTCGGGTCCGCCGCCACGACGCAGGAGCCGGGCACCGAGGAGACGAGCTGACCGATGGTCTGGCCCTGGTCGGGCGCGAAGGCGTCCACGTAGACGAGGGCCTTGACCTGCTTGTCGCCGGTGGCGGCGTTAGTGATGACCGCGCCCCCGTAGGAGTGCCCGACCAGCACGATAGGCCCGGAAATGCTGTGCAGGAAGTCGGCCAGGTAAGCCGGATCGTAGGCAAGACCCTGCAGCGGGTTGGGCGGTACGTCAACCGTGTACCCGTCCGCCTGCAGCCGCTGCACCACGCCGTTCCAGCTCGAACCGTTAGCCCAGGCGCCGTGCACCAGCACGATCGTGGGCCGCGGCCCGGACGCGTGATGCAATGCCGTGGGCGAGTGGGCAGAAGCGGCGGCGCTGCCCACCACAGCCAGCGCCGCCAGGGCAGCCAGGCCAGCGACTATCCCACCTCGCCGGAACAGGCGGCGCCTGGTGAAGTCGGTCATTTTCAAGGAGATCTCCTCTAATACCTAGGTAGCTGGCGCGCACGGTTCGCGCGCTTTTGACGATGAGGCAGCGAAATTCGCCGTCTGCTCTGACTTGCACGCAGTCAACCGCAATAATGAGGCAAGAAAACAGTGCCGAATCTCAGGAAGAGCACCAAGCAGGGCCGCTTTGGTTACTGATAATGGTGCCGGGACGGAATAGTGAAGAGAACCTTCTTCGCACCGATTAACGGTCGGTAAACAGCCACTGCCCGTGCCCTGATCAGGGCTGTAAAGGACATCGATGAAGGCTCGGCACCACTCCAGGCATCTAGGTCTTCCTGCCGGGGTCCAGAGCAGAATTTAAAAACTGGCTGTTCGTTCACTTTCGCACCTTAGTCACCGGATAGCAAGCGGCCGGCCTGCTGCCCACCGCGGAATAGCCGATACTCACGTCGGGATGCTGCTGCTGGTACTGGCGAAGGCCACGGTAAAGAACGGCGCGTCGAACGTCGAACCGGCCCCGGTGAGGGTGGGCGCGTCGCCGCCGGGGCTGGCCGCGGCGACCACGGACGCCGTGGTGCCCAGGCTGCTGGTGCTGGTGCAGGCGGCGGTGAGCAGCGCGAGCGCGGCGGCGGCCCAGGTGGCTAGACGTGGTGAGCGGCGGGCCGGGAGCCAGGCCGTGCGGTGTGCGCTGACATGGGTGCTCCTGTGCGCGGGAGCGGCAAGGGGTTCAGCGGGGGCGGGTCTGGCGGACCCAGGCCTGGGCGGCCATCTGGACGGCGTCCCAGGGGCTGCCCAGCGGCGGGGTGTAGGACAGGTCCAGGTCGCTGACGGCGTCGACGGTCATGCCGTGGTAGATAGCGGTGGCGGCGATGTCGACGCGTTTGGCGATCTCGGCGTTCTTGTGCCCGAACAGCTGCATGCCCAGCAGTTGTCCAGTGGCCTGGTCGCCGGTGACGCGGATGGTGATGCGGTGGCTGCCGGGGTAGTAGGCCTTGTGGTCATCGGCGGTGGTCTCGGTGGTGACCGGGTCGTACCCGGCGACGGTGGCTTCGTGGTCGCGCAGGCCGGTGCGGGCGGCGGCCTGGTCGAAGATCTTCACGACCTGGGTGCCAAGGCTGCCGGCGAACTGCCGGTTGCCGCCGAGGGCGTTCTCTCCGGCGACCCGGCCCTGCTTGTGCGCGGTGGTGCCCAGCGGCAGGTACGTTTGGCCGAGCAGCCGGTGGTGGGTGATCACGCAGTCCCCCGCGGCGTAGATGTCCGGCAGGCCGGTCCGCATCATCGGGTCCACGGCGATCGCGCCCTTGATGCCGAGCGCGGCCCCGGCGTCGGCGGCTAGGACGGTCTCGGGCCGTACCCCGACCACGACCAGGACCATGTCAGCCTGGCGGGTCACGGCCGTGCCGTCGGCTGCGGCGGCCTGCACCTGCAGCCGTCCTGTTCCGCCGGGCGGGGCGGTGCTGATGGCCTGGACGGTCGTGCCGGTCAGAACCTCGACGCCGCGGGCGGCGAGTTCGGCGTGCACGAGGGCACCGAGCTGCGGGTCGACGGTGGGCAGCACCTCGGGTAGCTGTTCCATCTGGGTGACGCGCAGGCCGCGGACGGTCAGGGCGTCGGCCATTTCCAGGCCGATGTACCCGGCGCCGACGATGACCGCGCTGGCCGGTGTGGCTTCCTCGAGGATGCGCATGACGGCGAAGGTGTCGCCCATGGAGTGCAGCAGGTGCACCCCGTCGACGGGGCCGAAGGCGTCGGGGCCGGACAGGCCGGTGATGGGCGGGCGGACCGGGACGGCGCCGGTGCCGATGACGAGCTTGTCGTAGCCGAGCACCTCCTCGCCGCCGTCGGCTGTGGTGACCAGGAGCTTGCGGCCGGGTACGTCGATCCGTCGGGCGGTGGTGTCTAGCCGTAGCCGCATCCCGGCGGCTTCCAGGTCGGCGAGGGTGCGGTGGGCCAGGTTCCGCCAGTGGGTGACCTCGCCGGAGACGTAGTAGGGGATGCCGCAGATGGAGAAGTTCGGGTAGGCGTCCTCCAGGACCACCGTGACATCCGCGGCCGGGTCGAGCTCGCGGGTGCGCAGGGCCGCGCTGATCCCGGCGTCGCTGCCGCCGATCATGATCGCGTGCATGGCGGTCTCCCTTCCTGGTGCCTGGTCAGCCAGCCCGGGCCGACTTGCTGTCGTGCGGGACGATGATGCTGGCGGCCTCGGCGGGGGTGATGGCCGGGTACAGCGTCTTGACGACCGTGACGGCGAGCGCCCCGCCGATGATCTGCGCGCCGATGAAGCTGAGTACCGAGTCCGGGGCGATCCCGGCGAAGGTGTCGGAGAACATCCGGCCGATGGTGATGGCCGGGTTGGCGAAGCTGGTGGAGGACGTGAACCAGTACGCCGCGCCGATATAAGCGCCCACCGCCGCCGGGGCAGACCGGGCCCGGCCGGACCGGACCAGGGCGAAAATCACCAGCAGCAGCCCGAGAGTGGCGATGACCTCGGACAGGAAATGAGCTCCCGAGGCCCGGTGCTTGGCCGAGATGGTGACCGCGGGCAGCGCGAACATCAGGTTGGCGAGCACCGCCCCGCCGATGCAGCCGGCCACCTGCGCGGGCAGGTACGCGGCGGCGTCCCGCCAGGACAGCCCGCCGAACACGGCGTCGGCGAAGGACACCACCGGGTTGAAGTGGCCGCCGGAGACCGGGCCGAACATCAAGATGATCGCGAACAGCCCGGCCGCGGTCGCCGCCGCGTTCTCTACCAGCTCCAGCCCCGTCTGGCCCGGCGACAGCCGCTGCGCCGCTATCCCGGAGCCGATTACCACCGCGGCCAGGAACGCGCTGCCGAGGAATTCCGCGGTCAGCCGGCGCCACAGCGGGACGGGTGCACTGCTCACGCCGCCCATGTTGACAGAGAAGAATAGCTCAGTCAAGATTGAGTCAATGTCTCTTGAGCGAAACTCCGGCCTGGCCCGGCGCGCCGCCGTGCACGCCGCGCTGGCCGACCCGGCCCGGCTGGCCATCACCGACACCCTGCTCGCCGGGGACGCGTCCCCCTCAGAGCTGGCGGGCATGCTAGCGATGCCATCCAACCTGCTGGCGCACCACCTGCACGTGCTGGAGCACGCCGGGGTCATCACCCGCCGCCGGTCCGAGGGCGACCGCCGCCGCACCTACCTGCGGCTGATCCCCGGCGCCCTGGACCCGCTGGCCGCCCCGCCCGCCCGCACGGCGCGGCGAGTGCTGTTCGTGTGCACCGCCAATTCGGCACGCTCCCACCTGGCCGCCGCGCTGTGGCGCCGGGCCAGCACCATCCCGGCGGCATCGGCCGGAACCCACCCCGGGCCGGCGATCGATCCCGGCGCGATCGCCGCCGCCCGGCGCCACCGGCTGCCGCTGCCCCGGCTGCGGCCCCGGCACATCAGCGACGTCCAGGGCGAGGGCGACCTGGTGGTCACGGTGTGCGACCTGGCCCGCGAGGAACTCGGCGGCCAGGCCGCCGTGCACTGGTCGGTCCCGGACCCGGTCCCGGCCGGCGATCCCGCCAGCTTCGACGCGACGGTAGCCGACCTCAGCGGCCGGGTCGGGCGTCTCGCGCCGCGCCTGGCTGCGACCTCCTGACCTCCCGCCGGGGCATGGCCCGGCACGTACGCCGCGGGTTATACGGCCGGGCTGCGGCGTTCGATGAGGATGACGTCGCGCCAGCGGCCACGGTGGCGGCCGATGCGTTCCCGGGTCCCGACCACGCGGAACCCGGCCGCCTGGTGCAGGGTCAGGCTGGCGGCGTTCTCCGGGAAGATGCCGGACTGGATGGTCCAGATCCCGGCCGCCTCAGTCGAGGCGATCAACGTGCCCAGGAGTCGGCGGCCGATGCCGCGGCCGCGGGCGGCGGGATGGACGTAGACCGAGTGCTCGACCACCCCGGCGTAGACGCAGCGGCCGGACACGGCCGAGGCGGCCACCCACCCGGCGACCCGGCCTCCCACGATGGCGACGTACCGGTGGGCAGGCAGCCGGGCCGCGGTGAAGACCGCCCAGCCCGGGGCGCAGGTCTCGAAGGTGGCGTTGCCCTCATCGATCCCGGCCTGGTAGATCGCCAGCACGGCGGTAGCGTGCACGCCGGTCATCGGTTCGGTCCGCACGCCCGCGCCGGGGAAGGGCATGGCTACGGCTTGACCGCGCGGATGATCGCCGAGTGCACGCCGTCCCTGGCCTGCTGGACCGCGGTGATGGTGATGCTGGTGAACCCGGCGCGGGCCAGCCCGCGGCGGTACTCGGCGAAGGAAGGTGCCCCGGCGAGGCAGCCGGCCCGGGCGCCGCGCTCGAGCCGCTCGGCCGCGGTGAGGCGGTCCTCGGCGAGGATGTCGGTGATGCCCAGGCGGCCGCCGGGCCGCAGCACGCGGAAGCTCTCGGCGAAGACCGCGGGCCGGTCGGTGGACAGGTTGATGACGCAGTTGGAGATGATCACGTCCACCGAGCCGTCCGGCAGCGGGATCGCCTCGATCTGCCCACGCAGGAACTCCACGTTCTCCGCGCCGGCCGCGCGGGCGTTGGCCCGGGCCAGGTCCAGCATCTCCTCGGTCATGTCCAGCCCGTACGCCCTGCCGGCCGGGCCGACCCGGCGAGCTGAGAGCAGCACGTCGATGCCGCCGCCCGAGCCCAGGTCCAGCACCGTTTCACCCGGCCGCAGGTCCGCCACCGCGACCGGGTTGCCGCAGCCCAGGCTGGCCCGTACCGCCGCTGCGGGCAGGCCGCCGGTGTCCGGGTACCCGGGAGCACTGCACCCTGCGTCCGGGTCGCCGTCGCTGATCGCCTGGCCCGCCTGCGCGGCCCGGGCCAGGCCGGCGTACCGGGCTACCACCGCCGCCCGGATCTCGTCACGGCCAGCTGAAACCATGGTCATCCTCCGATCGGGACGGGTGAGGGTTTGCCCATCACCAGGTCGGCAGCGGTGGGGAAGCAGGTCACGCAGGCGTCGTTGATCCGGTACAGCCGGGAGGTCCCGCGGTCCTCGGCCAGCACGAACCGGACCGCGGCGAGCTGCCGCAGGTGCTCGGACACCGTCGACTGGCCCACCGGCACCGCCGCGACGATCTCCTTGACCGTCAGCGGACGCCCGGCCCGGGCCAGCAGCGAGACGATCTGTACCCGGGTGCCGTCAGCCAGCGCCCGGAACCAGGCCGCGTACATCTCCGCGGTCTGCCGGTCCAGCGGCTCCACGTCATTCATCGTTAATCGACGATAAACGATGAATAGGCGCATGGGAAGCCCGGGCGGCCTGCTACGGCACCGGGCGGCTACGGCACGGGGCAGCCGATCAGGGCGGCCAGGCTGGCCAGCGCCTGCGGCCGGACCCGGTAGTACACCCACACGCCGCGCTTGTCCCGGTCGACGAGTCCCGCCTCATGCAGCACCTTCATGTGATGGCTGATCGTCGGCTGGGACAGGTCGAACGCCTCGTTCAGGTCGCAGATGCACGCCTCTCCGCCCTCGTGCGAGGCGACCAGGGACAGCAGTCGCAGCCGGACCGGGTCGGCCAGTGCTTTCAGCAGCGGCGCGACCTGCTCGGCCTGCTCCATGCTCAGCGGCTGCGCGGTCAGCGGGGCGCAGCAGGCCGCCGTCTCGGCCGGGCTGATCACCGTCAAGGAAATCGACACAGGTCTATATTGACAGAAATCGATGCCCTGTGGCAAGCTCGGCAGTGACAAGAGATAGACAGGTGTCAATATCTTCGGGAGGTTGCCATGTCGCGGGTGCAGCTCGCGCTGAACGTCAACGACATCGACGAGGCCGTCAGCTTCTACACCGCCCTGTTCGGCGCCGAGCCGGCCAAGCGCAGGCCCGGCTACGCTAACTTCGCCATCACCGAGCCGCCGCTCAAGCTCGTCCTGCTCGAGAACCCCGGCCAGGGCGGCACCCTGAACCACCTCGGCGTCGAAGTCGCCGACGCCGACGCGGTCGACGCCGAGCAGGCCCGGCTCGCCCAGGAAGGCCTGGCCGCCGTCGACGAGCGCGACACCACCTGCTGCTACGCCCGGCAGGACAAGTTCTGGGTTACCGGATCCCCCGGCGGCGAACGCTGGGAGATCTACACCGTCCTGGAAGACAGCGCCACCTTCTGGGGCCAGGACAGCGAACAGCGCTGGGACGCCGTCCAAGCCGGACTCGACCGTGTCCCGGCCGGGCAGGCCACCCAGTGCTGCGGCGGCCCGCAGCCCATCAGCGAGGTCGTAGAACTCCAGGGCGCGGGCCAGATTGGGGGCAGGTCCTGTCCTATCGGATCAGCCGGCTGGTAGTTGCTAAGGTGCGGCGATGCATCGCAGCCGGCTTTCCACCCTGCTTATCGACGTTCCCAGCCACCGGGCGTCCGACGCCGCCGCGTTCTGGTCGGCGGCGCTCGGGGTGCCGGCGGACCCGGTGCCCGGCGAGGCGCAGTTCACCTCGCTGCCCGGCGCGTTTCCCGGGCTGGTCACCGCGATACAGGCGGTGGACGACGAGCCCCGCTACCACGTCGACATCGAGACCGACGACGTGGCGGCCGAGACCGCCCGGCTCGTCGCCCTAGGGGCGGCCGAGCTCCGCCGGTGGCTTGACTGCCGTATCCTGCGGGCGCCGGGCGGCCATCTCCTTTGCGTCATCCCGCTGCACAGCGACCCTGACACCTTCCGCCGGCTGGCACGTGTCTGGGACTAGCGAGGTGCGGTCGGCGTGCCGTAGCCCGTCGGTCCGGCTGGGCTCTCCCCGGGCGGCCTTACCGCCGGACATGGGACGCGCTGATCGGCCGGAAGGCGTAACGTTCTGCAGCTGGCATCGGTGATCGATCCGCCGGTCGCGGGTTCGAGCCCCACCCGCCCCACCTGCGGATTTATGCCACGTCCAGTGTTGACTGTGGACCAGTTCGTTTCGGCTTGGGAAGTCCACGACGGGGTTGTCGCTGCTCAACGGGCCTGGACACCGCGTCCTGAGGTATTCGCGTGATTCCTGGAGGGGCGTCCAGATTCCTGAAGGACCGTCAGGAATGGTGCCGTGGATGCTGGATTGCTGAACTCGGAGTGGGCCGGGCTCTGGCCCGCCGAGCTGGCCTCGGCGTCCTGGCCGCGGGCAGGGCCGGCCGTTTGGGTCGGCGCGGGCCGGAGCTTTGCCGCCCGGCCGTACCGCAGTATGCTCGGCACCTGCCGCCGGGGGGAGTTGTCGATGCGGGTGCTGGTCACCGGTGGGACCGGATATGTCGGCTGCCACACGGTAGCCGCGCTGGCCGGGCAGGGCCACCAGGTCCGGCTGCTGGTCCGGGCTCGTGACCGGATCGCGCCCGCCCTTGATCCGCTGGGGGTCGCCGGGGCCGACGCCGTGGTCGGGGACGTGACCAGCGCCGCGGCGGTCGAGGAGGCGATGCTCGGCTGCGACGCGGTGGTGCACGCCGCCGCGGTGTTCTCGCTGGATCCGCGCCAGGCCGCGGTCATGCAGCACGCCAATCCGGCCGGCGCCGCAACGGTCCTGGAGGCCGCGCAGCGCCGCGGGCTGGACCCGATCGTCTGCGTCTCGACCATGGGGGTGTTCGTGCCGGTCACCGGCGCGATGTTGACCTCCGAGACACCGGTCGGCGCCGGGATCGGTCCGTACACCCGCTCCAAGATCGCGGCCGAGCTGGTGGCCCGCGGCTGCCAGCAGGCGGGTAGCCCGGTGGTGCTCACCTACCCGGCCGTGGTGCAGGGGCCGCATGACCCCCACCTCGGCGATTCGGTCCGCTTCGTCCGTGACCTGCTGCGCGGGAGGCTGCCGGTCCTGCCGCGGGGGCGGCTGAGCTTCGTCGACGTGCGCGACGTGGGCGCCTTGCACGCGGCGGTGCT
>Ga0210397_10003165_pt1 | contig 10158 bp, 10 predicted proteins | sample IncBWH2OmetaG_FD_160126 | JGI IMG/M metagenome (GOLD analysis project Ga0210397, IMG submission 160126) | Forest soil microbial communities from Barre Woods Harvard Forest LTER site, Petersham, Massachusetts, United States - Inc-BW-H-2-O ...
TTCGTGCGGAGCTGGAACGACGGGAAAAGCAGACATTCGAACAGGCGGCAGCGCAAATTCGCGAGGCTGTGCGCGGCGACCCGGAACTGGCGGAACTGGGACGGCAGCTTGCGATCGACATGACGCCCGAGGGGTTGCGCATCCAGATCCTCGATGACGATCGCCAGCCGATGTTTCCGCTCGGTTCATCGATCCCCAACGACCGAGCACGGCTTCTGCTTCAGAAGGTTGCCCCGGTGCTCGCACGCCTGACGCAGGACATCTCGATCGCTGGCCATACCGACGCGGCGCCGTTTGCCGGCGTCGGCCGGACGAACTGGGAATTGTCGGCTGAACGCGCCAACGCAACGCGCCGGCTGCTGGTCGAGGCCGGTCTGCAGGAGCCACGCATCCGAAGCGTGACCGGCAATGCCGAACGGGATCCGCTCGTCCCGGCCGATCCGCTGGCCGCAGCCAATCGGCGCATCGCCATCGTGGTACTTCGGTCGGTGCGGTCGGCACAGACCGACGGCTCTCCGACTCTGACCGCACCGACCCAACCGGCTGCATCCGTGCGCGGCCAGACCACGGCCGCACCTCCCCTGGAAACCCACTGAGCAGACGTCATGCTCACTCTAGGCGCCTTCGGATTCCTGCTCGTCTCGGTTTTCGGCAGTTATCTGGTATCCGGCGGCAGCATCGAGGTGTTGGCGGAGGCACTGCCTTTCGAGATGTGGACGATCGGCGGCGCAGCCATCGGATCCTTTGTGATGGCAAACAGCATGCACGAGTTGAAGCATTCCGTCGGCAAGTTCAAGAAGATATTCTCCGGGGCGGCATACAGGAAGAGCGACTACGTCGATCTGCTGAGTTTGCTCTACTATCTGGTTCGACTGGCCAGTACAAAGGGCAACATGGCGCTCGAACCGCATATCGAAAACCCCGGCGACAGCTCCGCGTTCCAGAAATTTCCTAGGATTCTGGCCAACAAATTCGCCAGCACGATGATCTGCGACTATCTGCGCATGGTTGGTATGAACGCCGACGATCCCAACCAGATCGAGGACTTCATGGCACGCGAGCTGAAAAAAACGCTGCACGAGGAACTGCACGGCTCGCATGCGCTGCAGAACATGGCCGACGCGCTTCCAGCCCTCGGCATCGTGGCGGCGGTGCTCGGCGTCATCAAGACGATGTCGCATATAGACCGGCCGCCTGCGGTCCTGGGCGCGATGATCGGGAGCGCCCTGGTCGGAACGTTCCTCGGCGTACTGCTGGCTTATGGCCTCGTCGGGCCGTTTGCCACCCGACTCAAGAGCGTGGTCGAGGAGGAGGCGAAATACTACGAGGTGATCCGTGCCGTCCTGACCACGCATCTGCACGGCAATGCACCGCAGGTCAGCGTTGAATCCGGCCGCAAGATGGTGCCAACCCAGCACATGCCGAGCTTCGTCGAGCTTGAGGAGGCAGTGCAGTCGGTGCAGATCCAGTGAGTGTCAATCGGCACGCAGTGGCGGCACCTGTCATTGCGGTTTGTGTGAAGTCATCGATGTTTCCTTATTTGGCTGACAGGGATCTCGTCTGCTGCCGCTTCACGGTCGCGAGGATTCCGGAACGCACCATCGATGAAGCCTGCCGAGGCTGCTGTGGCGGCTGACGACTGGACCCGAGGACCTTGTGCCAACCGGCCGTCCGGCCTCAGCGGGCGTTGGAATGAATGTGGGCAGACTGTTGATAGCGATGGTGGGTGCGACAGGGATTGAACCTGTGACCCCCGCCGTGTGAAGACGGTGCTCTGCCGCTGAGCTACGCACCCACCGTCGTTTGAGATAGGCAGTGGCGCTTCGGGGTGTCAAGCCACACTGCGCCGCGCTGGGAGCCGGCTTGACGCAGCCGTCAGCCCAGCAAGCGCCGTGCGATATCCGCCAGTTCGGCGAAATTCTGGGCCACCGCGACAGCGCCCTCGGCCATCGCGGCCGGCCCATAGCCCCAGGCGGCGAAGATGCAGGGCAGTCCGGCACCGCCGGCGGCGGCAATGTCGTTGGCATGGTCGCCCGCCATGACCGCGTTGCCCGCATCGCCGCCTGCCGCCATCAGAGTGGCCAGGAGATGCCGGGGATCGGGCTTGCGGACCGCAAAGCTGTCGCCGCCGCCGACCGCGGCGAAATATCGTGCCATATCCAGCGCGCTCAGAAGTGCCCGCGCCGCCGCCTCCGGCTTGTTGGTGCACACCGCAAGCCGCCACCCCTCGTCCGCCAGCGACCGCAGCCCATCGGCGACGCCCGGATAGGGCATGGTCTCCACCGCGGCGTGGGCGCCATAATCGGCCGAGAACGCCGCCACCGTTCCCGTGTCCGATGCACGCCCGCGCGCGGCAAAGGCGCGTTCCACGAGTTTGGCCACACCATCCCCCACCATTGCGGCGACCTCGGATTGGGACAGCGCCGCCAGACCGTGTTCCCGCAACAGCCGATTCAGCGCCGCGGCGAGGTCGGGCACCGAGTGTACCAGCGTGCCATCGAGGTCGAGCAGCAGCGTGCGGATCACGTGTTGTACTCCGAAACGAGATTTGAAGCCGCAAGATAGCGTCAGGCTTTGACACGGCGTATCATGCAACGCCACAAGCACGGCGGAGAAACGAGAGATGCCGATGGCGCGCACCGCCGTGATCCTGGCCGCCGGCTTCGGCACGCGCATGAAGTCGGCGCTGCCCAAGACGCTTCACCGGATCGCCGGCCGCCCCATGCTGCGCCATCTGCTGGCAAGCTGCGAGCCGGTATTCGATCGCATCGTCGTCGTGGTGGGCCCGGAAATGGATGCCGTCCGGCGGGAAGCCGCGCCGCACGTCTCCGTCGTGCAGCAGGAGCGACGCGGTACCGCCCATGCGGCGCTGGTCGCCGCGCCCGCGTTCGGCGACGGCGAGGTGGCCGTGCTGTATGCCGACAACCCGCTGATCCGGTCGGAGACGTTGCTCCGGTTGCTTGACCGCCGCGCCTCCGGCGATGCAGCGCTGGCGCTGCTGGCGTTCCGCCCGCCCGATCCTGGGCGCTACGGTCGCGTGCTTGCACGCGACGGCTATGTCGAGCGCATCGTCGAATGGATGGACGCCGCGGAGGCTGAGCGCGCCGAGACGCTGTGCAACGCGGGTGTCCTGTGTGCGGCGTCTGCCGACATGGCACGCTGGCTGGGCGCGGTGCGCGCCGACAACGCCAAGGGGGAATGCTACCTCACCGATGTGGTCGCACTCGCGCGCGCGGAGGGGGGACGAGTCGTCGCGGTGGAAGCCCCGGCCGACGAACTGGCGGGGATCAACTCGCGTGCCGAACTCGCCGCGGCAGAGGCGGTCGTGCAGTCCCGCCTGCGCGCCGCGGCGATGGAGGCCGGGGTGACAATGATCGACCCAGATTCGGTGTTTCTGTGCGCTGATACCGCAATTGAGCCCGATGTGACGATCGAGCCCAACGTGTTCTTCGGGCCGGGGGTCACAGTCGCGGCGGGCGCGCAGATCCGGGCATTCACCCATCTGGAGGGTTGCGCCGTCGGACCGGGGTGCATCGTCGGGCCCCATGCCAGGCTTCGGCCCGGCACCGAACTCGGCAGGAACGTCCATGTCGGCAACTTCGTCGAGCTCAAGGCGGCGCGCCTCGGCGATGGGGCCAAGGCAAGCCATCTGACGTACCTCGGCGATGCCGACATCGGCGCCGAAACGAACATCGGTGCCGGCACCATCACCTGCAACTACGACGGCTATGCCAAGCACCGAACGGAGATCGGCGCGCGCGCCTTCATCGGTTCGGACACCGCACTGGTCGCTCCGGTGATGGTCGGTGACGGCGCCATCACGGCCGCCGGAAGCGTGATTACCGAGGACGTCCCGGCGGACGCGCTGGCAATCGCGCGTGGGCGGCAGGTGATTAAGCATGGGCGCGCAGCCGAGATACGCGCGAAGCAGCAAGCAAAGCGGCGACAGACATGAGTGGGCACGATTAAATGTGTGGCATTGTAGGCGTTATCGGCTCGCGACCGGCGGCGGCGCTGATCCTGGATTCGCTGCGCCGCCTGGAATACCGCGGCTACGACAGCGCCGGCATCGCGACACTGGTGAACGGTCACATCGATCGCCGCCGCGCGGAGGGAAAACTCGGCAATCTCGCCGCCGTGCTGGACCGTTCGCCGCTGGGGGGAACCACCGGCATCGGCCATACGCGCTGGGCGACGCACGGTGCGCCGACCGAGAGCAACGCGCATCCGCACGGGACGTCGCGGGTCTCCATCGTGCACAACGGCATCATCGAGAATCACGCCGAACTGCGTACCGAACTGGAAGCGGAGGGGCAGGAATTCACCACCGAGACCGACACCGAGACGGTGGCCCAGCTGGTCGATCTGAACCTGCAGCGCGGCATGGACCCGATCGCGGCGGCTGGTGCGACATTCCGCCGGCTGGAAGGCGCCTACGCGCTGGCGATGATCTTCTCCGGTCATCCCGAGCTGATCGTCGGCGCCCAGCACGGTGCGCCGCTGGCGGTGGGCTTCGGCGACGACGAGATGTTCGTCGGCTCCGATGGCCTTGCCCTGGCGCCCCTGACCCAGCGCATCGCCTATCTGCGTGACGGCGACTGGACGGTGGTGGACCGCAAGGGTGCAAAGTTCTTCGGCGCCGACGGGCAGGAAGTGCAGCGCGAGGTGAAGCTGACCCGGCTGACCGGAGCGGCGATCGGCAAGGGCAATTTCCGCCACTTCATGGAGAAGGAACTGCACGAGCATCCCGCGGTGATCGGCGACACGCTGCATCGCATGGTCAATCCGGCCACCCGCGCCGTGGCATTGCCGGCGTTGCCGTTCGATTTTGCCGACCTGCCGCGTGTCACGATCAGCGCCTGCGGCAGCGCCTTCTACGCCGGTCTGGTCGCACGCTGGTGGTTCGAGGCGGTGGCGGGCATTCCGACTGATGCCGACGTGGCGAGCGAATTCCGTTACCGCACGCCGCCAATGACGCAGGGTGGGCTTGGCCTGCTGGTGAGCCAGTCAGGCGAGACGGCGGATACGCTGGCGGCGCTGCGCTACATGCGCGAGCGGGGACAGCATGTGCTGTCGGTGCTGAACGTGCCGGAGAGCAGCATGGCGCGCGAAAGCGACGCCGTGCTGGAGACAGTGGCTGGACCGGAGATCGGTGTCGCCAGCACCAAGGCGTTCACCGCGCAGCTTGCCGCGCTGGCATGCCTGGCCCTCGGCGCGGCACGTGCGCGCGGTGCGATCGACGCGGCAGCCGAGGCTGCGATGACCGATGCGTTGCTGGAGGTGCCGAGCCGGGCGGCGGAGGTGCTGGATCGGCACGACGAAATCACGGCGCTGGCGCATCGGATCGCACAGGCGCGTGACGTGTTGTACCTCGGCCGCGGCAACTGCTTCCCGATCGCGATGGAAGGCGCTTTGAAGCTGAAGGAGATCAGCTACATCCATGCCGAGGGGTACGCGGCCGGCGAGATGAAGCACGGCCCGATTGCGCTGATCGATCCGGCCGTGCCGGTGATCGCGATCGCGCCGTCGGGGCCGCTGTTCGAGAAGACCGCGTCAAATTTGCAGGAGGCTGCCGCACGGGGCGGGCAGGTGATCGTGTTCAGCGACGCGGCGGGCGCGGCGAAGCTGCGTGGCATTGCCGCGGAAACGATCGTGATGCCCGCGGTCGATCCATTCGTGGCGCCGATCCTGTATGCGATTCCGGTGCAGTTGCTGGCGTATCACGTGGCGGTGCTCAAGGGCACCGATGTCGATCAGCCGCGCAATCTGGCGAAGTCGGTGACTGTGGAGTAGCGGGGACGGCGCCATAGGCGATGCGAGGGCGTCACTACCGACCGAAGCTGCAATGAGATTCTTTGCCGCCTATACCGGCACCTATCAGTTCGACGGGGAGGTCCTCGTCACGAATGCTGACGACGATTCCAAACCGGAATTGATCGTGGAGCAGGTTCGCAGGATGCCATTTGACGGCCCCAACCGGATTATGGCGGTCCCGACCTCCGGCATGCTCGGCTACAACCGCATCAATGTTGTGTGGGAACGGGTCGGGTAGTCATGCAAAGCCTGATCGGAATTTGGCAACTGGAAGAATGACAGCTGTCCCCGTCTCCCGACTATTTGGTCGGAGCGGTGGCATCGAACTGGTTTGGGAGCGGGTCGGCTGAGATGCGAAAGTCTTGATTTTCGCAACCGGACTGGTTCGCTACGCTGCCCGCGACTTCTGTCGCGCCAGGAACTCCACCAGCAGTTCGCTCACCTTCTCCCACTGCTCCTGCTGCACCCAGTGCCCTGCGCCGTCGAGCAGGTGACAGCCCAGCATCCGCGTGCACGCGCTCTCCTGCATCCGCTCGACGGCGCCCGGCCGCTGATATACCCCCCAGTCGCTGCTTCCCGCGATGAAGATCGTCGGCACGTCGATTGTCCTGCCCGCGTACAACTCCAACTCCGCGGTATCCTGCCCTCCCGTACCGCGCCGGTACCATTGCAGCCCACCCTGAAACCCGGTGCGTTCATATTCCGCGCTGTAGACGGCAAGCTCGCTGTCGGGCAGCCAGCGGCACGCAGCGATCGCGGCGGCCGACGGCATCATGTGTGCGACCGTCTCCGCCATCGTCTCATCCAGGTCCATCACATAATAGGTCGGCATCTTCGCCAGTTCCTCGGCGGTCCAGCCCTTCAGCCGGAACGGCCTGTTCTCCTCCCAGTCGGCGCTCTTGTGGTGATAATAGGCGCGCAGGAAATCGTGCACCCCCTGCGGGCAATACCACATGTCGCCATTGGCCGGCCGCGTCGAGTAGTACCACTGATAGTGCTTGCGCGGCCGCGCAAGCTTCGCCAGGGCGTCGTGGATGTCGGGACCGGGCGGCGGCCGCGGCAGAGCCGGCGGGCCGGCGAACGGCGCGCTCATCAGTGCCACAGATCGGAAGACGTCGGGCCGCACCAGTGCGCACCAGGCGGCAACCGGCGAGCCGACATCGCGTCCAACCACCGCCGCGACCGAGCGATGGCCCAGCGTCACGACCAGTCCCAGCGCGTCCCGCACCGCGTTCAGCAGCCGGAAGGATCGCAGATCGGCCTCGGAATCGTAGTCGGCGCCCCAACCTGCGGTCCGCCCATAGCCGCGAAGATCGGGCGCCACCACGTGGTACCCCGCGGCGGCGAGCGGTCCCATCACGCGCCGCCAGGACCAGGCAAGCTCCGGAAAGCCGTGCAGTAGCAGAACGCAGGGCCGTCCCGGCTGCTCGAACCCGGCCTCCAGGATGTGGACCCGCAGGCCGTTCACGTCGGCCACGAAGCGCGAGCGAATGCCGGACGGCAGCACGGCCTGATCCAACGGCGCCAGATCGCTCATGGTCACCCTCCCCCATACCCCGATAGCGACCGTAGCACCCCCTCACCGGTCACCCAATCCGATAGCCGCCACATTCGTCTGACCGATATTGACTTGCCCGGGACCGGCCACTAGGTTCCGCCCCCTCTGGCCGACCCACCAAGGCTTGATCGGGCGGCCGTCGATTGCAGGCCGAAGTCGCGTGCGGCGCCGCCTCCGGATTTCCCGGCGGGCCCAGGCCGCGGGCTTAAGGAACCCGCAGGATGGGATTTCCCACCCGGCGGGCTTTGCCTGTCAAGGACGGCGAACCGGTGGGGGCGGCCCGCGGAACGGTAATGAAAGAGGCTCCATGCCGACCATCAATCAGCTCATCGCCAAGGGGCGGGAGCCGCAGAAGACACGGAACACGGTGCCGGCGCTGCAAGGTTGCCCGCAGAAGCGTGGCGTCTGCACGCGCGTCTATACGACCACGCCGAAGAAGCCGAACTCGGCGCTGCGCAAGGTGGCGAAGGTGCGCCTGACCAACGGCTACGAGGTCGTCAGCTACATCCCCGGCGAGGGCCACAACCTGCAGGAGCACAGCGTGGTGCTGATCCGAGGCGGGCGCGTGAAGGACCTGCCGGGTGTACGGTACCATATATTGCGCGGCGTGCTCGACACCCAGGGCATCGCCAAGCGCCGGCAGCGCCGCTCGCTGTACGGCGCCAAGCGGCCGAAGTAACGGAGGCCAGGGATGTCTCGACGCCGCCGCGCCGTGAAACGCGAGATACTGCCGGACGCCAAGTTCGGCGACGTGGTGATCAGCCGCTTCATGAACGCGCTGATGTACGACGGCAAGAAGTCGGTCGCCGAAGGCACCGTGTATGGCGCGCTCGATGTGATGAAGCGCCGCGGTGGGGCGCAGGCCGATCCTGTGCGGATGTTCCACGAGGCGCTGGACAACGTGAAGCCGGCTGTCGAGGTGCGCTCCCGCCGGGTCGGCGGCGCAACGTATCAGGTGCCGGTCGAAGTCCGCACCGAGCGCCGCCAGGCACTGGCGATCCGATGGCTCATCGACGCCGCCCGCAAGCGTGGCGAGCACACGATGGAAGACCGTCTGTCAAACGAACTGATGGACGCAGTGAACAATCGCGGCTCGGCCGTGAAGAAGCGTGAAGACACCCATCGGATGGCAGAGGCGAACAAGGCCTTCAGCCACTACCGCTGGTAGGAACCCCAACCGGGAAGCTCGGAGACAAAGACGATGGCCAAGGCGAAATTCGCGCGCACCAAGCCGCACTGCAATGTCGGCACGATCGGCCATGTTGACCATGGCAAGACGACGCTGACTGCTGCCATCACCAAGGTGCTGGCGAAGACCGGCGGCGCCACGTTCACGGCGTACGACCAGATCGACAAGGCGCCGGAAGAGAAGGCGCGGGGCATCACCATCGCCACAGCACACGTCGAATATGAAACGGCGAAGCGGCACTACGCGCATGTCGATTGCCCTGGGCACGCCGACTACGTGAAGAACATGATCACCGGCGCCGCACAGATGGACGGCGCGATCCTGGTGGTCTCCGCCGCCGATGGGCCGATGCCGCAGACCCGCGAGCACATCCTGCTGGCGCGTCAGGTCGGGGTGCCGGCGCTCGTCGTGTATCTGAACAAGATCGACATGGTGGATGATCCCGAGCTGATCGAGCTTGTGGAGATGGAGCTGCGCGAACTGCTGTCCTCGTATCAGTTTCCCGGCGACGACATTCCGATCATCAAGGGCTCGGCGCTGTGCGCGCTCGAAGACCGCAATCCGGAGATGGGCGAGAAATCCGTCCTTGAGCTGATGGAGGCTGTCGACGCCTATATCCCGCAGCCGGTGCGCGCGACCGATCGTCCGTTCCTGATGCCGGTGGAAGACGTGTTCTCGATCTCGGGCCGTGGCACGGTGGCCACCGGTCGCGTCGAGCGCGGCGTGATCAAGGTCGGCGAGGAGGTCGAGATCGTAGGCATCCGTCCGACGCAGAAGACCGTCGTGACCGGTGTGGAGATGTTCCGCAAACTGCTCGACCAGGGCGAGGCCGGCGACAACATCGGCGCGTTGCTGCGCGGCACCAAGCGCGAGGAGATCGAGCGGGGCCAGGTGCTGGCCAAGCCCGGCTCGATCACGCCGCACACAAAGTTCAAGGCAGAGGCCTATATCCTGACCAAGGAGGAGGGCGGCCGGCACACGCCGTTCTTCACCAACTACCGGCCGCAGTTCTACTTCCGCACCACCGACGTGACCGGCGTCGTGCAGTTGCCGGAGGGCACCGAAATGGTGATGCCGGGCGACAACGTGACGATGGACGTGGAGCTGATTGCACCGATCGCCATGGATGCGCAGCTGCGCTTCGCGATCCGCGAAGGCGGCCGAACGGTCGGCGCCGGCGTCGTCGCCAGCATCACGGCCTAGCGGAAGAAAGCGGCACCGGCGCCCCATCGAAAGATGGGGCGCCGGTGTGTTTACGGGGGACCCGGAAGTACGATGGACAACCAGAATATCCGCATCAGGCTCAAGGCCTACGATCACCGCGTGCTGGACAACAGCACGAAGGAGATCGTGAACACGGCCAAGCGCACGGGTGCCCGGGTTCGCGGACCGATCCCGCTGCCGACGCATATCGAACGCTTCACCGTCAACCGTTCGCCGCATGTCGACAAAAAAAGCCGCGAGCAGTTCGAGATCCGCACGCATCGTCGTCTGCTGGATATTGTCGAGCCGACGCCACAGACGGTGGATGCGCTGATGAAGCTCGACCTGGCTGCCGGGGTCGATGTCGAGATCAAGATCTAGGTCGGAACGATGG
>Ga0210397_10003166_pt1 | contig 10157 bp, 8 predicted proteins | sample IncBWH2OmetaG_FD_160126 | JGI IMG/M metagenome (GOLD analysis project Ga0210397, IMG submission 160126) | Forest soil microbial communities from Barre Woods Harvard Forest LTER site, Petersham, Massachusetts, United States - Inc-BW-H-2-O ...
GCAGCCGCCGGGACCATGGATGTCGGCAATGCTGGGGGCGATCGCAATCGCCTCCGTCAATGCCAGCCGGCAGGCGGAGAGCCGGGGCGCGGGGCGCTCCTTCGCCGGCGCGTCCGCCTCCTCCCTCGTGCCCAGCCCCTGCGCCGGCCCCTCGGGCTTCGCAGCCGGCGCTTCCGCCGGGCGAGGTTTCGGTAACGGCACTGCCACGTGACGCTTGGCGGCGCCAGCCAGTCCGCACAACCCAATCGTCACCGCTACCGCGGTAACCATTGCCGCGATGCAGCCGTTCCAGCTGCGACAAGGCCATTTGCGGCGCGCATTCCCCGCGCTAAGGTTGATGGCAATTCCGCAAAAAAATCGCGGCACGCGATCGAACATTGAGGAGGGACCCATATGCTCGGGTTGATGCAAGACTGGCCTTTGCTGTGTCACCGGATTCTCGAACACGCCGCTCAATTCCACGGGACACAGGAGGTCGTCACGCGGTCGGTCGAAGGTCCCATCCACCGCACCAACTACGCCGAAATCTACAAGCGCGCACTGAAGATCTCACAGCGGCTTGACCGCGACGGCATCAAGCTCGGCGACCGCGTGGCCACGATCGCGTGGAACACCTGGCGCCATCTTGAGGCATGGTACGGCATCATGGGTATCGGCGCGATCTGCCACACCGTCAACCCGCGCCTGTTTCCCGATCAGATCGCATGGATCATCAACCACGCCCAGGACCGCGTGGTGATGACGGACATCACATTCGTGCCGATGCTGGAAAAGATTGCCGACAAACTGCCGAGCGTCGAGCGTTTCATCATCCTCGCCGATCGCGCACATATGCCGCAGACCACGCTGAAGAACGCGGTAGCCTTCGAAGACTGGATCGCGGATGTCGACGGCAATTTTACGTGGAAGGAATTCGACGAGAACACCGCGGCCGCGATGTGCTACACGTCGGGAACCACCGGCGACCCCAAGGGCGTGCTCTATTCGCACCGTTCCAACGTGCTGCACGCGCTGATGGCCAATGCCGGCGACTCGCTCGGCGCCTGCGCCGGCGATACCATGCTTCCGGTGGTTCCGCTGTTCCACGCCAATAGCTGGGGAATCGCCTTCTCCGCTCCCTCGATGGGCACCAAGCTGGTGTTGCCGGGAGCGAAACTCGACGGCGCCTCCGTGTACGAGCTTTTGGAAACGGAAAAAGTGACCCACACCGCCGGGGTTCCCACGGTTTGGCTGATGCTGCTCAATCACATGGCTGCCAACAACCTGAAGCTTCCGCACCTGAGAATGGTGGTGTGCGGCGGCTCGGCAATGCCGCGCTCGATGATCAAGTCGTTCGTCGACATGGGCGTGACGACGCGGCATGCCTGGGGCATGACCGAGATGAGCCCGATCGGGACACTTGCAGCGCTGAAACCTCCGTTCGCCGAACTGAAAGGCGAGGAGCAGCTCGACATTCTCCAGACCCAGGGCTATCCGCCGTTCGGCGTGCAGATGAAGATCACCGACGATGCCGGCAAGGAACTGCCGTGGGATGGCAAGACATTCGGCCGGCTCAAGGTTCGCGGTCCGGCGATCTCGAAGGCTTATTTCCGCGTCGATACCGATATCCTCGATGACGACGGCTATTTCGACACCGGCGACGTCGCAACCATCGACAAATACGGGTATATGCGGATTACCGACCGCTCCAAGGACGTCATCAAATCCGGCGGCGAATGGATTTCATCGATCGACCTGGAGAATCTCGCGGTCGGCCACCCTGCGGTGGCAGAGGCGGCCGTGATCGGCGTCCACCATCCGAAATGGGACGAACGCCCGCTTCTGATCGTGCAACTCAAGCAGGGCCAGAAAATCACGCGCGAGGATCTCCTGAAATTCATGGATGGCAAGATCGCCAAGTGGTGGATGCCCGATGACATCGTATTCGTCGACGCCATTCCACACACGGCAACGGGAAAAATCCTGAAAACAGCGCTGCGCGACCAGTTCAAGAGCTACAGCTTCCCGAACGCGGCGGCTTGAGGGAGCCGATCTCTCGGTTCTGATTTGGTCAGAACCGAGGCTCAGTTCCTTGATTCTGACGCGCTTTCTTCACGCCAACCGCTGTACACTTCGCTCGAAAACGCTATAGGTCCGTGATCAAGCGGTTCGGCCCGAAGCCGAACCGATTTTGAACCGGAAGGATCCAACCCGGCAGACGGAAGCGATGGCCCGCAGGTTTTCCGCTCCCTATCAATCGGAGCCCGTGTCGCGCCTTGCGTCCTGGTCACGCAACCTGGCGGTATTTTCTGTCGTCGCGGTCCTGGTATCGATCGTCATCGTGCGCTTCGGCTTCCTGGAGATCAAACCGGCGCTTGCGACCTTTTTCGGCGCGCTCGCTATCGCCGTCATTTCCATTCTGTTCGGCATCGCGGGCGCGATTGCGATCTGGCAAAACGGCTCGCGCGGCATAAGCCGCATCCTCCTGGCGTTCCTGATCAATGCGCTGCTGCTGGCCTATCCCGCCTATCTTGCCCTGCAGTACCGCAAACTGCCGCCGATCTACGACATTACCACCGACCCGGTCGATCCGCCTCGGTTCGAGGCGCTGGCGCGGCTTCGCACTGGCGAGGGCACCAATCCCGCCGTCTATGCCGGATTATATTCGGCGGAGCAGCAGCGGATCGCCTATCCGGATATCGAAACCGTCGAACTCGAGGTCCCCGTACTGCGCGCCTACGAACTTTCGCTGCGTCTGGTGACCCGTCGAAAATGGCTCGTCATCGACGAGCGGCCGCCGACGCTACCGCGCCGGACCGGCCGCATCGAGGCGGTAGCGCGTACGCCGATCATGGGGTTTCGCGAGGACGTGTCGATCCGCGTGACGGCCGACGGCGAGGATTCGCGTGTCGATATCCGTTCCGCCTCACGCTACTTCGACAGCGACTTCGGCAGCAACGCCGCGCGCGTGCGCAAGCTGATCGATGACCTCAACAACGCCGCCGAAAATGACAGCCAGAGGCCGGCAGTCAAGAAGCCGGTGCTGCCGCCCAAGGCGCCGCCGAAGGTGGTGAAAAAGTAAAGGTGCCTGATCCGATCGTCGTCATGGCCGGGCTTGTCCCGGCCATCCGCGTCTTCGCGCTCTGAAATGCAAGCAAGACGTGGATGCCCGGCACAAGGCCGGGCATGACGAAAGGCCTCTCAGGTCGCCGCCAGCCTGTAGGTTCCGCCGATGACCGGATCGCCATCGGTTGCCACGATCCCGCGCCCGACCAGGTCCTCCAGGTGCGCCAGCACGGAGTAACCGGCAGCATTGATCAGCCGCGGATCGATACCGATATAGATCGCACGCACCAATGTCGGAATATCCGCCGCGCCCTTGGCCAGGCGGTGCAGGATGGAAGCTTCCCGCGCCTGGCGGTGGCGGATCAGAAAGCGGACATAGCGCGGCCCTTCGGGAATTTCCGGACCGTGACCGGAGAAATACAAATCCTCGCTCCGCTGCGTGAGCTTTTCGAGCGAGGCCATGTAGTCGATCATCGATCCGTCGGGCGGTGCCACGATCGAGGTCGACCAGCCCATCACATGATCTCCGACGAACAGCATGTTCCGCCCCGGCCAGGCGAACGCCAGATGATTGGCCGTGTGTCCGGGGGTGGCTACCGCTTCCAGCCTCCAGCCCGATCCCTCGACGACGTCGCCGCCCTTCACCTGGACGTCCGGGTGGAAGTCGCGATCGGCGCCGGACTCAGGATTATGCTTCTCGCTCTCAAAGCGCGGCCGCGATGCGCGATGCGGCCCCTCCGCCAGCACGGCAGCGCCGGTTGCCGCCTTGATCGGTGCCGTATTCATCGAATGATCACGATGGGTATGGGTCACCAGGATATGCGTTACCGTTTCGCCGCGCACCGCATCGAGCAACGCCGCGGCATGGGCCTCATCGGCGGGTCCGGGATCGATGATCGCGACCTTGCCGCGGCCCACGATGTAGCTCAGCGTGCCGGTGAAGGTGAACGGGCTCGGATTGTGACAGAGGATTCGCCGCACCCCGGGCCGGATTTCCTCCACGACCCCCGGCAGAAGCGGAAAGTTGCGGTTGAACGGGACGTCGTCAGTGTCGGGCATGCCTTGAGCCTGTACGTGCTATCGCGCTTCCCACCGAACCCTCGTGCTGAGGAGGCCCGCAAGGGCCGTCTCGAAGCACGCGCAAGGTTCGTTTGCGCGGCCATCCTTCGAGACGCCCGCTCAACGCGGGCTCCTCAGGATGAGGTCGGTTATCTACGAGAACGCCTGGATGCCGGTGATGGCGCGGCCGAGGATCAAGGCATGGACGTCGTGCGTACCCTCGTAGGTGTTCACGGTCTCCAGGTTCGCCGTGTGTCGCATCACGTGATATTCGATCTGGATGCCGTTGCCGCCGTGCATATCCCGCGCGACGCGGGCGATGTCGAGCGCCTTGCCGCAATTGTTGCGCTTGACGATGGAGATCATCTCCGGCGCCATCTTGCCCTCGTCCATCAACCGCCCGACGCGCAACGAGGCCTGCAGGCCAATCGCGATCTCGGACTGCATGTCCGCGAGCTTCTTCTGCACGAGCTGGGTTGCAGCCAGCGGCCGCTTGAACTGCTTGCGGTCGAGCGTGTATTGCCGCGCGCGGTGCATGCAGTCTTCCGCAGCGCCCATCGCGCCCCAGGAAATGCCGTAGCGAGCGCGGTTGAGACAGCCGAACGGACCCTTCAAACCGGAAACGTTGGGCAGAAGCGCGCTCTCCGGAACCTCCACGCCTTCCATCACGATTTCGCCGGTGACGGAAGCACGAAGCGAGAGCTTGCCGGTGATCTTCGGCGCCGATAGCCCCTTCATGCCCTTTTCGAGGATGAATCCGCGGATCTGGTTGTTGTGTTCGGCCGACTTCGCCCATACCACGAACACATCCGCAATCGGCGCGTTTGAAATCCACGTCTTGGAACCGGTGAGCCGGTAGCCGCCAGGAGTCTTCTCGGCGCGGGTCTTCATACCGCCCGGATCGGAGCCGGCATCCGGCTCCGTCAGGCCGAAGCAGCCGATCCATTCGCCGGTGGCAAGCTTGGGCAGGTATTTCTTGCGCTGGTTTTCGTCGCCATAGGCGTAGATCGGGTGCATCACCAGCGAGGACTGCACCGAATTCATCGAGCGGTAGCCGGAATCGACGCGCTCGATCTCGCGCGCCACCAGGCCGTAGGCGACATAGCTTGCATTGGCGCAGCCATATTCCTCCGGCAAGGTAATGCCGATCAGGCCGAGTTCGCCCATCTCGCGAAAGATGTCGCGGTCGACCTTCTCCTCCAGATAGGCCTTGATGACGCGCGGCAACAGCTTGTCCTGCGCGTAGGCCCGCGCGGTGTCGCGGATCATGCGCTCGTCTTCGGTGAGTTGCTCGTCGAGCATGAAGGGATCGTCCCACTGGAAGCTCACCGGGGACGGCTTGTCCTTGGTTTGAGGGCGTACGCTCATGGAACATCCTTTCGCAACATCATATTCATTTTAAAGCGATAAAGACAGAAGCGCAAATAGATTGGGAAATCCCTCTCTACGTCGGGGCGCGCAAATGCGCGAACCCGGACTCTCAAGCGAGTATCATATCGTCGAGATTCCGGGTTCGCATCTTCGATGCGCCCCGGAATGACCGCGTCTACCCTTCAAGCTGTTCGCTGGACACGATCTCGATGCCGAAGCCTGACAGCCCCTTGTAGTCGTGCACCGACGACGTCAAATTCCTTATCGAGGTGACGCCGAGATCGCGCAGGATCTGTGCGCCGACGCCGACCTCGCGCCATTGCCTGTTGCGGTCGGCCTCCGCGGTCTTCTCCTCCGGCAGCGGCGAGACCGGCACACCGGCAGCACCGTCGCGCAAGTACACCAGGACGCCGCTTCCGTTCTTCTTGAAATGCGCGAGCACCGATTGCATGTTCTTTGGTCCGGTGAAAACGTCCCTGACAATATTGGGCTTGTGAAAACGGGTAAGCACATTCTTGCCGTCGCCGACGCCGTTGTAGACAAAGGCGACATGCGCGATCGAATCGAACGGCGAGCGATAGGCGAAGCCCTGCATGGGCCCGATCGGGCTGTCGGCGGTGAAGGTGCAGACGCGTTCGATCAGTTTTTCCCGCGCCTGGCGGTAAGCGATCATGTCGGCGATAGTGACATGCTTGAGGCCGTTGGCCCTGGCGAATTTCGCAACCTGCTCGCCCTTCATGACGGTGCCGTCGTCGTTCATCAGCTCGCTGATGACGCCGACCGGAGGCAGGCCGCTCAGCTTGCACAGGTCGACGGCGGCTTCCGTGTGACCAGAGCGCAACAGCACGCCGCCGTCCCGCGCAATCAGCGGGAATACGTGGCCGGGGCGGGCGAAATCGTTGGCGCCGACATTCGGATTGGCCAGCGCCCGGCAGCAGGACGCGCGTTCGTCCGCCGAAATCCCGGTGCCGCCATCGGGTTTGTAATCGATCGAGACTGTAAACGCGGTGGTGTGGCTGGATTCGTTGTGCGCGACCATGGGATCGAGCCGCAGCCGACGCGCATCTTCGGTGGTGATCGGGGCGCAGACGATGCCGGAGGTGTGGCGGATGATGAAAGCCATTTTCTCAGGCGTGCAAAGCGAGGCGGCGACGATCAGGTCGCCCTCGCCTTCGCGATCGTCGTCATCGGTGACGACGACGAGTTCGCCGTTGGCGAAGGCGTGCAGAACTTCCTGAATCGGGTCGGCCATTCAAAGGTCTCGGGTTCTACTTACTTGCATAAGGTCTGAACCGGCAAAGAACAAGGGCGACGTCAACCCATTACCTCACCGCAAACGGCGATTGATACGGCCTGCCGAATGGCACGCCGTTGATCACGGTCTGCACCGGTTTCAGCAAAACCCTGCCATCACGCTTGTTGTTGCGTGTATCGACGAAAGTAACCGGCCCCTCAACCATGTCCATGATCGCGACGTCGCCGGGTGCGCCGATCTGCAGCGTACCGATCTTCGGCGCGCGATTGATGATTTTGGCAGGAGTCGTGGTGGCCATCGTCACCACCTGCTCGAGCGAGAAACCCAATGCCATGAACTTGCTCATGACGTTTGGCAGATACGGCATGCCCGGCGAATTGCCCGAGAACACATGGATATCGGACGAGATCGTATCCGGCGTACACCCGCCGGGGATAGCCACCTCTGCCACCGTGAAGTCGAAACTGCCGCCGCCATGGCCGACGTCGAAGATCACGCCGCGCTGTTTGGCGGCAAGCGCCGCCGGCAGGAGCTTGCCGTCCTGCACGATGTTGGTGGCCACGCCGGCGTTGTTGAGGAAGCCGGAGTAGGAATGGGTCAGAACGTCGCCCGGCCGCAACAGGTCGAGAATCTGGGACATCAGCTCCTTGGTCTCGACGCCGCCGATATGCACCATCATTTTGGCCGGCCAGCCGCACATCTCGCAGGCCTGGATGCCGCGCTTGAGCGGCTCGAGGCCGTGCTTGAAGATCACGTTCTCCGACATCCGCACCTTGACGCCGATCAGAAAATCCGGGTTTTCGGCAAGCGCCATGGCGCAGGCTTCGACCTGCGCGTTGTCGATGTTGTAGAGCTCGGCGACCGGGAACGCCGACAGGCCGTTATTTGCGATATGGAGAAAGGCGTAGATTCGCGCACGCGACTGCGCCACGATATATCGCCGAAGTGCTGCCAGATTGTTGACGCCGGCATCGCCCGCCGACACCACCGTGGTCGTGCCCTGGAACTGCACCAGTTCGTCGGCGGGAATGCCGATCGCCGAGCCGTAGGGGTAGACGTGGCAATGCAGGTCGACGAGGCCTGCCGTTACCAGCTTGCCGGAGGCATCGATCGTCTTGGAAGCGCGGGCGGCGGGAATATCGGCCTCGATGGCCTCGATCAGGCCCCAACGGATGCCGATATCGCGTTTTCCCCGCAACGACTGGCCGGGGTCGAGCACATCGCCGCCCTTGATGACGAGATCGAACTTGTCCGCCGGGCCCATCGCGGCCGACGCGGACGAGGCGAAAGGCCCCGACAGGGCGGCTGCGGCCGAACCTGCAAGAAAATGACGGCGTGACAAACTGGACATGCTGGCGCTCTCCCCGAAAGATGTTTCTTGTTCGTCGATGATGCGATGGCTCCAGGTTTTGCGCAAGCGCAGGCGCGGTCTGCGTCTGACGCGGCTGGCTTGGCGAGAGCCTTTACCGGGCACCAAAACAGAGGAAATCGGATTTTCCAGCGAGATGGCTGGCGCCAATCGGTGAAGCGCTCAAGGCCGCCATCGATGCGGCGGCATCCCGACGCCGTTATTGATGTTGAAGATGATGTCGGTGTACAGCGTGACGAAAACCCCGTGGAACCGATCCATCCTGAACAGCCGTTCAGGATTCTCCTGCGATTTCGGCGGAACGTTCCGCCTGCTTGTGAAGTTTAATCCTCACTCAATGGAGGAGGATGAAATGAGAAAACTTGGATACGTTATCGCCGCGCTTGGCGCGATTGCCGTCGCCGCGCCGTCGATTGCGAGCGCCGAGACCGTTGTGGTCAAGCATCGCGATCACGGCTGGCATCATCGCGACTACGGATGGCACCGCGATCATGGCTGGCGCCACCACGACAAGATGGTGGTCGTGAAACACCGCCACGAAGGGTAAAGTGCGACCATTTTCGCGCTTTGGATGGCCCCGCAAGGGGCCATTCTCTTGTCTCAATCCCACGCCGGTGCAAAACCGGGGCTGACGCAGCGTCTGTCCTTGGGCAGCGCCGCGATCGCCTGCCTATCCTCGTCGTCCAGCCCGATATTGAGCGCGTCCAGATTGGCGCGCTGGCTTTCGCTGCGCGAGGCCTTCGGAATCGCGGCAACGCCATCCTGATCGAGCAGCCATTTCAGCGCCACCTGCGCGGCACTCGCGCCATGCTTGCGGCCGATCGCTGCCAGGGTCGGGTCGGAAGCCACGCGGCCCTGCGCCAGCGGACAATAGGCCACCAGCGGGATCGTTTTCGATGCGAGATATCTTCGCAGCGGCGTCTGATCGAGCATCACATGATACTCAACCTGGTTGCACGCGATCGGCGCCTCGATCTCCTCGACAACGGTTCTTAGAAGCGCGATGTTGAAATTGGCGACACCGATCGCACGCGTGCGGCCTTCCTGCTTCAGGCGAAGCAGGGTCTCGAACATGGCCGGCAGGTTCATGTTTTTGGCGGGCCAGTGCACGAGGTAGAGATCGACCTGCTCGAGCCTGAGTTTCTTCAGGCTGGTATCGAACGCCCGGCGGATGGCGTCCGGCGCCAGATTGTCGTTCCAGACCTTGGTCGTGACATGAAGCTCCCTGCGCGCAATTCCCGCCGCTGCGATCGCCGCGCCGATAGCATCCTCATTGCCATACATTTCCGCGGTATCGATATGGCGATAGCCGAGCGCGAGCGCGCTTTCGACTGCCGCGCGACAGGTGTCGCCCTGCATGCGGAATGTGCCGAGCCCGAGGCGCGGCAGACTGATGCCCTGCGTTTGCAGATATTCCATCGTAGTTTCTCCAGAAGGCATCAAGCGGCCGAAAGAAAAGCGGCACCGCATCAATGCGTGTGAGCCGAGCAAAGAATGAGACGAGGTCTCGCCGGACAATCTGCCCGTAGAACGTCATCCAAATCAAGGTCGGGCCGGGACAACGATGGTCACGTATTGAGACCATGGCTGAGAGCCAACAGGCCGGTTCGACCATCAAAAGACTTTAGATTGGCTGTGACAGCAATCGTCCCGGCCGAGCGTCGTCCTGCGGTTCGATATCGACCGACCAAAGCGCGCGGTCCTCGACATCCTTCAGCGTCACGGTCATGACCTCCGAATACCCCTCGATATCGACGCGTCCGAAAAACTGCAACCCGAAACACGGCGCAAGGTTTTCGCCCTGCTCTGCGCTGCAACCTTTCTGAAACATCGCCGTGGGCCCGAACGTATTGTCCAGTTCCCCCGGGGGCCAGGTGCCCGCATGAAGCGGACCTGAGACGAATTCCCAGAACGGCTCGAAATCCGAAAATACCGCGCGGTTCGGATCATAATAATGCGCGGCCGTATAATGCATGTCGGCGGTCAGCCATACCGTGTTTCGGACCCCGGCGCGCTTGATGAAGGAGAGCAGATCGGCGATTTCGTGCTCGCGCCGCT
>Ga0210397_10003167_pt1 | contig 10156 bp, 12 predicted proteins | sample IncBWH2OmetaG_FD_160126 | JGI IMG/M metagenome (GOLD analysis project Ga0210397, IMG submission 160126) | Forest soil microbial communities from Barre Woods Harvard Forest LTER site, Petersham, Massachusetts, United States - Inc-BW-H-2-O ...
GGCGAAATCCTGATCGGCGATAAGGTCGTCAATGAACTCCCGCCGATGGATCGCGACATCGCCATGGTGTTTCAGAACTACGCCCTTTACCCGCATATGAACGTCTACGACAACATGGCGTTCGGCTTGAAAATGCGGCGGTTCGGTCGCGCGGAGATCAACGCACGCGTGCAGGCTGCGGCCGAGATCCTTGGTATCCAGGCGCAGCTACAGCGCAAGCCGCGGCAGCTCTCCGGCGGCCAGCGACAGCGCGTCGCTTTGGGCCGCGCCATCGTTCGGCATCCGAAGGTGTTCCTGTTCGACGAGCCACTTTCCAACCTCGACGCCAAGCTGCGCGTCCAGATGCGGGTGGAGATCAAGAAGATCCACGATCGCCTCGGCACCACCGCCATCTACGTGACCCACGATCAGGTCGAAGCGATGACTCTCGGCGATCGTGTCGTCGTCATGAGGGATGGTGTCGTTCAGCAGGTCGGGGAGCCGCTCGAGCTCTACAATGCGCCGGCCAACCGCTTCGTTGCGGGCTTCATAGGTTCTCCCGCGATGAATTTCGCGACGGTGAAGATCGTCGCTGACGCTGACGGCCCCCCGTGGGCTCACAGCGAAGGCATTCGTATCAAGCTGCCGGCCGAGTTTGCGGACCGGCTTCGTCGGTATGTCGGAGAAGAGGTCACACTTGGAATCCGCCCCGAGGATCTGCGCGTGGCGTCCAGCAGCGACCCAACAGACCTCGCGTTTGATGCGCTGGTCGAGGTCGTCGAGAAGCTCGGGTCCGAGATTCTTCTGGACGTGAGGGTCGGCCCCAGCACGATGGCTGCCGCAGTGGAGCCGACCGTCCAGGCGAAGGTCCGTGATCAGCTTCGCCTCGCCCTGAATCCCGACCGACTGTACTTTTTCGACGGCGTGTCGCAAGCGGCGATCTGACCGCGGGGCCGGCTGGACATGGTGGCACTCTCCGTCACGCCGCTTGAAGAAGCGACCTACACGACAAATCTTATGACCGAACCCGAGCGTTTGGAAGGCGTTCCTGGACGCTACTGGCACCGTCTCGAAGACGGGCGTATCCAGCGCGATGTCTGCTGCGTATTGGGAGCGTGGGGGCCTGAACGGGAGGCCACGATGAAGATTGAGAGCACCACATTTGGTACGATCACGATTGACGGAAAGACGTATGAGCACGACGTCATCGTTCGCCTGTCCGGCGCAGTCGTGAAGCGGAAGAAAAAGCTTTCAAAGAAGCGCTATGGCACCTCGCACGTGCTTTCTGAAGACGAGGCAAAATTCCTGTTCGAGAAAGGGTGTGGCGAGATCGTCATTGGCACGGGTCAAATGGGCAACGTGCACCTGTCACCGGAAGCTGAAGCCTATTTCGAAAGAAAGGGCTGCGAAATCGTGTTGAAGCCGACACCGGACGCGATCCGGATGTTCAACCGGTCGCGCGCAAAGAGGATCGGACTCTTTCACGTGACCTGTTGAAAGATACCTGCGGCAATGCCGGGCCTCTTTTGAGCGCTGAAGGGTTTGACTTAGAAGTCCATTCCACCACCCATGCCGCCACCGCCCGCAGCCATGCCGCCGGCTGCGTTCTTCTTCGGTACTTCGCCCACCATAGCTTCGGTGGTGATCAGGAGCGCGGCAACTGAAGCTGCGTTCTGGATCGCCACACGCACGACCTTGGTCGGGTCGATGATGCCCTTGGTGACCAGGTTGCCATATTCGCCGATCTGCGAGTCGAAGCCAAAGCCGTATTGATCCTTCTCAAGGATCTTGCCGACCACGACAGAGCCGTCCTAGCCAGCGTTGATCGCGATCTGGCGGGCCGGCGCGGAGAACGCCTTGCGCACGATCTCGACACCGGTCTTCTGGTCGTCGTTCTTGGTGCATCCGCAATTGCAACGGCGAATCTTGAAGCCTTCGCGCACCGGCCCGGTCACCGCGGTCGCGCAACCAGACGATTAGTCGGAGCGCACATCGATTCCGCCCTCAGAGCGACTGCTTGCTGCGTTGAGGCACAAGGTCCGCGATGCGAACGGCGGCATCCGCCGCGAGCCGGAACTGCCACGACACGAGGACGTCGTGATCAAGGCTCCGCTCGTCGAGAATGAGTTTGATGCAGGTCCTGACGAAGAGGACGGGAACGCCCTCTGCAAGCAACGGCTCTGAACCGGTCGATGCAGGGCCTTGCGCGTTCGGTCAGCCTCGACCCGGACGATAATGGGCCTTTGAGCGGGGCGAATATGAAAAAGGCCCAGCTCAGCATCTATCTCGAGCCAGAGATCTTCAATAGCCTTAAGGCCTTTGCAAAGCGCCAGGGTAAGCCCAAGTCGCTGGTCGCCGAGGCCGCGATCGCCTCCTTTCTTTCCCCTGACGACTCCGACCGGCGGGAAGCGGCGATCGCTAAACGGCTGGATCGGATTGTGCGGGTGCTCGAACGGCTTGAGCGCAATGACAGTGTTGCGCTTGAGACGATCGCCCTGTTCATCCGTTTCTGGCTCACATCAACACCGGCGTTGCCGGAGCATTCGAGCGCTGCTGCACGTGCGAAGGGCGCCGAGCGATACGATCGTTTCGTCAAAGGTCTCGGACGTCGGCTCTCCAGCGGATCGAGCATCCTTAAGGAAGTGAGTATCGAATCGAATGACGCTGGGAACGCCGCGCGAGTTAAAGGTGGGACCCCCGTCCGTGATCAACCCGCCATTCCCTACTTTCGCTACGCCAGCGTTCGTATTCAAGTCGGCTGTCAGGGGGGAGACCGGAAATGGTCAACGTGCAGCCAAATCGACGCGAATGACCCAAGCTAGTCTTTCCTCGTGATGGCACCCCGCAGTCCGGTGAAGCCCTTCACGCCACAACCTGCAAAACCTATCTATGGTTTGCCATGAGCATGCCGAAATGTCCGCGGTAGTCGTCAACGAAAGGTCTTCCGATGACCATTATCCTCAATCACACCATCGTTCCTGCGCGCGACAAGAGGGCGGCGGCGCAATTTTTCGCGCGAATATTTGGCCTCCATGCCGATCCGAAAGATGGCCATTTCGCCCCGGTACGTATCAACGATACGCTCACGCTCCTTTTCGACGACGACGAGGAGTTCGAGAGTCACCACTATGCCTTCCACGTCAGCAATGCCGAGTTCGATGCCATCTTCGGCCGCATTCGCGAGGCGAAGCTTGCCTATGGCAGCGCACCGTGGAGCCTCGACGACGGTAGGCTCAACGACTGGAACGGAGGCCGCGGCGTCTATTTTCGCGACCCTGACGGCCATGTGCTCGAACTGATGACCGTACCGCAGTGACCTTCAAGCCCTCCGCCGCGGCGATGAAGTGATCGAGGGAATTGTCGTTGTGCAGTACGTTGAGTAGGGTTCTGGCCCCGGCAAATGTCCCGAACGTGCGCCTATGCATTGGCCCTACCTGTGGGCGCCACCACGCATGAATGCCTGTCGCACTGCGTCGAGGCCCTGGGACGACAGGAGCCCCGCTTTGTTCAGTTCCTCCGCGTATTCGAGCGCCCGACTCGCTACGGCCTCTTGCGCTATTCGATTGACGGAAGCGGCCGTCAAGTGGAGATTTGCGAGGTTGGTACCCAACTCTCGCGAAATCGCGACGGGAATGATGTGATCGATGTCGAGCTTGACGCCGTTGCTAAGCAGGGCGCTTTTTCCGAGCCGCAGGCGAGCGAGGTTTTCTTCCGTGAAGGCCCCAACCGTTTTTGCTGCTTGGTAATTACTCAGTAGGTTTTTCAGGGTGAGCTGCGCCTCCGCACCCAGATAGCCAGCCGCGCTCAGGGCCGCCGCCAAAACACGCTCGGGATTCGCGCCTGCGTCTTCCGACTGGTATAGCCAGTACATGATCTTGTTGATGCGCGAATTTGCTCCGCGCATCTGATCCACGAGCCCGGATATGCGTGCCGGGTCAGTCAAGCGTGACAAGCGACCGAGGCACTGAGCAATCGCCTCGTCTTCGACCCGTTCGCTTTCGGCGACCAGGGTTCCGAGTTGCCGCTCGACGGCCGGGACCTCTTTGGTAACCAAGGCGCCAAGCTGCTTTTCCGGTGCGGTCAGCGTAGGCTTGAACAGTCCCTCTCCAGCCTCGGCCAGCAACGCGTCTCGGATCAGGCGCAGGCCCGCGCCACTGCGGGTGAGATCGTAATCGTTGCGCAGATCCTCAGCGATCCTGCCCGTAATGGCCTCGCCGTTCTACAGTGCATCGCTGAGCCCGGGAACCCGGTCGACCGCTTCATTGAACGTCTCAATGAATGGGCGCAGGACGTCGTGCGTCGGACAGCACGCGCCGCCGCACTTCTCCGATGCCCTTTGGCACTGTGGGCTGTCCGGGGCAAAAGGACCTGTGGCAGCGGGAGGATAGCGCGGGTTCTGTCGAAAATGCGCACAGCCCTCTGCCGCCATGCATTGAAAGCACTGGCGGTTCTGAGCGCGCGCCGGAATTCCGGAAACGATGAGGAGCAAGGCGATCGCCGCGAGCTGCAGACGGCGCAGCCGTAAACCCGTGCGACCCTCGACCGAGCGACGTGGCGCCGTTCCAGATTCCAAGGGAGCGCCAACGCGTACGGCAGCCGTTGCGGTCGCGAGCAGCGTGCCGTCCTGCGCCAGCAGTTTACTCTCGACAAGCCCAATTGTCTTGCATTGGCGAAATCGACGGATGGGCCGCATCGAAAAAAATAGTACCGGTGTCGAGCTGCTGCGGACTGGTTCGTCCTCAGCTCGGGCGCAGATGTTCAACAGTCACATCTTCGGAGAGAGCCATGCGGTACTTGTGTCTCGTCTACGGCATTGAAGACAGCTTGCCCGTGATGCAAAACCCCAACCCCGCGTCCAGATCGGAGGTGAACGCCCTCACGCAAGACTCCCTGGCCTACAACGATATGCTCCGGACGAGCGGTCACTTCATCGCTGCTCATGCCCTCGAACCCGTTCGGACGGCGACCACCGTGAGGGTGCGGGGCGGAAAGGTCCTCCTGACCGACGGTCCCTTTGCCGAGACCAAGGAGCAGCTGCTTGGTTTCGTTCTGATTGAAGCCAAGGGCCGCGATGAAGCGGTCGAGGTGGCCTCCAGAATCCCGCTGGCGCGCCTCGGCAGCATCGAGGTGCGCCCAATCCTCGACCTGGCGAGATAGGCCAGCCATAGCTCGGCCTCGCTGCCGGGTCGCCGCTTTCGCGCTCGGTATAGTCACCTCGAACTGGCACCGATATTAGCGGCCCGGGATTCGCGGTGGCCGTGCCGCGCGGAGCGCCGTTTGCCGCATATCTCATCGCGCGCGCTGATCATTTCGACAGACGCCACCCACGGCGCTGTGGGGCGATAGCGAACGCAATGTCCGTGCTCGGCCCGACTCGGACGAAAGGCGACGACCGCTTTCGAGCCGCTGTCAGGGGCATAGCCGACATCGAACGCGCCCTGATCGGCAGCGTCCCGATTTAGGGCAAATGCGCTGATCGGCGAGACGGTGCCCTGTTCAGCGAGTAGGGTATCTCCAGAAGTCCCTGTTCGTGTTCCGCGGTGCCGCGTTAGGACTGCAGCCATTTTCCCATCTTTCTTTTCCTACGCCAGGCTACGAACCCAATAACCATCTCGTTGCGCTGAGCCGTTTCCTGCCTTTTCTAATCATCCCCATCTGAGGGCGCTCGAGGCGGCCTCAGCTATCGGGGGCGGTGTTGGCAATCCATTCCATTCCATTCAATCAGAGGCGATCTCGCGCGGTGCGCGCATGCTGCGCACAGCGTTCGGTCCTGCGATCGCGCGCTTTCTGGACGATCCTGACGTCATTGAGGTGATGCTCAACCCCGATGGTCGATTATGGATCGACCGGCTTTCTAGCGGCCTGGCGGATACCGGCCAACGTCTGTCCGCGCCCAACGGCGAGCGCATTGTCCGATTGGCCGCCCATCACGTCGGCGCCGAGGTTCACGCAGGTAGCCCGCGTGTTTCGGCCGAGTTACCCGAGACGGGGAAGCGCTTCGAGGGGCTATTGCCGCCGGTGGTTGCGGCCCCGGCCTTCGCGATCCGCAAGCCGGCGGTCGCCGTGTTCGCGCTCGATGACTGCGTCGCCGCGGGGATCATGAACTCGGATCAGGCCCATGCCCTGAGGGCGGCGGTCGGGGCTCGCAAGAACATCCTTGTGGCTGGCGGCACCTCGAGCGGCAAGACGACGCTGACCAACGCACTTCTGGCGGAAGTCGCCAAGACCTCGGATCGGGTCGTTCTCATCGAAGATACGCGGGAGCTCCAGTGCAAGGCATTGTATTTCGTCGCACTCCGCACCAAGGACGGAGTGGTTTCGCTGACGCCGGTCGCAGCCCGGAGCGCCCGAAACTGTCCTGCACCCGACAGGAGGGCTTGGTTAGGGATGACTGGGGCCGTCTTTGATCGAGCGCAGGCAAAGGTCTTGATGTTAAAACCGGTAAGCGCGGCCAGGGAGATAGGCACACCGATAAACTTCGGAACTTGATCTCACTGCCTTTCTCTGGCTGGACCTTGATCAAATTGGCTCATGATGGATTGGAGCGAGAGTTCAAGGTTTTCAAATGGTTAGAAGGCGGCGTGTGCACGACGTGTGCACCGAGAGGTCAAGAAAAATCTCATTACAGCCGATGTGAGTATGGCTACGAATCGGAAGCCGCTTTCAACCGTGCCCTCAAGCGCCGGTGCCGAGCGTCATTGATATTGAACATTCGCCGCATTACGCATCGCTCGTGTGCAAATCGCCCGAAGCGGTCGAGCGCTTCATCAAGCTCGCCGAACAGATGGCCGAGGATTTGCTGCGGCCCCATGGCGCGATCTTGATCGTGTTATCGACCGTGCTGCGCATTCGTCGCACGCTGACGGGCGAGGAGATCGACAAGATCATCGCCGACACTGTCGGCATGTTTGAGCTGGAGGCCGAGCGGGCGAAGCGTCGGCAGTGGCAGGCACGGGTTGAGAATGCCTCTACTCTCAAATCGGAAAAATCACCTGCGGCTGCCAGCGAACAGTCAGCTTAGCCACCAGAGCGGATATGCCAAAATCGACCTTAGTCGTGGGCCGGAGGGCCAGCGTCTGCTTTCTTGCCTCTGACCAAGCGATGTGATCATCACAGCAAAGCTGGACCGCGCGTTCCGCTCAGCGGTCGATGCACTAGGACTAGGCACGCTGGAGCAGCTGAAGGACGACAAAGTCGCGTTGCAAACTTGTTTTCACTATTCTGTCTGCAGTTGCTGAGAATGAACGTGATCGCATCCGCGAGCGCGTCCGTGACGCCAAGCGTCACAGAGCATCGCAGCAGCTATCTAATGGCGGGAAAAGACCATTTGGATTCGACATCGAAGGTGAGGGCAGGGAGAGGCGCCTTGTCGCGAACCCCACTGAGCAAGCTGCGCTGACTCGCGGGAAGGCGCTGCAGGCCGCGGGTAAGAGCCTTCGCGAGATTGCGGCAATCTGGGTGGAAGAGATCGGCCTAACGAAGATAGACGCGAAGAGCGTGAAGCGAATTCTCCAGCGGGCAGTTTGAACCTTTAGTCCTTAAGCGGAATCACCTCCAACGACCCCCAAATCCTGTGGCTACAAAGCCGGACAGTGGTCTGCCCCAACACCGAGAGTAGTATAGACTCGCCTAGCTTGCGTTTGGCTCATCGGCGCGGAAAAGCTTGGCTGTTCAGAGCCGCTCATAGAACGGTACCGTCGGCGGCCAATCATCGGCCTTTGCCCAGCGCGCCATTAATCCTAACCAGAAAGCTTAATCGGCGCGTTTTCTTGCGGGTTTCTGTGGCCGCGCTACCGTCGTTTTGTCTTCACCACGGGTGGATTCCATGAGCGTTAAACAGACGAAGGCCGAGTTGCTCGCGATGCTAGCTGAGGCGGTCCGTAACACGCAACCTCAGCAGCAAATCGGTGCCACACAACCCGATCCGATCAGCCAAGAGCAACCCAAACTGAAGCGCAAAACGGGGCCAGTGTCGAAGCGCACGACCAAAACTAAAAATGCCCGGACATCCGCCAGGCGCAAGGAGCAGCGTCGATAATCGCGAGCCCGCCGATCCGCTGGCCGGGCCCTAGTCGAAGAACAGGTCACACCACGAGTCCTCCGGTCCTTCGACGGGTTTTTCTTGCCGTGTAGAGACTTCACGGCTCTAATGCCCGTTTTAGAGTCAGGCTATAAGCAACATGCCAAGCGGTACAGTGAAGTGGTTCAACGCGACCAAGGGATATGCATCACGAATATGTCCGGATTTGATTTCCGATAGGCACAGGTATCGGCGGGACCACAGCACTGGCCTTCGCTCAAGAACGCCCAGATTGGGTGTCCGGCCAGCGAAGTCAGATTTCCCTGGCGGCCTCGATGCAGAAATCGATGAAGGCACGAACCTTCGCTGGCGGGTGCGCGCGCGACGGATGGAAGGCGAAGAGCGGGAAGCGCTCGCCATGCCAGTTCGGGAAGAGGTCGACCAGCTTTCCGCGTTCCAGCAATTGGCCGAAGCCCCAGCCGATGACCTGGGCGATGCCGGTGCCCGCAAGGCATTCCTCGATCATCGACTTCGGATCGGTGAAGGTGAGCGGACCGCTAACCGGTACTTCGATCGTCTCGTCGCCGCGCATGAAGGCCCAGTCGTAGGGCCGGCCAGTATGGGGATCGATGAACAGCAGGCAGCGGTGGTTCGTCATTTCCAAAGGATGCTTTGGCCTGCCATACCGTTTCACATAACGCGGCGATGCGACCGTCAGGATCGGCGCCTCCAGCAGTTTGCGTGAGACCAAGCTCGATCGGCCTGACTGACCGAAGCGGATGGCGAGATCGATGCCCTCCGAAACCAGATCGCCGACCTGTAGGCTGGTCACGAACTCGATCGCGAGTTCGGGATGGCGGCCGCAGAATGCGCCGAGCCGACCCGCCAGGACCTGCGGCAGAAAGAAAGGATCGATATTGACCCTGAGGCGGCCACGGACGGCCGAGGTCGCGCCGGAAGCGATCGCTGCCGCATCCTCGATCGCATCGAGATGGGATTTCACCTCTCCGTAGAATCGCCGTCCCTCATCCGTCAGTGCGAGCGAACGCGTCGTGCGGTCCAACAGTCTGACGCCAAGCCGAGTCTCCAGGCGCTTGATCGCGCGGCTGACCCCGGAGTCGGTCAGTCCGAGCAGATCGGCGGCTTTGACGAAGCTGCCGCCTTCGACCACCGCGGCCAGCACGCTCACACCCGAGAATATCAGCCCGTCGAGCATCATTAACTCCTGACTTCATGTCAGGAATTATCTGACAAAAAACCGCACCCGCTGTACGCGCTGCCGAACATGCACGTGATCTAACACTTTCTCCCCGGTATGCCGCTGCGCGTGTCGGCGCTTCGTTCGCTTGGCGCGCACGTAAATGTATTCTCCATCGAAAGCATGATGGATGAACTCGCTCGCGTCAGCAGCCAGGATCCGCTGGCATTTCGCCTGGCACATATGCAGGATCGTCGCGCCCGCGTCGTCATGACAGAAGCTGCGAATCGGTTTGGGTGGGCCAAACGTGCGCCCGGAGACGGCCGCCATGGCTGCGGTATGGGCTTTGCAAGATACAAAAATATCGGAGCTTACTGCGCGATGGAAATCGAATTGGAACGAGAGACAGGACGCATCACGGTCCGTCGCGTCGAGGCAGCCGTCGACGCCGGCAGCCGGCGTCAACAGACGGGATCCGAAATCAGGTTGTGGGAGGAATCGTCCAATCGCTGAGCTGGACGACCCGGGAATCCGAGGCGTTTGATGCCAACCACCGCACGAGCTTCGATTGGAGCGGTTATCCGATTTCGCGATTTAGCGATGTGCCCCGCGGCGTGAATGTCCATGTGCTGCCGCAGCCAGGTTTGCCTTTTCTAGGTGCCGGCGAAGCCGCCCAGGGCCCCACGGCCGCCGCGCTGGCCAATGCGCTGGCGGATGCAAGCGGGGTCCGTCTGCGCGAGATGCCGCTGACTCCTGACAAGGTGAAGACGGCGGTCGGTGCTATCTGATGGGAAGGACCGTTCACAAAGCATTGCGGTCACAGTCGGCCTATTGCGATCTGGCGTGAGGGGGTCGACGAAGCGGCGCCCGAAGGATGCCCGAGAGGGTGATCAGGTTGCGGCCATCGTCGATCCGGACGATACCGCCGCGCGGCGCAAGAGGGTGTCAGAAAGGATGTG
>Ga0210397_10003168_pt1 | contig 10156 bp, 8 predicted proteins | sample IncBWH2OmetaG_FD_160126 | JGI IMG/M metagenome (GOLD analysis project Ga0210397, IMG submission 160126) | Forest soil microbial communities from Barre Woods Harvard Forest LTER site, Petersham, Massachusetts, United States - Inc-BW-H-2-O ...
CAGGCAGGCTCCACTCACCGTGAGCGCTCCGGCGGCCGCGATCAGCGCCACCGGCTCGGTCGGGCTGACCGGAAAGAGCAGCACCGCCAGGCACACGAAGCCCTTGAACATGAACAGCAGCGCCAGCGACCAGGCCATCGCGGGGCGGCGCGCCACGACCCGGCGCAGGAGCGAGCGCAAGGGCGCTGGCCGGCTCCGCGCAGGCGGCAGGCGAGCCTCGGCAGCTTGCGAGAGCATCTGAGATGGGCTTGTCGACATCGTTTGCCAATCTTTTCGGTTTGGATGGGCGTGCCCTTGAGCACCCGCTCCAACTGACAACAAACCTTGCCGGCCGGGCGCACGCTGCCCGCCGAGCCGATCGCAGCGCGCCGACGGGGAGGGTTCGGCGGCCCGCTAGGCTAAGCATCTATGGGGTTTTTCAAATCGCGGCACACGAACATCGTTAGCGCCGAGCAGGCGCTCCCCGGCCGCGAGCAGCCGCTGCGCGTCGCCGAGCGTCACGTCGTGCTCGACACACCGCTTGAGGGCCCGTTTCCGGCGGGCGTCGAGCGGGCCGTGTTCGGCATGGGCTGCTTCTGGGGCGCCGAGCGCATCTTCTGGCAGACGTCGGGCGTATACACGACCGCCGTGGGCTATGCCGGCGGGATTACGCCCAACCCCACCTACGAGGAGGTGTGCGGCGGGCGCACCGGCCACGCCGAGGTGGTGCTGGTCGCCTTCGACGCGACCGCCACCAGCTACCAGGAGATGCTGAGGCTGTTCTGGGAGGGGCACGACCCCACGCAGGGCATGCGCCAGGGCAACGACGTCGGCAGCCAGTACCGCTCGTTGATCCTCTACGAGGACGAGACCCAGCGCGAGACGGCGCTGGCCTCGCGCGAGGCATACCAGCGCGTGCTCGCCGCAAGCGGCCACGGCCAGATCACAACCGAAATCGAGCCGGGCGGCGCTGCACACCCGTTCTATTACGCCGAGGATCACCATCAGCAGTACCTGGAGAAGAATCCAGGCGGCTACTGCGGCCTTGGCGGCACGGGCGTGGCCTGCCCCATCAGCTTGACGACCCCTTAAGCAGCGCGGCCCGCCAGAGGCGGGCCGGTGTCACAGACGCTTGATAACCATTAGTGAGGTTAGCAGGCGGACGGGCGATAGAGTCTTGCTTAAACGACGCGGCCCGCCGAGGCGGGCCGGGGTGCCGTAGAAGGCTGATAACCGCTGTAAATGGTAGCAGACGGACAGGCGACAGAGCGCGACGGCGACTAACTCGTCTCGGCGCATGATTGTGGCTACCTGCTCGTGTCGCCCGACCAATTGGCGGAAGGTGTGGGAATCGAACCCATCCGAAGGATCGCTCCGGAAGAATGGTTATCAACCCTCTACGGCGGCCACGCCGTTGCACCTTCCTGCACCGCATTGTACTCAAGCGGCCGGACGGTATTCGGCGCCGAACGACCAGAGGACCGGGCGGGCGCGCACAGAGGAGACGCGCCCGACCCGATCCGCCGTTTGTTATGCAGCGCTGCCCGCCGGAGTCGGCTGGTAGGTCGGCGCGTGCGGTCCACCGAGCGTTGGCACATCCGACGGGTAGACCTCGTTGCCGTGGATCGCGTGATCGCCGATCTCCAACTCTTCATCGGAGAGTCGCAACGGCATGAAGATGCCGACGAGCTTCAGCAGGATGAACGTCATCGTTCCGCTGAACAGGATCACCCACAGACCGGCCTCGGCCTGCCAGCGCAGCAGCGTCCAGCTGCCGTTCACCAGCAGCCCCGAGACACCCGGCAGGTTGGAGGTACCCGTACTTGGCACGCCGATGTACTCGACGATGTTGGAGTTGGCCAGAAGCCCTACCAACAGGCCACCGCAGAGGCCGGCGATACCGTGGGTATAGATCACCCCCAGCGTGTCGTCCACGTGTCGGAACACTGGAGCACGCGAGAGGAAGCGAATCGACATCCACACGATCGTGGAGGCCACGACGCCGATGATGATCGCCCCATAGCCGTTCACGAAGCCCGCGGCGGGCGTGATGCCCACCAGCCCCGTGATCATGCCGTTGACCGAGCCGAGCAGCGACGGCTTGTCGCGGAAGATGTAGTCCCACGCGATCCACACGAGCATCGCCACGGCGGTGCACAGGTTCGTGTTGAGAACCGCCGCCGAGGCGTTGGCCCCAGCGTAGTAGGAGTCTCCACCGTTGAAGCCGTTCCAACCCAGCCACAGCAGACCAGCGCCCGCGGCAACCATCAGCAGGTTGTTCGGAGCGTCGACCTCTCTGTCGCGTTGCAATCGCGGTCCTATGACCGCGGCCGCCACGAAACCCGATATTCCGGCCGCGAGGTGGATGACGTAACCGCCCGAGTAATCGAGTGCGCCATGGGCCGCGAAGTAGCCGCCGCCCCAGATCAGGAACGCGTTGACCGTGTACACGAACGTGATCCACAACAGCACGAACGGGATCCACGCCTTGAAGCTGATCCGTCCCAGCACCGAGCCGAGCATCAGGATCGGCGTGATCGCCGCGAACACGAACTGGAAGTACACGAGCGAGGACTCGGGGAAATGGAATTCCGGTCCCGTCGTAATCGACGGAATCAGCGCCTTCCCCTCCTCGGCGGCATGCCCGAGCACGCTGCCCGGTTCGCCCCAGGCGGTGCCCAGGAAGCCTTTCGTGCCGAAGATGCCGCCGCCGCTGTGGGCGATTGGGTTGTCAAAGCCCATCTTGAACGCCCACAGGCACCACGCCACCAGCACGAGACAGAAGGCCACGAACGTGAGCATCATGCTGTTGACCGACCAGCGCTTCTGCATGACCCCGCCGTACAGGACGGCGAGACCGGGGAGGCTCATCAGCCCGACGAACGTCGCCGCGGTCATCTGCCATGCGTTGTCGCCGGCGTTGAGCCAGGATGGGTATGACAGCCATTCGGCTGTCGCCAAGATGGACATATGCCTCCGTTTCCTACCGTTGTAGATACGGCGAGCCGCCCTCCCCTGAAGGGGGTGGCAGCTCGCCTCTTTAGCTTCGCTTATGAAACCGGGGCGGGCGCTGCGCGGCTAGGGACACCGTGGCCAACAGTTGAGCGGCGCGTTTCGACATTTGTATAGATGGCCCGCAACGGCGGGCCCTGTCGTCGGTCGGCATGCGCGGAAGGCCGTCCCCGCGCGCGGGCGGCCACGCTATTCGAAGCGATAGCCAGCGCGGCGGCAGGCCAGCTTCAAGGATTGGGCGATCTCCTTGGAGGCGTCGGGGGCGGCGCACAGGGTCTTGGCGCGTGCTCCGCAAGCATGCATGTGAGCCGCGCCGAGGGTGCTGGCGAACGTTACGTCGACGCAGTCCTTCGGCTCCCTCGAGCCGCTCGTCAGGGCAAAGGCGCCGAGCCCAATCAATCCGAGCAATATGCAGCTGGCCAGGACGGTGACAATCGCCTTCTCACGCCGCCCCCAACGCAGGGGCTCGGACAGCCGCCTGGAGCGGTTCTCCATGATCATCGCGCGCCCAGTCTAGTGTCAGTGGGAAAGAAGCCGCGAACGGGTTGCCGCGCTGGCCTGGCGGCGCAGACGTTAGGTCTGTTTGTCGGACTCGGGCGCGAAGGCCAGCGCGGCCGAGTTGATGCAGTAGCGCTGGCCGGATGATGAGGGCCCACCCACCCCGTCGTCGAAGACGTGCCCCAGGTGCCCGCCGCAGCCGCGGCACACGACCTCGGTGCGTTTCATGAAGAGGCTGTCGTCGGGCCGCAGCTCGACCATCTCGGCGACGGCGGGCTCGGTGAAGCTGGGCCAGCCCGTGCCCGACTCGAACTTGGTGTCCGAGCTGAACAGATCGGCGCCGCAGCCGGCGCAGCGGTACATGCCGGAATCCTTGTTGTAGACGTACTCGCCCGTGAAGGGAGCCTCGGTGCCCGCGCGGCGTAGTACCTCGTACTGCTCGGGCGTCAATCGCTCGCGCCACTGCTCGTCTGAGAGCGTGTCCTCGGCCACACGACCGTTCTAGCAGCACAAACGCGGCGTGGAGGCAGACATGACAAGAACAGGGAAGACCGCGCCGCATGCGGCGCGGTCCAGGGCCGCACATGTGCGGCCCTGCCGGCCGGCACATGTGCCGGCCGGAACAGCACATACAGGTGCTATCCTGATCCTTACGTTCACGTCAAGTTCAACATCCCGCCTCGGCGTCAGCGCCGATCACGAGCATTACAAGTGGTGGGCCCTGTCCTGCACCAGCTTGGGCATGCTGCTGGCCGCGACCAACTCCGGCACGCTGATCATCGCGCTGCCGAGCCTCGAGCGCTCGCTGCACGCGAGCCTGCTGGCGCTCGTGTGGGTGATCCTCGCCTACCTGATCTCAGCGACCGTCCTGGTGCTGACGGCGGGTCGGCTCAGCGACCTGTTCGGGCGCAAGCGCGCCTACATCGGCGGCTTTCTGCTGTTCGCCTTTGCCTCGCTCGGCGCGGGCTTCTCCGGCGGCGCGACCGAGCTGATCTGCTGGCGGGTCCTTCAGGGGATCGGCTCGGCGTTCCTGTTCGCCAACGCGGCGGCACTTGTGACAGACGCCTTCCCCAAGGAGCAGCTCGGCCTGGCGATGGGCGCCAACACGATGGTCGCCGCCGTCGGCCTGGTGCTGGGCCCGGTGCTCGGCGGCGCGCTCGTGGAGATCTCCTGGCACTGGGTCTTCTGGTTCAACGTGCCGCTGGCGCTGGCCGGCGCGGCCTGGGGCGCGCTGATCCTGCGCGAGCTGGCCAAGCCTGATGAGGTGCGCGGCTTTGACACGCTCGGCACCGTCACGTTCGTCGTGGGGCTGACCGGGCTCGTGCTTGGTGTCTCCAAGGGCGGCCTGTCGGGTTGGGGCAACCCGGTCGTAATCGGCGGCCTGGCCTGCGCGGCCGTGCTGCTGCCCTTGTGGGTCCTGATCGAGCGCCGCACGCGCGCACCGATGCTCGACCTGTCGATCTTCGACAACCGCCTGTTCGCGGCTGCCTCGGCCGCATCGTTCATCAACGGCCTGGCCCGCTTCGCCCTGATGTTCCTGTTCGTCTTCTACTTCCAGGGAGCCCAAGCGAACAGCCCGATCGAAGCGGGCATCAAGCTGATGCCGCTGGCGCTCGGCATGCTCGTCGCCTCTCCCCTCGCCGGCATCTACGCCGACCGCCACGGCTCGCGCATGCTGGCATCGCTCGGCATGCTCGTCAGCGCCGTGGGCCTTGCCGGCATGACGACTTTGCAAGTACATAGCCCCTACTGGCAGTCGATGATCTGGCTTGGGCTGGTGGGCATCGGCTCGGGCATGTTCAACAGCCCCAACACGGCAGCGATGATGGGCACCGTGCCGGCGCAGCGGCGCGGCATCGCCGCCGGCGCACGCACGCTCCTGCAGAACACGGGTGCCGTGCTGTCGATCGCGTTCGTGCTTGCGATCGTCACTTCGGCGGTACCGAAGGCGACGCTGTTCGCCGTCTTCTCGGGCGTCACGCGCGGATTGTCCGAGCAGAAGCTGGCGCCGTTCATCGCCAACATGCACGTCGCCCTGTGGGTGCTGGTGGCGACCTCGGTCGTCGGCGCGCTCGTGTGCCTGTTGCGCCCGACGCACGCGGCGCTTGAAGCAGAAGATCGCGAGCACGAGCAGCAGCACGCACGCGAAGCGCAGCCCGAGCACGACGCGCGCCCGGCACTGCAGGCGGGAGCGCGCGCGTGAGCACGCCTGAGGCGCCGCTGCGCATCGGCGACGTGGCCAAGCTCGCTGGCACGACCCCGCGCACGATCCGCTACTACGAGGAACTCGGCCTGCTCGCCGGCGCGCCCGAGCGCCCTTCGGGCGGGCACCGCCTCTACACCCAAGCCGAGGTCGAGCGCCTGCGCGAGGTGATCCGCCTCAAGCAGCTGCTCGGCGTGAGCTTGGACGAGCTCAAGGACCTGCTCACGGCCGAGGAGGCCCGCGCCGCCGTGCGCGCACAGCTGCGCCGCGAGGACGTCCACCCCGAGCGTCGCCGCGAGCTGTTGCAGGAGGCGCTCGGCCACCTCGACCGCCAGCTCGAGCTGGTCGAGCGCCGCGCCGGCGAGCTGTCGAAGCTGCGCCGCGAGCTCGCGAGCACGCGCGACACCGTGCTCGGCCGTCTCGAGGAGATCGCGTCCTACAGTGAGATGGGTTCAGCGTCCTGAAGCGCGGAAGGGAGCCTGCCGTGGAGCGTAAGTGGTGGACATTGATCGCGGTGTGCGTGGCGATCTTCATGCTGTTGCTCGACATCACGGTCGTGAACGTCGCGCTGCCCTCGATCCAGTCGTCGCTGAAATCCTCGTTCTCCGACCTGCAATGGGTCGTCAACGCCTACGCGCTCACGCTCGCGGCTTTCCTGCTGACCGCGGGCTCAGTCGCCGACCTGAAGGGCCGCCGGCTCGTGTTCACGCTCGGCCTGGTCGTGTTCACCGCCTCCTCGGCCGTCTGCGGCCTATCGACCACGCCGCTGATGCTGAACCTCGCCCGCGCCGTGCAGGGCGTCGGCGGCGCGATGATGTTCTCCACCTCGCTGGCTCTGCTGGCCGAGGCTTTCCACGGACGCGAGCGCGGGACAGCTTTCGGCGCGTTCGGCGCCGTCACAGGCGCCGCCGTCGCGATCGGCCCGGTCGTCGGCGGCATCATCACCTCCGGCATCGGCTGGGAGTGGATCTTCTTCATCAACGTCCCGATCGGAATCGCGGCGGTCGCGATCACGTTGTCGCGCGTCGTCGAGTCGCGCGATCCAAATGCCAAACGCGTGGACTGGATCGGCCTCGTCACTTTCTCCGGTGCGCTGTTCATGCTCGTGTTCGCGCTGATCGAGGGCAACGAAGACGGCTGGGGCTCGACACGGATCGTCAGCCTGCTGCTCGGAGCGCTCGTGCTGTTCGTCGCGTTCGTGGTAGCCGAGCTCAAGCAGTCAAGACCGATGCTCGACCTGTCGCTGTTCCGCCTGCCCGCCTTCACCGGCGCAAGCATCGTCGCCTTCGCGGTCTCCTCCTCGATCTTCGCGATGTTCCTGTACCTGACGCTCTACATACAGGACGTCCTCGGCTTCACCGCGCTGCAGGCCGGCCTGCGCTTCCTGCCGATCACACTGCTCTCGTTCGTCGTCGCCCCGATCGCCGGGCGCCTCAGCGTGCGCATGCCGGTGCGCTATCTGCTCGGGGGTGGGCTGCTGCTCGTCAGCGCCGGGCTGCTGGCGATGACCGCGGTCAGCGCAACCTCAGGCTGGACCACACTGATCCCCGGCTTCGCGCTGGCCGGCGCGGGCGTGGGCATGATCAACCCGCCACTCGCCTCGACCGCGATCGGCGTCGTGCACCACTCGCGCAGCGGCATGGCCTCGGGCATCAACAGCACCTTCCGCCAGGTCGGCATCGCCACGGGCATCGCCGGGCTCGGGGCGGTCTTTCAGCACGACGTGCTCAACACGACCACGAAAGCGCTCGGCGGGCAGCTTCAACCGGTTCAGGCCGCGGCTCACGGACACCTGAACACGCTGCTTCAGTCAGGCGAAGTCAAACAGGTGTTCCACGCCCTCTCCCCCGCCGCGCAGGTGGCGCTGAAGCACTCCTACCGGGTCGGCTTCACCGAAGCGTTCGACCACATCCTGCTGATCGCCGCTGGGATCGCGTTCGTCGGCGCGCTGCTGGCGCTGGCGCTCGTGCGCCAGCGCGATTTCGTGGCCTCGCAGTCAGGAGCCGGCGAGCAGGCGCTCGACCTGGGCGCCGCTGGCGCTCAGGGCCCAGGCGTTGGCCTCGCCCTTGACGGGGACGCTGCGGTTCTCGACGAGGCCGAGCTTGCTCAGACGCATCAGCAGCTTTGAAATCTGGCCCTGATCGCCGATGCCGGCTGCGCGCGCGATCGTACGGTTGGAGCCGCCGGGGTTGGCCGCGACGGCGGCGAGCACGCGGATCGTGCGGTAGGTGAGGCGCATCTTCAAGCCCTTAAGCACGTCCTCGGGCGTGCCGTCGCCGCTCTCCGGCTCGGCGATCTTGGCCGGCAGCGCCCGCTCCAGCTCGCGGCGCGCCGCGGCCGGGCCTAGGTAGGGCAGCACGACGATGCTCATCAGCGGGTTGGCCAGCTCCAGCAGCGGCTCGCCTGCCTCGGGCCTCGCGATCCGCGCGTGCAGGACGGAGGCGACGGCGCCGACGGTGCCTTCGGCGGTCAGCCGCGGCAGCGCGGCGCTGCCGCGCGAGTCGCTCGTGCGGCCCTCGTCGAGCGCGCCGGCGATCTGCTCGATCGTACGGCGGCGGCGCTCCAGCGCGCGCGGGCCGGCCGCAAGCCACTCGACCACGAGCAGCCGTGCGACGCGCGGCTGCTCGTCGAAGAAGCCCAGCAGCGCAAGCAGCGCCGCCCTGATCCGCTCGCTCCAGGAGCCCCGCACCGCTTTGTATGCGGACAGCACGCGCCCCCCTGCGCGCTCCAGCGACTCCTCGATCGCCTCCAGGACGCACTGCTCGCAGTCGTCGAACAGTTCGTAGAAGGTGCGCCGCGAGACGCCCGCCTGCTCGACAACATTCGCGACCGTCACGTTGGCAACACCCAGCTCGTAGGTGACGTGGACCGTCGCCGCCAGCAGGCGGGCGCGCTGGATCTGCTGCATGTGCCCGTGCGCGAGCTGCTCGCGCACGGGCATCAACCCGACGCCGGACGCCGCCCGTGAGCCCGCCGCGCCCCGGCTGCCCATCTCATTTCTTCTTCCTGTGCTTGCCGGGGTGCCTGGCGCCCTTGTGTGCTTGCTTGGCTTTCGCCTTGGGGCAGCCCGCGACGTGGATCGCCGTGCTCTGGTTGAGCGTCAGGCCGTTCTGGGCGACGAACGCGGTCGGCATCTTCAAGCCCCCCTTGACCTTGCAGAGGTTGCCGTTGGCCGCCAGCGCCGAGTCCGGCCCCGCCGGCAGCGTCAGTTCAAAACTGGTGACGGGCTGGTCGGGGATCGTGCGGAAGGTCGAGCTGGTGATGCCCTTTTTGCTGATGAAGGTTTCGCCGTGCAGGTCGATCGTGAAGCCGTAGCCCTGCAACACGACGATCAGTTCGGGAAACTTGAGGTCGCCGTAGCTGACGAAATACGCGGGGCCTTCCAGCGGCACGGGTAGGATCGGAGTGGTCGCCTTGGCGATCCCGACCCTCGAGTCGACCGGGCACGCGGCCGGGTTGGCTTCGAAGACCTTCGACGTACACGCCTTCTGCAACGTCGTCAGGCGCGAGGGCAGCTGTCTGGGCAGGTCGACCTTGACCGATTTGATGTTGGCCTGCGTGCTCTGCGGCGCACTCGGGTAGGAGAGCGCCACGTGCAGGCTGGTCCCGTTCGCGCGCGAGGTTTTCGCCGAAGTGGTGGCCTTGAAGACGGGTTTGAAGCCCAGGCTGGCGCAGTCGGCCGCCTCGAACGGCGTCTGGACGTCAACGGTGTCCTGGTTGATGGGATTGGCGTAGTTGGAGCCCGCGCCGACGATTGCGTCGGTGATGTTCTTGGCGGAGCAGTCGGTCGGGTTCAGCGTGAAGTCGTGGCGGTCCATGTAGACGCGGATGTCGCGGACGTGCACGACGATGCCCTTGATGATGTGCGGGATCGGATCCGATTGTGCGCCTGAGACTTCGACCTGCGCGGTGATCGGGTTGATGTCCAATGCGAAGCGGATCACGACGGTGCCGAGGTCGAACGGGCCGACCTTGGCGCTCGTGATCGAGACGATCGACAGCGGAGCGCCGTGATATGGGCCTGCCAGATAGATCTTGCCCGGTGTTTGCGCGAGCACGGTCCCGACGCCCGCTTCGACGATCGTGTGCCCGATCTGGCTGGAGGCGGGACACGATGGTTCTGTTTCCTCGCGCGCGCCGCTCTTTTCCTTGGCCAGCTGGATGTCCGCGTCGGAACAGAAGGGGATGCCGGTCAGGTTCCCCGTCAGGCCCGGCGGGAGGGTCGTCGAGAATTTCGTGAGCTCCTGTTCGCCGTCATTGCGGATGATGCGCAGATAGAACGGGCTGTAGGAGCCGCCCGCGTTGTTCTGCGTGCCGGAGATGACCGCCGGGTTGAACGGCGGGACGCCACCCGCGGGGCAGGAACCGCCGCCGATCCCTGTTTCAATCGCAAACGAGGGGCTCAGCACGTGCTGCGGGCTCAGCGGCGCCGACCACGGGGTGAGGTCCGCTTCCGCGGTGTAG
>Ga0210397_10003169_pt1 | contig 10153 bp, 9 predicted proteins | sample IncBWH2OmetaG_FD_160126 | JGI IMG/M metagenome (GOLD analysis project Ga0210397, IMG submission 160126) | Forest soil microbial communities from Barre Woods Harvard Forest LTER site, Petersham, Massachusetts, United States - Inc-BW-H-2-O ...
GTGGTCCCGCCAGCATGGCAGCACTAACCGGCGGCGGCTTGCGCGCCAAGCCCGGCGAGATTTCGCTCAGCCATCAAGGCGTGCTGTTCCTCGATGAACTGCCGGAATTCGATCCGCGCGTGCTCGATTCGCTGCGCCAGCCGCTCGAAAACGGCGAGGTCTCGGTGTCCCGCGCCAATCACCGCGTCACCTATCCGGCGCGGTTCATGTTGATCGCGGCGATGAACCCCTGCCGCTGCGGCCACGCCTTTGCGCCGGGCTTCTCGTGTAAACGTAATCGTATCGAACGCTGCACGGCAGATTATCAGACCCGCATCTCCGGCCCCCTGATGGACCGCATCGATTTGCGCATTGAGGTGCCGGCGGTGAGCGCGGCGGATTTGATCCTGCCGCCGCCGGCGGAAGGCTCGAAAGAAGTCGCCGCTCGCGTCGCAGCGGCGCGCGATATTCAGGCGGCGCGCTATGCCGGAATTGGCCTGCCGAACATCCGCACCAATGCGGAAGCGCCGGCGTCTGTGCTGGAAACCATCGCGCAACCGGACGCGGCGGGCACCAAACTGCTGCGTGAGGCGTCCGAAACCATGCGGCTTTCGGCGCGAGCCTATCACCGCGTACTCCGGGTGGCGCGCACGCTGGCCGACCTCGATGGCGCCGAGAAAATCACCCGGCTGCATCTGGCCGAGGCGCTGTCCTATCGCGCGCTCGCCGACGACTTGCAGCGGGCGGCGTAACTCGCCGTCATTGCGAGCCAACGGGTCGCGCGAAATGCGCGCCCGATGACAGGCTCCGCGAAGCAATCCAGTCCTCCCGCAACAAGACTCTGGATTGCTTCGTCGCTCACGCTCCTCGCAATGACAGTAGTTAGTCCAGTGGCTCATCGGCGTCGGCGACTACGTCCCTGCTTGCCGCATTCGCCAAACCGCGCGATTCTGTCCATTGCAACGAATCACCTGACGGGCAAGGCCGAGTTATGAATCGAGCCGGAAAGATAAGCGCTTTTCTGATGCTGTTGACCGCTGCAATTTCCATCGGAAATCGCGCAGCCCAAGCGCAAATCCAGCCTCAACAAGCCCAGCAAAATCCGGCCGGCTCGGTCCTGAACCAAATTCAGGCCGGAAACGAGGAATGCAAGCGCAAGTATCCGGATCCCATCAAGCAGGCGATGGCGTCCGCCACCTGCGAAAACAAGAATATGGAATTGCTGAGACCACAGATGGTGTACCCGGATCTGATGGACCAGGAACTCGCCAACAATCTGATGCTGGCCGAGAAGGTGCAGAAGGGCAAGATGACGCTGATCGAGATGAAGGCGGTCAAGGCGCAGCTTCATTCGCAGATCGTCACCGAGTTTCAGCGGCGTCAGTTGGCGAAAATGGCCGCCGCGCCCCGGTCTGCTGCACCGGCAGCCAATGTGACGGGCTTCGCCGATCGGCCGGCGCCCGTTGTGCAAGCGAGTCCAGAGCCGCACTGTCAGACGGCGCGGTTCGGCATGATGCTGGGAATGTCGTGTAACTAATTTCCCGCCATTGATACGCGCTAACGACGGTGACGTTGACATTCCGCCGCGATGAATTTGGCGGCGTCAATTGATTTGCCCGTCGTGCCAATGTGTCGCGGTCCTTTTCGCTTGTGACGACGGGCAAATCACCGGCACTTTTCCGCGCGTCTCCTGCCCGCAGAGGGGCGTTTCGCGATCGTCACAAAACGTGGGGCAGGAGATGCGGTGGACGCAACAGGCGCAAGAGACGAATGCGCATGAGGCGGACGGCGAAGTCGTGGCGTCCTGATATCTCGACGCTGGTATCAACTCGCGGCGAAGCTAACGCATCGCGCCGGGGATGGTGGCAAGAAAGCCCGATCACCAGGGAGACCACGAAGTAAGCCGTTAAAACCATTGCGCGGGGAATGCCGGATGTCTCCGGTGTGACCGTGGTGACTTGCTTGCGTGCTTTTTATTTTTGCACGCAAGGCTGCGGGCGCATCGAGCGCCCGGCATTCCCTGCGCCCTCTGATGCGAGAGGGACAAGGTTCGGCAATCACTCGGGCGTTTTGCGCGGCGAGAGTGCTGGGACGTGCCGTATCATCGTCATTCCGGGATGCGCCGAGAGGCGCAGGCCCGGAATCCATCACGCCGCGATAACACCGGGAGACATGGATTCCGGGTTCGCTCCAAGGCGCGCCCCGGAATGACGAAGAGTTCGTTGTTTGACAGGTGAAAACGAATATCGGGAACGTCGCCAGACGCGCCAGCCGTCAACTCCGCGGTAACCTGTTTTATTTACACTTCGCCAACCATAGGCCCGCTTTGTGTCGGGGCCGGAGTGTGCGGGTAGTTCCATGTTGCGTTTTAAGATTTTGGCCTCGGCCATTCCTGTTGTTGCCGCCGCATTATTCGCGCGCGGCGGGCTCCTCCCCGGCCCGCATCCCTGCATCGCCGTCGCCAACACCTCGGTGGAAATCGCCGACCTGCCCTGGCACGCTGACCTCCATGTCGCCTTCACCGATGATCCGGCGGAAGCGACCGTGCGAGTGCAAGTAACCGAGAGCGCGGAAGCCGCCGACTTCGCCCTCGTCGACGACTCCAACGCCGCGGAAGCCGGCGCCTGCGAGGCCAATCCCGCCACCCAGGCCGTCGCGATTTCCGACACGGCGGCAAGCGGCGCACCCATTATCTATCTGTCGCATGATGGTCCGGCGGACTACCGGATCTTCGTCCGTTCCCGGACATTCTCCCAGCGCGAGGCGGCGGCGCTTGTCGTCGGCGCCGACTTCACCAGGCATCCGCTGAAAGCCGCCTCTCTTTGAGCCGATCGCAATGGTTTCGCGCGCGATTAACTCCTGATTAACCACGTTCGCACACCACCGATGGAACCAGAGGGCCCTCAAGACCTTCGCAAGGTGGTGCGCGGCATCTTCATCGCCAAATAAGCGAGCACGAAAAACCATTGGGTGATCGATGATGGGGCGGATGAGCCGGATCAAATTGCATCTGCGCCGCTTCTCGCGGCGTCATCCATGGCTATCCCTCACCGTTCGCTCGTTTGTGATCTTTTCCGCGGCGTTTGGCGGCGCCTATGGCTTCATTGCCGGCAGCCGTTCCGAACATTCGGGCTACGACCCCAACAGTTTTGCGATCGGCGCGAGCTTCCTGTTTGCGATCGCGTGTCTGGCGCTTGCGACCGTCAGCATGCGGCTGCGTTTCCTGCGCAAGAAGCTGCGCAAGATCGTGCTGCATAACGAGGCGATGGCCGACCGCAATTGGGAACTGCAGGAAGCCGAACAGCGCGCCCGCAGCCTGTTCGAATCGCAGGGCGACCTGATCGTGCTGCGCGATGCCGATGGCAGGATCACGTTTGTCAACGACGCCTATTGCGAGCTGGCGCACAAGGCGCGGGCCGAGCTGATCGGCAGCCGTTTTCAGTTCACCGTGGTCGAACAGGGCGAAAGCGCGATCGAATCCAACGGTACGCGGATTCACGACCAGCGAATCGAAACCGCTTTGGGCCCGCGCTGGATTGCCTGGCGCGAGGCGCTGGTTCGTTTCGATGCCGGCGCGCCCGCCGAAATGCAATGTGTCGGCCGTGACGTCACCGATCGCACCGAAACGGAGCGTGCCCTTTCCGAAGCCCGCGACCAGGCCGACGCTGCCAGCCGCGCCCAATCGCGATTCCTCGCCATGGCGAGCCATGAAATCCGCACGCCGCTCAACGGCATCATCGGCATGAGCGGTTTGCTGCTCGATACCTCGCTAACGCCGGAACAGACGACCTACGCCAAGGCCGTGAAAACCTCCGGCGACGCGCTGCTCGCGTTGATCGAGGAACTGCTCGATTATTCCAAGATCGAGGCCGGCAAGATCGACCTGGAAGCGCGCCCCTTCGCGCTCGCCGCCCTGATCGAGGATATCACGGAACTCCTGGCACCGCGGGCACAGGCGCGAAAGCTCGAAATCGCGGCCTTCATCGATGACCGCCTGCCGGCGCAGGTGATTGGCGATGCAGCCCGGCTGCGGCAGGTACTGCTCAACCTCGCCGGCAATGCGATCAAGTTCACCGTCACCGGCGGCGTGGCGTTGATCGTCGAGCCCGGCATCTGGCCCAACGAAATCTCGTTCCTGGTGCGCGACACCGGCATCGGCATTGCGCCCGAGGCGCAGGTTCGCATTTTCCGCGAATTCGAGCAGGCCGACGACCGCATCGCGCGAAGCTATGGCGGCACCGGCCTGGGCCTGAGCATTTCGGAGCGCATCGTCAAGCGCATGGGCGGCCGCATCACGCTTGAAAGCACGCTTGGTGAAGGCTCGACCTTTGAAGTCAGCCTTTCCCTGGCGGCAAGTCCCGATGCACCCCAACCGCTTCCCGCGCCCGATCTGGGCGGCCGGTCGGTGATGCTGGTGACGCCGCAGACGATCGAAGCCTCGCTGATTGCGCGAAGACTTGAACGCTGGGGCGGCCAGACCTGCGTGATCTCCGATCTCGACGTGGCGCGGGCGCTGTTGCCGGAGCGCAGCTGGCACGCGGTCCTGCTCGACCACGCGCTCGGTGCGACGGAAGTCGAAGCGCTGGCGGAGGCCGCAAAGCCTTTCGCGCCTCAGCGAATTGTCCTCGTCACGCCCGCCACCCGGCAGGAACTGCAATCCGCGGCGACCTCGGCGCTGACGGGATATCTGGTCAAGCCGCTTCGCGCCGCTTCGCTCGCCGCTCGTCTTGCCGGCCCGCCGGAAATAGCCGCGCCGAGCATTGTCGAGATGCGTCTTGCCGACGACGCCCTGGCCGATCAGGCGGAGATGGTTGAGGTTCAACCGCGTGGCCTTTCCGTGCTGGTCGCCGAAGACAACGAAATCAACGCGCTGTTGATGCGTTCCCTGCTGACCCGGCTCGGACATCAGGTGGTCATCACCATCGATGGCGAGGAGGCACTGGAATCCTGGCTGGCGGCGAAATCCGCCGGCACGCCCTACGATCTGGTGCTGATGGATATCCAGATGCCGGGTCTTGACGGCATCGAGACCACCAAACGCATTCGCCTCAACGAAGCGGGGACCGGACAGCGGACGCCCATTCTGGCCTTGACCGCGAATACGCTGGTTGAGGATCGCTATGCCTGCTTTGAGGCGGGCATGGACGGATTTCTGGTCAAGCCGCTCGATCGCGAAAAACTCGCGGAAGCGCTTGGCCGACTTGGCGCGCAGGTCGCCTGACGCAGCGCTGTCCTTCGTCTGCCTCTCTTGACAGCAGCCGCCGATTCCATCGAGCATCGACGAAATATCAAGCATGACCTACTGCGGAAAACCGGTATCCACTTTTCCGGGTCATGCTCCAAAAAACGTCAGGGAGGCATTCGATGCGCGGCCAGCTTTTGCGGTTTTCTTTTTTGTTGGTATCGACATTTCTGGCGGCAGGCCTTTTCGCCTTTCCGCAGGTGAACGCCAAAGAGCCCAAGCTTGAGGCGTTCGACGCCATGATCCCGTCGGGGGACGCAGGCATCCAGCTATTCGTCCGCAACAAGCATCTCGCGGGTCGGGAGAGCTCACCCGACAAGATCCTGCTGTTCGTGCACGGCGCGACCTATCCGGCGGAAACCGCCTTTGACCTGCCGATCGAGGGCGTGTCGATGATGGATTTGATCGCGCTGCGCGGCTACGACGTCTATCTCGTCGATGTCAGGGGTTATGGCCGCTCGACCAGGCCTCCCGAGATGAGCCAGCCGCCGGAAGCCAACAAGCCGATCGTCTCGACGAAAGTCGCCGCTCACGATCTGGGAGCGGCGGTCGATCACATCCTGCACAAGCGCAAGGTGGGCAAGATCAACCTGATGGGCTGGTCGTGGGGGACTTCGATCGCAGGCTCCTACACCAGCGAGCATAACGACAAGATCGAGAAGCTTGTGCTCTACGCGCCGCAATGGATTCGCAACGAGCCGGCCGCGCCAAATGCGACGCCGCTCGGCGCATACCGGCTGGTGTCGAAGGATTCCGCCAAGGCACGCTGGCTGAAGGGCGTCGCCGAAGACAAGCAGGCCGATTTGATTCCGCCGGGCGTGTTCGAGGCTTGGGCAACGGCGACCTGGGCGACCGACCCGGAGGCTTCAAAACAAAATCCGCCGATGCTGCGCGCGCCGAACGGCGTGATGGAAGACAGCGCCAACACCTATGGCGCCGGCAAGGCGCTCTACGATCCAGGAAAAATCACGGTGCCGACGCTCCTGCTGCACGCCGAATGGGATGCAGATCTTCCGAGTTATCAGGCGCAAAACTATTTCGCGCAGCTCAAGAACACGCCGTACAAGCGGCTGATCGAGCTCAGCGAGGGGACGCATACGGTGATGTTGGAAAAGAACCGCATGCAGTTCTTTCATGAACTGATGGGCTTTCTCGACGAGGACAAGCCTCTCGCCCTTAAATAAGGGAAATCAAAGCCGGCGCAGCGCCACGGTCTCAACCACGTGGTCGGCGCCTTTCTTGAGGATCAGCGTCGCGCGCGGCCGCGTCGGCAAAATATTGTCTTCGAGGTTGGCGAGGTTGGTGCGTTCCCAGATCGCAATCGCGGTTGCGGTCGCTTCCTCGTCCGACAGCGGCGCGTAGCGATGGAAATACGACCGGGGGTCGTGGAACGCCGTGTCGCGCAGCGCCAGAAAGCGGCGGACATACCAGTCGCGTAGCACCGGCTCCTCCGCATCGATATAGACGGAGAAATCGAAGAAGTCGGACACCACAGGCACCGCCTGGCCATCGCGCGGCAGCCGGCCGGTCTGCAGCACGTTGACGCCCTCGACGATCAGGATGTCTGGCCGGTCGACCTCGTTCCATTCGTTGGGAATGATGTCGTAGGTGAGATGCGAATAGACCGGCGCCCGCACCCGCTCGCGTCCGGCCTTGATGTCACTTAGAAAAGACAACAGCCTGGGCAGGTCGTAGCTCTCGGGAAAACCCTTTTTCTGCATCAGGCCTTGCCGCTCGAGTGCAACATTCGGGAACAGAAAACCGTCGGTCGTTACGAGATCGACCTTCGGCCGCGGCGACCAGCGCGCCAGCAACGCTTGCAGCACGCGCGCGGTGGTGGATTTGCCCACCGCGACCGAGCCGGCCACGCCGATGATATACGGCATCTTGCGGTCCTGGATGCCGAGGAAGCGTCGCTGGGCGATGTAAAGGCGCTGCATCGCATCGACATAGATCGACAACAGCCGCGACAACGGCAGATAGATATCCTCGACTTCCCGAAGATCGAGCCGGTCATGCACCGAGCGGAGCTTTGCGATCTCGCTCGCCTCGAGCGTCATCGGCATGCCGTCGCGCAAGCGCGCCCACTGCTCCCGGGAAAATATCCGGTAGGGGTTGTATTGCTGATCCGGTGCCCGAATATCCATGACGCCGCCTATCCCGCTCCGCAGGGCTCTATGTCAGTCACGCTTGCGCGCGGCCTTCTCCTCTAGCCCGGACATGCCGGTGCGCTGTGCCAGCGCGGCCTCGACTTCATCAAGCCTGACGCCGCGCGATTTCAACAATACGAGCCAGTGAAACAGCAAATCCGCGCTCTCGGCGATGAGGTGATCGCGATCACTGCCAACCCCGGCGATCACGGTTTCCACCGCTTCCTCGCCGAACTTCTTGGCGCAATGCTCCGGTCCCTTGTCCAGGAGCTTGCGGGTATACGAACTCTCGCCGTCCGATGCGGCTCGGGCGTCGATGATCTTGACCAGGTCGTGGAGCGAAAAACCCGACATCACGTCAAACTCGATTTCAAATTCACATGCCCGGCGTCACGGACGCCGACGGCGCTTCACCTGTAGCACTTCTGTCACAAAGAGTCGTCAGGGGTCGAGCCGCATGGCCAAGCCGGCGCGGACCATGTGCTCCTTGGCCTGGCGTATGGTAAATTCGCCGAAGTGGAAGATCGAGGCCGCGAGCACCGCGTTCGCGTGCCCCTCGCGGACACCGTCCACCAGGTGGTCGAGGTTGCCGACCCCGCCGGAGGCAACGACCGGGACGGATACGCTGTCGGCGATCGCCCGGGTCAGCGGCAGGTCGAATCCCTGGCGGGTGCCGTCCCGATCCATTGAGGTCAACAGGATTTCGCCGGCGCCGAGCGACACCACCTCCTGGGCATATTCGATCGCGTCGATCCCTGTACTGTTACGCCCGCCATGGGTGAAGATTTCCCAGCGATCCGAGCCGCCACGTTTCACCCGCTTGGCGTCGATGGCGACCACGATGCACTGGTCGCCGAATTTTTCGGCGGCCTCCTTGACGAATTCGCGCCGGCCGACGGCTGCGGAATTGATCGAGGCCTTGTCAGCGCCGGCGCGTAGTAATGTTTTGATGTCGTCGACCGTGCGCACGCCACCGCCGACCGTCAGCGGCATGAAACAGGCTTCCGCCGTGCGCCGCACCACGTCCAGCATGGTGCCGCGATTTTCGTGGGTGGCCGTGATGTCGAGGAAGCAAAGCTCGTCGGCGCCGGCAGCGTCATACGCAATCGCCGCTTCCACGGGATCGCCAGCGTCACGCAGGTCGACGAAGTTGACGCCTTTGACCACGCGTCCGTCTTTCACATCCAGACAGGGGATCACGCGCACTTTGAACATCACAACTCCTGGATCTCTGTACTGCGCATGATCTCCGCGCAAACGCCTCTGGCGTTTGTCGCGAGGGAAAATCGGTTCCCACATTTCCGGATCATGCGCTCGCCCGCGCGCTGCGGACCAGCGCCAGCGCAGCGGCGGGATCGAGACGCCCGTCATACAGCGCGCGACCGACAATGGCGCCAGCTAATTTCTTGGCCCGCGGCGCCAATAGCGCCTTTACGTCGTCAATCGACGCAAATCCGCCGGAAGCGATAACGGGAATGGAAATGCGATCAGCTAGGGCGACGGTAGCGTCCAGGTTGAGGCCCTTCAACAGGCCGTCGCGCGCGATATCGGTGAAGATGATCGCGGCGACTCGAGCATCCTCGAAGCGCCGTGCGATATCGAGCACGGTGACCTCCGACGTTTCTGCCCAGCCCTCGACCGCGACCTTGCCGTCACGTGCATCGAGGCCGACGGCGACGCGGCCTGGGAATTTTTTCGCCGCGCTCTTGACCAGTTCGGGATCGCGCACCGCGGCGGTGCCGATAATCACTCGCGTGATGCCCTTTTCGAGCCAGGCTTCGACCGTCTTCAGATCGCGGATGCCGCCGCCGAGTTGCACCGGCATGGTGACCTTAGCGAGCATCGCCTCGACGGCTAACGCATTGACAGGCTTGCCGGCAAAGGCGCCATCGAGATCGACGACGTGCAGATATTCGAACCCCTGCGCGGCGAAGCTTGCGGCCTGCGCCGCCGGATCGAGATTGAACACGGTGGCACGCTCCATGTCGCCTTGTTCAAGGCGCACGCACTGCCCGTTCTTCAGATCGATGGCGGGAAAAAGAATCACGGCTTCCACTTCAGAAAATTGGAGATCAGAGCGAGCCCAAAGCGCTGGCTCTTCTCCGGGTGGAATTGCGTGCCGATGGCGGTGTCGCGACCGACGATCGCGGTCACCGGCCCGCCATAGTCGGCGCGCGCCAGCACATCCGCCTCATTGGTGGCATTGAGGTGATAGGAGTGCACGAAATAAGCGTGACGGCCCTTGGGCCCCAGCGGCAAGCGCTCCAGCACGGCATGTTCGCGCACCATATCAAGCGTGTTCCACCCCATATGTGGAATCTTCAAGTTCTCGTCGCGAGGCGAAATCTTTTCGACGTCGCCGGCAATCCAGTTGAATCCGTTGGTCGTGACGTACTCCTTGCCGTGCGTCGCCATCAACTGCATGCCGACACAGATGCCGAAAAACGGCCGCGCCTTGTGCCGCACGGCTTCCGTCAGTGCATCGACCATACCGTCGAGCGCATCGAGGCCGGCCCGGCAGTCGGCAAACGCGCCGACACCGGGCAGCACGATGCGGTCTGCGCGAAACACCACCTCAGGATCGCGCGTGACGACGATCTTGTCCGGCGTATCCATGCCGCGGCTGGCCCGTTCGAACGCTTTCGCCGCCGAGTGCAGGTTGCCCGAGCCATAATCGATGATCGCAACGCTCACCGCGGCGCTCCCGGTTCCGGAAACAGCCCGATGATCTCGTCGCGCGACGGGGACGGCGGCCGTGAAAAAGGCTGACCTCGCACATCTC
>Ga0210397_10003180_pt1 | contig 10135 bp, 6 predicted proteins | sample IncBWH2OmetaG_FD_160126 | JGI IMG/M metagenome (GOLD analysis project Ga0210397, IMG submission 160126) | Forest soil microbial communities from Barre Woods Harvard Forest LTER site, Petersham, Massachusetts, United States - Inc-BW-H-2-O ...
TGAATACTATTCTTAGTGGTTATAGCTGTGATTTAAGTTCGGTGGCTGTAGCAAACCCATATACGAATTGTTTGACAGTAACACCTCCTGTTGATAATTTAATTCCAGACAATCCATTGATATTTCATATCGATTTAATTAATGATTATTTAAATAGTTATAGAAATTTGATTGCAACTACTCCTGTAACTACCAATCCGTTTACAACATGTAATTCAATTGATATAAACTCATTGACTTTTGCTCCAATAAATAGTTTTCCATCAGGTAAAGCAAATATTTCTTATTGGAATAGTTCCAGTTATTTTGGTCTTACCTCACCACTTACTCAAGTTGCAATAACACAAAATCCAACTAGTAAGGATATTCAGATGTATTTTAGCGATGCAAATAATAAATTATTCTTTACTGAGACTGGATTATTGGAGAAAATTGAGTCTTTAAATCTTCCTCTTTCGTCTATTCAAAGAATTTCAAATATAACAGCTGATAGTGGTCCTTTGAGCCAAACACTTACTCCTAATCCTATAAATTTTCAAGTTGTTACGACTGACGGAACAGTTTATAATTTGGATATTGACAAAGCTCCTTCAGTGGCCAATTGGACAGAATTTTTAGTCATTTCTAAATGTTATACAGGCGCTTATACAACGACAGGTTATTTAATCCCACCATCTTCATACATTTACTGCACTCAAACAACAACTCCCGATCCTCTTACCATTATTTTTGATACAGCATCTGCCCGGGCAGCGTGTATTGCGGAACAGAATGTTATTGCTACTGCAGAAGCCAACGAAATGTGGAACACTGCAGTGAGCCAGTTTATGCAGACCCGTTTGGGAACACATTACACAGCCTGTTTCTCGTCACCTTTTAAAGAGAATTTTTATTATACAACTATTGAATTAAAACAACTGTATTATACGCTGTATTATTATGATCAGGCGGGCAATCTGGTACAGACTGTGCCACCCGAAGGCGTACGCTTGCTGGGGTCGAATGCATTTGATGCCTTAGGGAAGGGCGAATATTTAGGTACCATACAACCTACACATGGGTTGATTACGCATTACAAATACAACAGCCTCAATCAGCCGATCTATAAAATGACTCCGGATGAAAGCGGGCCGAGCCATAACATTCCTTCGTATACTTTCTATAATGATAAAGGGCAGGTAGTACTTTCGCAGAATGCAAAGCAGCAACCGTTGAATACTTTCTCTTGCGTGTCTTACGACAAGCTGGGGAGGGTATGCAAATCGGGAGAAATTACAAATACTACATTATTAACAGATATGCTTGATCGTACCAAATACGATCAGAATGTAACGAATTATTGGAACACCGATCTGTTTACAATAGCCAATGCGCCAACAGATCTGATCAGTACCACCTACGATAGTCCTGTTGCCGGAGACCTTTCATACACGAGTAGAGGCAGGATCACTAAAGTGTCGCGTGCCCTGGATCTGCCTTCGCTGAATGCGTCCACACCTATACTGGATTCTTACATTACCTATCAGTACGACATACACGGCAATGTAAAAACACTGGTAAATGGAATGCCGCTGAGCAGCACCAACAGCAGCGAACTGATAGCCTTTACCGTTGATTATACTTATGACCTGATCAGTGGAAATGTAAAACAGGTAGTGCTGGATAACGGGCTTACATCTCAATTCATGCATAAGTATTTATATGATCTTGATAACCGCCTGAAAACTACGAAGACTTCCCGCAACGGATTGGTATGGGAAGAAGATGCACGCTATTATTATTACCTGCACGGGCCATTGTCGCGTACGGAGTTAGGAGAGGACCGTGTACAAGGATCTGATTACTACTATACGCTGCAAGGGTGGATAAAAGGATTGAATACACCTTCTGCACAGCCCTTTTTTACAGTGAATGGTACTACATATAATGCCAGTGGCGCAAGGGATGTAGGGTCCGATGGGAACGCTGTTGCCGGGAATGTAAATCAGCTGGTTGCTCAGGATGAATACATGATGAACCTTGGTTACTATTCCGGTGATTATGCGCCAATTGCTACTGCGTCTGCTCCATTGGGTAATACAGGTCCGTTATATACGCCGAACTTATGGACTTTATTCAGTAGTACTACCAGCGGTTTGCCGGGGTTGTATAATGGAAATATTTCTTACTGGATCAATGATCGCTGCCGGGTTGCAGCATCGCAGAATCGCGACAATGCATACGTATGTAATTACGATCAGTTGAATCGATTATCTGCGGCATACTTTACAGATCAATATGTTCTCAATTTCATACCTGGTTCGCAGGAATCGTCCTGGAGTCTCCGTACCAATACTACACCTTATAATTATGATCTGAATGCGGTATATGATCTGAATGGTAATATTAAAACGTTGCAACGTAGAGATGGTACTGCTCAGTTAATCGATAATCTTGCCTATAAATATACTTACCAAGGCGGTACGCAATCGGGAGTGTTGCTTGATAATAAGCTTACTTATATTACAGATGGTGCCGCCTCTACACTGGCTACCTATGATATTGACGGACAATCTACAGGTAACTATACATACGATAATATTGGTAATTTAACAGGTGATGTTTCTGAACAGATTGCAACTATTGCCTGGAACCGCGAAGGAAAGGTTGCTTCCTTAACACGTGCTTCTGGCTCTATCAAACCCGATTTTGTTTTCAAATACGATGTACATGGCAAGCGTATTTATAAAAAAGTATTGGGTAAAGCCAGTGACGGTTCTATTGATAATACCAAGACTACCTATACCTATTATGTATACGATGGCACGGGTAATGTGCTGGCAACATACGACCGTGTGGTGGATGGCAGCGGCTACGATGTGCGCCAGGTAGATATTACTGTAGATGGGGGAAGACAGCGTTTGGGGATTTATTCTTATTCTACTCCAGTGATACGTAGTAATTTTACGGGTACAGTATTTACCAATACGGCTATTGATGCAAACACCTTCCACCGTGAGCCTTCTAAGAAACAGTACGAACTGAAAGATCATTTAGGGAACGTACGTACTGTAATTACAGGTATTAAGTTTGCGTTGGATCAGAACCTGGATGGCATTGTAGATTTCTACACAGCCTATGTAGTAGCCGAAAACGATTACTATCCGTTTGGGATGCAGTTTAGCGGAGGCTACCGCCGCTTTACAACAAACAGTTACCGTTTTGGATATAACGGTAAGCCTACAGACAACGACTGGAACGGAGATGGTGCCATGTACGATTATGGTTTCCGCATCTATGACCCAAGAATCTGTAAGTTCTTAAGTGTAGATCCGCTGGCACCGGATTATCCGGAACTAACATCGTATCAGTTTGCTAGTAATAGCCCAATAGAATTTATTGATATTGATGGTTTAGAATGTGGTGTTTCACCAGGTGCAGCCCAAGCATACACAGAATTATGGAATAATTATAATGATTGGTTGGAGCAACCTCTTTCCAATCGTTTTTATGGTATTGCATTAGAAAATGCTACCGGATTGCCTAGTGGATCTGTTACGACAAATGGTCAAGCAGTAGCAGCCAACTTTATTTTATATGCTCGAAATAATAGCTCGCCCAATCAGATAAAAAGCGGAGGAGTCTTACCTCATTATAGTTCAGGTATTGTGAAGCCTACTACTAAGCCTATTACAAAGCCCACTGTTATTCATTATACAAATATCGTACATTATAGCCCTATAATTAAACCTCAATCAACATATTCTCTAGTTAATAGAGGAGGAGGAACATATTCTAGTAGATTTTACAGTATACAGGTAGGAGCGCCTTTCAAGAAAGGAGCCGCTGATTTAGCAGCTGGTTGGCAAGGTCAAGGCCGATATCCAGGAATAGATAATTGGAGGAATATAACTCTTGATGAAGGTAAATATGTTGTTGGAGGTATGCCAGGACAATCTAATTATTATACTACATTAAATAGTTTAAAGAGATCTGGATTGGATAGGAGTGTATTATTTCAAGGGCTTCAAGTAATGGAACACCCTGATTTTGGTTATCGAGCTCAGGTTGGAATTTATCGAGTAACAGGAAGTACACCTGCAGCATTTGGAACTACATATGCAAATCCTGCGTTTGGAACAGGAGGGTATCCTCAAATTTTCATTCCGGATTATTCAGGTTTGCAATTAATAAGAACAATACCTTTAAAATGATATCGATAAATATAAAAAATGGAGAATTTCAGTTTAATAAGTGGATATTCTCTCCAAACGATACCTTAAGTGAAATTAAAAATAAATTTTCATTTCATGAATTTGAACTACGGCTTAAAAATCAGGAATATTCAACATATCGATTGAATATTTCTGAAGAATATATTATTAGAATATTTTTCTTTATTGAATCAATTAAATCTATAGAAATATATCCGATCAATATTAATGAGGATAATCGAGATCGTGTATCTCAAAGAATTTTAGAAAATTTAGGCGGAACAAAGAATTATTCTTGGGGTGAGGTGCAATTAATAATTGATCATAAAGCTTGTTATGAATCAATTGTGATAAGATATAATCAAATAGAGACATAATGTAGTGCTGTTTTCGCCGCCTCAGCTCTTAACTCCATGTTGGCGTTCATTTTTTAACTCCATGTTGGCGTTCATTTTTTTACTGCTGTTGGCGATCACCACTCTCACCATACCACGACTCAATCTGTTGTTGCGCCAGCGGCCAACAACCAAAGGTAGTGTGATGTCTGAATTAGGATTTGTAGGATTAAGAGATTAAAGGATTTTTTATCTTTGTCTCGTATTAAATCGGGTAACGGCAGTGTGATGTTAATGTGTTCAGGCTCTAACTCCATGTTGGTGTTCATTTTTAGCAACGTAAATGTGAGACTTATTGCATAGTATGATGATATTATATTTCAACAAAAAACAGATCACGTACAATTTCAATCCAATAAAATCAGGTCTTTGTAACTTGTCGGAAGAATACATATATTCAAGTGCAAACTATTATGAAACAGGTTGTAGTTTAGGAGAAGAAATACTTACACATTTTCACCGCTGTTGGCATTCCCATGTCTATCTAACACGTCCTGATAGTATTGGATAAAGTAGTTGTCAACTTTTACTGCTGTTGGCGATCACTACTCTCACCTCACCACGACTCAACCTGTTGTTGCGCCATCGGCCAACAACCAAAGGTAGTGTGATGTCTGAATTAGGATTTGTAGGATTAAGAGATTAAAGGATTTTTATCATTATCTCGCCTTAAACTCAGGTAACTGTTGTGATGTGTTAACTTTCGCCTTGATTGGTAACGTCGCATCTCGCCGTGGTTGTGCTTTTTCTGCTGTTGGTATCCCATATCCACCTAACACGTCCTTGTAGTAGTGGATAATGTCGCTATCAGCTTAGCTGTTGCGTGATATCTAGGATTAAGAAAAAAAGCTGATTCTGAAACATGTTTATTTATAATACATCGTCCCGGCACTTTTTACACTTGAATATTTTTCTTTTACTTTTAAAAAGTATTTCTCAAAACAGGAATAAGAAATATAAGCTGTAGTTATAGTTGCTGCAAAAACTACACAATAAGTTAATATATAATTGTAAATATTCTCCTTGTTAGAAAAGAACAGTACTTTCGACAGGTAGAAAATAATCAAAGGATGTATTACATAAATTCCGTAAGAAATTTTCCCTGTCTACCGCTGTTGGCGATCACCATTTTTCACCCAACCACAGGCTCAACCTGTTGTTGCGCCAACGGCCAACAACCAACGGTAGTGTGATGTCTGAATTAGTATTTGTAGGATTAAGGGATTAAAGGATTATTTCATTTCCACTGTTGTTGGCGGCCACCATTTCTCACCAAACCAAGATTCAACTCGCTGTTGTGCCTTTTCTGGCCAACAGCCCAGTGCAGTATGATATTAATTGATCCTATTAAAATTGGTTTTCCAGTTTTTACTGCTGTTGGCGATCACTACTCTCACCGAACCACCACTCACCCTGTTGTTGCGCCAACGGCCAACAACCAACGGTAGTGTGATGTCTGAATTAGGATTTGTTGGATTAAGGGATTAAAGGATTATTTATCAACTAGTACCTGTGTCTTGTGTAGAAACTAGGCTGAGTTGAGTTCTTCTTTCACCGCTGTTGGCGAATGATAACTAATCTCATCCCACCACGACTCAATCTGTTGTTGTGGTGCGGTGAGAATGGAAAACGCTAACATGTGGTGGAAAAGAATTTTTTATCATTATCTCGTCTTTTTAAAATATTGGCAATTTTAAGAGGTTGTATGTAGCTGAATGCTTTTAGCCGGTTTGTTTGCAATCAGATCATTAAAAGAGAGGAAAGTTATCTTGTTATATTTAATCTGAAACTCGATACATTTTAACGTGTTTTCAAAATGCAAATCATAATCATGAGAATTTACAACACCTACTAATTCTTTTGTTGTAAGATTTAGCCTTTTCATGTTTCTATCAAAATCTTCCGGAAAGTTTGTCGTGTGCATTCCAATAAAATTCTGAATACAGGTTAATTTCTTTTTACCATCAACACTTATTTCAAAAACTTCACCTGTCGGGATGTTGTTTTCATTCATCACTTCATTGCTAAACTGATTGTAGAAAAAGGGAGCTCTTGAGAATGAAAAATCAAACTGAAATCCATGCTGTAATAATAATTGCAATAAATCTTCATTGAAAAACCACCAGCCTGCCGTATATATATTGTTGTGTGCAATTTGATTTTTTTCAAACCACTGTATATCATTTTCAAACTGTGTTCTTAAATTTTCAACTTTAAAATTATTGCAGTGTATAGCGTTATAATAAACAGGATTATTTTCCAGATAAAAATGGCCATGATACCCTATTGTACTGTGGTTAGACAATTCAATGATTCTGGAAGTGTAATCGCTTTCAGAAAAATTATTCGCGCGCATGTCTTGTTTTAACAGCAGATTGCTCGGAGGTATAACTGCGCAGATTGGTTCAACGCCTGTAATTACTTTATATTTCTGACAAAAGAGTATTAAGCGATTAAAAATCTGATCGTCGTACAATCTTTCTGTATGAAAAATATACCCAAGTTTAATGTTGTGTGATTTTAACTGCCTCTTTGGAGAGAACGTATACAACATTCTTTTTGCTATATTTTTTATTTTAAAAAACATCTTTTATTCCTGCTATGAAGTTGAAATGGCTTTGCATGGTATTTGTATTTAAGTCACATATAATTAATGGTTCCGTTTGAGGTGCTTCTTTCACGCCTCTGAAAAGGTTTAATATGCTATTGTTTTTACTGGATATCAGTTGAATAAAATGAGGTTTTTCTTTTTTGATAATCTCATTGAACAGGAGATATAATAAATGTGGTTTATTGACTTGAATTCCACCTATGCGAAAAAAAGTTAGCTTACCTAATATAGACTTGCGTTTTACAACTCTGCCCCAAATGATATTGTTGTAGTTTGCATACACTTTAATCTCATCTCCATATTCATTTGTTTTCAATTCAATTAATTCCGGCTCGATTGGTATGAAGCTGTCTTTTAACGGTAATTGATATGTTGGTTTGACTTGTTTGAAGTAATAGTTTAAGAATAACCGAGGGAAAAACTTTACCGGAATATTTAATTTACATAACTCAATTGTCCTGAAGCCTAATTTGTTTAAAATTGGACCTGAAGTGTTGTTAGGGAAACCGAATATAAAAGCGCCGTCAAGGTGTTGTTTTGCATGGTTTGTCAGCATGGAAAATAATCCTTTTTTTCTGTGGTTTTTTCCTGTAGCACCCCAGCAATTTTGATAAGCTATCACTAGTTTATTGTTATACATGAGTTCGTGGGCAATAAAAAAAATTACTGCAGCCAATTCATTATTTAAATATGCTCCCAGATAAACAGTTTTTTGATTTCTTGTGTTAGTATTCAAAAATATTTTATCTATCCCTATATTGGCATTAAAAACTTCATTAATCAGGCTAGTTATTGCAATCCGAGAGTCTTTATCTCTAATATCTATATTTTTTATCTCGTAATTTTCCATGTTGTTGTAATATATTCGATATCTATGGTTTTGCACAGGTCGAAAAATTGAAGCGCAAATATTTATTTTAGCGTCTATGTTTAACAAAACCTCTATTAATCAAAATTAATACTTTTGCGGGCATTTACAAGCACTGGTAACTATATGCTTTGGTGTGTATCTTTTATCTGTTCTTCTGCCAACGGCCTCCGCCGTTGCAGAAATCAAAGGCTGCGTGATGTCTGAATTAGGATTTGTAGGATTAAGGGATTATTTCATTATTTAGTACCTGTGTCTAATATAGAAATAGGTTGAGTTGAGTTCTAATGCAGTTTTGATTTTCTGTTGTACAATCAGTGAAGCCGGAGTAATTTATGACGGATTGGATTAATTCAACATTGCTAATTTGTCTGATTTAGTTTTTGCCTTAGTTGGTAACGTCACATCTCGCTGTGGTTGTGCCTTTTCGGCCAACCACCCGGAATGATGGCGAATCAATTCGATTTAACTTAGCCATACCTTTATCTTTTTCCTGAAAGGAATTTCAATCCGGTATGTGATCACTGCTGCTATACCTATTACAATAGGAAGATCAATTAATACACACGCCACCCAGAAATTCATTTGATATGTTTGTGTGAGTATAGGCAGAATAATAACGAGTGAAATATGCTGATGAATTAAATATAAAGCGTAGGATATTTTTCCTAAAAATAAAGTTACGCTGCTTACAATAAACTGCAGTTTGCCGTGTATGAATAGCGCAAACAAAATATAATAGATTATCAGCATGCTGCTGTATTGATTGACAGATATGTAATAATTGGAACGGCCGGCAAATTTAAACAGCGATATCTGAATCAGCAGGCATACAACAATGCAGGTATAACGGTATATGATTTGTGTGCGTTTAGTATATAGTTGATAGAAAAGTGTACCTGTTAAAAATAGAGGAAGGTATAATATCAGGGGAAACCAATAGATGATTTCTTTTACAAAAGCAAAGTCATAGAAATAATTACAAAGAATAGTTGTAGTGATGGAGCATAGAATGCCTCCCGGGATCAGGTATTTCAATGCGTTTAACTGATACAACATGATAATTACTATATAGAAAAGCATTTCGATGATCATTGTCCAGTACGGACCATCGAGATCGGGTATGGAAAGGTAATATTGAAACATGGTCATGTTGCCCAGATACTTTGGTATATCGTATGAATTTTTGTTAAACCTAAATACGCATTCAAGAACAATGAGTATAAATGTAAAGGTAACAGCCGTCCAGTAGGTAGGGTAGAGCCTGCTGAAGCGGCTTACAATGAATTGTTTGGCGGTGGTTATTTTTTGTATGCTTAATAACATAACAAAACCACTGATCATAAAAAACAGGTCTACGCCTGTGGTGCCCAGTATAAATATGGATCCATACCGATCTGCATACAATACGAAATGAAAAAAAATCACCATCAGTGCCGCCATGCCGCGAAGGGCATCTAGTTCGTTATATCTGACGGGTACTGATATTTCTTTGTTATTCATCAGGTGTTATTGAAAGATTAAACTTAGTGAAAAATATTGATTTCGTATTGAGGGGTTATTTGTGCTTATCGTTTTTTAATACGACAGGCAAGGAACGGCTTCTCTTTATTAATGATCGGTCGGATTACTTGAAAGATCAGCTCTTCTGAATTTGTAATTCAGAAGGGCTGATTAATTAAGAGTTTTCATAGCTGTTGGCGACAACTACTCTAGCCATAACACGACTCAACTTTTTTCACCGCTGTTGGTGAGAATTGGAAACGCCAACATGTAGTAAAGAATTAATCTTTATCATAGTGAATACGGTCGGAATCAATTGCGTAAAAAATGATAAGCAATTTCTATGTTTTGTTTACTTTAATAATAGGTCGAACTACCTAAAAAAGTGGTCTGACCGGCGGTTGAAATTCGAGTTATGATCAAATTAAATAATATTACTATTTTATAAGTGTTTATTCGTCTAATTGTCAAATAATTGTATTATTCTCAGCTGTTCTTTTTTAATAATATTTTGTTCAAATACATAATATTAAAATGCGATATTATATTGAATTAATTATATTAT
>Ga0210397_10003181_pt1 | contig 10134 bp, 10 predicted proteins | sample IncBWH2OmetaG_FD_160126 | JGI IMG/M metagenome (GOLD analysis project Ga0210397, IMG submission 160126) | Forest soil microbial communities from Barre Woods Harvard Forest LTER site, Petersham, Massachusetts, United States - Inc-BW-H-2-O ...
GTTCGTCAGCCCGCACACCCCGCCAGCAGCACCGTCACCACCAAGGCCCGTTTGCGTACGGCCCCGGACAAATCGCGGTCTTCGCACGCCTCGATGATGCACACGCGCGCTTAATCGTTATCTACGCCTGCAATATTCGCCGTGACCGGGCACCCCCGCGCAGAGCATCGGTGCGCATCTTCCAGAACGCGCTGCCAATCTCAGTTGATCGAACAGCCCCATCGCATGTGCACCGCGATCTCATGCCCGCAGGTACTTCAGCTTGTTGATGTGTGTACTGGGCTGTCGCGAGTCGAAGTTCGTCGTGAATTAGCCCGGCTGGTGCGCGGTCCGGTGAGACGATGACGTGATGGCAATGTCATCTAAGCCCAGCCCGCGCCAGCTGACGACGCCACGTGCTGCCGCGGTGGCCGGTGTGATCTTTGCGCTGCTGTTTGGCGCCGTGCTGATCCTGATTCGCACCAACATGCCTGAGGGCGCGGCAGCTTCGTCCGAATGGCTGAACAGTCGCGGCAGGGGGATCGCGACCGCGGCGACGCTGATGCCGTTCGCGGGTATCAGCTTTTTGTGGTTCATCGGGGTGGTCCGCGACGGGTTAGGGCGCTATGAAGACAAGTTCTTCGCGTCGGTCTTCCTCGGCAGCGGCGTGCTGTTCTTGGCCATGATGTTCGTCTCGACCGCTGTGGCTGCCGGCCTGGTGGCCAGTAACGCCGGGGTCACCGATCCGTCGGCGCACGCGGAGACGATCCAGTTCGGGAAGACGGTGATGCTGGCGGTCAGCCAGACTTATGCGGTCCGGATGGCTGCGGTGTTCATGATGTCGCTGGCAACGATATGGCTTCGGACGGGCTTGATGCCACGCTGGCTGGTTGGCCTGAGCTATGTTTCTGCCGTTGGATTGCTGTTGGCCAGCAACATCAGCATGTGGATCACGATGGTGTTCCCGGTCTGGGTGCTGATGGTCAGCGGCTTGCTGTTGGCGCGCACAGGGCTGTTCGAGGAACTGAGGGCTGGCGGGGATGGACCGACGGAGCCTGCCCGGTGAACATCGACGCAACGGTGGTCGCCTGGTCGAATGGCCGCCGACGAAATGGCCCAGGGGGCGTGATCGGGGCGTAGTGTTCGCACGGATAGCACAGAGGGGAGCCCAGGATGTCGACGAGCGATCATGACTGGAGCAAGCCAGCGGCGATGGCCATTCCTAAGGAGGGGTACTTCGAGCTCGAGCGGGGCAGGTACGGTCCGATCTATCCGAGAACTCCTGCCTGCTATGGCTTTTCGATCATCGCTAAGGTCAAAGAGGGGCGCGAAGAGGCCGTCCGCGCGTACGGCAAGCAGATCGAGGAAGCGATCGCCGGGAGTCCCGAGGTGCTCGCGCCGCTGCGGCTGCACTACTTGCGGTGGGTACTGTTCGACGTCGGTTCGGGGCTGCATTTTCAGTACCAGGGCATCTTCGACACCGACTTCGACAAGTACACCGAGGATGCGGTGCAGCTGTTCAGCCAGACCGGCATCACGACGGTGTTCACCAACCTCGAGGGATTCCCGGAGGACTGGAAAGAGAATCCTGACGCCTTCGTGCAGTTCGTTCGTGAGCACCAGTGCCCCAGTTTCCTGGAGTACGGGGAGTACCCCTACGTCACCGCCGACGAGATCAAAAAGGCCCTGCGGCTCAAAGCGGCGTTCTCCGACATGCTCGACCAAATGCAGTGATCCGCACCGAAACGTGCACCGATGCTTGAGTTGGACGACATCCAGCACATTCTGCTGACCCGCACGCCGGCGATGACGGGCCGCTATGAGTTCCTGTCGTTCGACGACCCGGCCGGCGGCCGGGCGTGGCTGTCCGAGCTGATCGACAGGATCGACTCGGCCGCGACGGCGCAAGCCTCGATGGACAGCACGCAGCGCTGGATCACGCTGGCGTTCACGTGGAACGGCCTGCGAGCAGTCGGAGTGCCCGAGGAATCCCTGGCAACTTTCCCGGAGGAGTTTCGCCAGGGCATGGCGGCTCGGGCAGACATCTTGGGTGATACCGGGGCCAACCATCCTGGCAACTGGGTTGGCGGTCTGGCAGGCGGTGACTTGCACGCAATCGCGATCCTGTTCGCGCGCGACGACGCCGAACATGCGCGGGCCACGGGGGAACACGACAAGCTTGTGGCCCGGAGCGACGGTGTGCGCAGTCTGTCGGTGTTGGATTTGAACGCGACGCCGCCGTTCAATTACGCACATGATCACTTCGGGTTCCGGGACAGGTTGTCGCAGCCGGTGATCGAGGGCTCGGGTGAAGAGCCCACGCCAGGGTCGGGCGCGCCGCTGAAGCCGGGCGAGTTCATCCTCGGCTATCCCGACGAGCACGGGCCGCCCGCCAATCTGCCGGAGCCAGAAGTCCTGTCCCGCAATGGAAGCTACATGGCCTACCGGCGGTTGCAGGAGCACGTTGGACTGTTCCGCGAGTATATCCGGGAGAACGCCGACACTCCGGATGGGCAGGAGCTACTGGCCGCGAAGTTCATGGGCCGCTGGCGCAGCGGTGCCCCGCTGGTGTTGGCGCCGGATAAGGACGATCCCGAGTTGGGCGCGGACCCTATGCGCAACAACGACTTCAACTATAAGGAGATGGATCCGCACGGGTATGCCTGCCCGCTGGGATCGCACGCGCGACGCCTCAACCCGCGCGACACCGCGCACAACATGAACCGGCGCAGGATGATCCGCCGCGGTGCTACCTATGGTCCTGCGTTGCCCGAAGGCGCGCCCGACGACGGTGTGGATCGTGGCATCGCCGCGTTCATCATTTGCGCCAGCCTGGTTCGGCAATTCGAGTTCGCGCAGAACGTGTGGATCAACGACCGCACCTTCCACGAGCTCGGCAACGAGCGCGACCCGATATGCGGAACCCAGGACGGCACGCTGGAGTTCAAGATTCCCAAGCGGCCGATCCGCAAAACCCTCAAAGGGTTGCCGGCGTTCACCACCCTCACGGGTGGGGCGTACTTCTTCCTGCCCGGCATCAACGCCATGCGATACCTCGCGGCGCTCGACTGATCACATTAAGGATCCACCATGGGCGCACCTCCCGCGGCGCGGACCTACAACCAAAGCCACATCCCGCGTCCGCACACCGGCGGACGGCGCATCAGCATCTACTGGACCTGGAGCTACCCGTGGGAAGCCCAACGCGAACCGACGGAGATGTACAACCGCTTCTCTACCATGACCGAAGTCCGAAACGCATTGTGGCCGAGCTACGAGACGCCGGAATACGACGAGGCGCATTTCCTACAAGGCATCGCCGGGACGCTTGAGCTTTTCCACCGCTCAACGCTGGCGTTTCAGGAGTTGGCGGGTGACGCGACGGGCCACCCGGTTGCCGTGTTTCAGCGCATCGACCAGGCCGGTTACAAACTTCCGATTGACGAACGGATCCTTGCCGACACCGACACCCTGATGGTGTTCGGGCTTGACCACATCTTATCGGAACAAGAAGCCGCACCCGAGGAGATCAGTGCCATCCGGGAATGGCTGCAGCGCGAGGGCACATGTTTGTTATTGGCACCGCATCACGACGTCGGCTTCAGCGACGATTTCGCCCAGCGTCAGGTTGAATACCACCATCACGGTGACCCGCTGGTGCCGCGCCAGCAGCGGTTCGGTCAATACACTCGCTCACTGATGAAGGCCCTGGATGTTCCGGTTCACAACAGGTGGGGGCTGCGTCCCGCCGTGGTCGAGGGCACCAAGGAGATCGCACCCCTGACCGCGTTTAGCGATCTGGACGCCGCGAGGCTGCTCGACAACGTCACCACATTTAACTTCCATCCCCACCTGCCGCACTACGAACTCACCGCGCCGGAAAGCGATTCGGTGCGGGTGCTGGGCCGTCAACGCGTCGATGCCGACAGGCCCCACCCCTTCACCGCGGCAGGCAACACCGAATTCAACGCGCTGATCTGGATGCCGCCGTCGGGCCGGCGTGCCGGCGACATCGTCCTGGTCGACTCCACGAACTTCACCACGCTTTTCGGCGGTACCGACAGCCTCAAGAATTTTTGGCGCAACCTCGCCACCAGGAAGTGACTTCCTTCTGCGACCGAGGCCTGATCATGTGCCGCGGTCGATTGCGTCGAAGGCCCCCAGGGATTGCTGAAACGGTGCGTAAGTAATGCCCAGCGGCTTCTCGAAGGGATGGTCGAGCCAGAAGACGATGAACAGTAGCAGGCCGAGCAGAAGGGCGATCGCGCTTGAGAGCACTAGGTGACCGCGCACCGGCCCGGCGCCGAGCGCAAAACATCACCGCGGGGCCCCTGTGGCAACGGATCACCAGTTTGATTTTGTCCATCGACGGCTCACATCATAAGTAAAATGAAGCCTGAGAACGACTTCGGTAGACCCGGCCTTGTCCTTGGTTACGGTCTCCGGCGCCCACCAGGTGGCAGCCACTGCACAGCGGCGCACTCCACGCACTCGTCGATGCACTCTGAATTACGCGGAAGAAATTACGACGAGCCGAACAAGTATCGATATTTTATTGACCCACTGTCAAAAATGGCGTAGGCATGGGATTGGTTCCCGGCGCATCGCCGGGGACGGTAGCCGGATCGGAGCCGAGGTGGTCGATTCACAAACCGATATCGCGACGGCCTTCTGTCCTTTCGACCAGGCGACTCAGGACGACTACGTCGCCGGGCTGGAGAGGGCCCGGGCCGAGCGGATTTTCTACAGTGCGTATCTGAGTGCGTGGGTGATAGCACGTTACGACGACATCGATGCCGTCTTGCGCGACCCGGTCAGCTTCTCGTCCAAGGGGGCGCTGCCGATGTCGGCCGAACCGGACGGCGTGGTGGCCCCGGAGGGGACGCTGATCGGCGGATCCGCCCGTCCATACCAGGCTGCGCTCGGCGCTGGGGAGCGCGTTCACACCGAAGCGCGCGGCTGGCCTCGAGCCGACGATCCGCGAGCTGTGCGACCAGCTGATCGACGAGATGGCGCCCGACATACCGTTCGATTTGCATGTGGCGTTCTCGCGTCGGCTGCCGATCTCGGTCGTGTTCGCCCTGATTTCCATACCGCCGGATCGGAAGGACTTCTGTCAGGCTGGGTCGAACGACATGATCGCCCTGCAGACCGCCGACCTAACGAACCTCGACGGGCCGCGCAAGCAGGCCGTGATCGACTCGACTCTCGAGTTCCACGGTTACATCGCCGAACTGATCGAGCAGGCCTGATGGATGATGACCCACACTAGCAGCGGTACGGGCGCGGCGGAGGAGGAGCAGATCCGCGCGATTCTCGACGGGCTGCGCGCCGTGGCGAACCCTGACGACCGTGCTCCGGTACCGTCCGCTTCAGATGCCCACGCGATTCTCGACGATGCCTGGTCGATGTTGTCGGAGGTGTTGGCTGAGTATTCGACAACGGATGCGGGCGAGCTGCTCGATACACTGCGTTGCCTGAGCCGCATCGATCAGCAAATGCTGCGCCGCCAGACCGCCCACCGGATAGGAAACGTGCTGAACAAGCTCGACATGGCGCAGTGTTCGGTGCCTGAACTACTGGACATCGCACCGAGCTTGATCTGCGAGCTGGGATTCGACCGGGCGATTATCTCTCGCATCGAGGAGGGTGTGTGGATCCCCGAGCGCGCATTTGTCGCCGATGATCCGGAGTGGACGGAGGCGATCACCCGGGTCGGCCGGGAGCACCCGAAGCCGCTGGTTCCGCAGTTGATCGAGACCCGGCTAGTGCGGCGCCGGCAGCCGGTGATGGTTTACGACGTACAGCAGAGTCCGCGGGTTCACCGCGCTATCGCGGAAGAAGCCCGTTCCAGTTCCTACGCAGCTGCTCCGATCATGTCCGGCAACCGGGTGATTGGCCTATTGCACGGCGATTGCTATCTGCATGGCCGCGACGTCGACGCCGACGATCTGGCGCTGTTGGTGTCTTTTGCCCATGGTCTCCAGCTGGCGCTGAGCCGAGCAGCCGTCGTCGAGCAGCTGCAATCGCTCGGTGACACGCTTAGAGGCGCCGCGGCCGGATTGGACGCTGTCCTCCTCGGAGTTGGCGACGTTGCCCTGGGACAACCGCGGCTTGGCGATGCAAGAGTGGTAGTCGATGCCCCAGAATTTGTACGCACGCGACTGTCAGCCAGCAGTCAGGCTGCACGCTCCGTTCGAGATCTCTTGACGGACCGTGAATTCGAGGTGCTGGAATTGGTCGCGCTGGGTCGCACTAATGCCGCCATCGCGTCGCGGCTGTTTATCTCCGAAGGCACCGTGAAGCAACACGTCAAACATATCTTGCGCAAGCTGAGGGTGGAGAACCGGGCCGAGGCGGTGTCGCGACTGTTTATTTCGCCAACGACCGCGCGATAACGAGCCGCTGAATCTGGTTGGTGCATGCGAAGATCTGCATGACCCTTGGCTTCGCGCATGTAGCGCTCGACGTTCGCTGCGCAGGTACACCGGCGGCTTGCGGGCTCCGCCGACGCCGGATGGGGTACCGGTGAAGATCAGATCATCGGGCGGTAACGGCAGAATCGCGGCCAGCTTCGCCACGATGCGCAGCACCGAGAAGATCAGGTCGCTGGTGCGGGCCTGCCGCATCACGGTTCCGTTGATGGCGCATCCGATCGCGAGATCATCAGGGGTCAGCCAACTCGTCGGGCATCACCAGCCACGGGCCGATCGGAGAGAAGCCTGGAAAGGACTTCCCGAGACTGAACTGCGGTGCCGGGCCAAGGAGTTGGCGAGTACGTTCCGAGATATCCTGGCCCACGGTCAGGCCCGCGACATGGTCCCACGCGGCCGCATCGGACACCCAGCGGCGTAGTGGCCGATTACGGCGACGAGCTCAGCCTCGAAATCGACGGTGTCGGTGGGCAGTTCCACGACAGCTTCGGGTCCGGTCACCGAGCTGGGAAACTTGGTGAAAACGGCCGGCTCGTCGGCCAGCCCTACTCCGCTTTCGCGGGCATGTTCGACATAGTTGAGCCCCACCGCGAACACCTGGCGCGGCTGAGCAGACGGTGCAGCGAGCATTACGCCGTCTAACACGAAACCTTCCGCCACATCGACAGTCTCAACCCAAGCGACGAACTCATCCCGCGCGGCGAAGATATGATCCGGCTCGTCGGCGAATTTGCCGTTGCTGACGTCCGCGGCAAAGACTGCTGGGTGCCCGTCGGGTGACGATTACGCATCCATGTGTTGGCGAAGTAGGCGTGAGCTCACCATCAGTTCGTCCGCAGCGAGGATCTGCCGAAAGGCGTTGGTCAGCACGGCCAGGGGATCGGCGACTGCACCGCGCGAACGGAATCCGATGAAGCGGTCTGGGCGCACCAGGACTGCTCCATCGCGGGTGATCTCCCGTTTACGCATCCAGGCTAGACGAGTGTCTGCGAGGTCGGCGTCGTCGACGCCAACTGTCACAGCCTCAAGCGCAAATCCCGCGCGATCGGCAATCTTACGGGCCGCGTCCACCCAAGCCGCACCGTCCTCGCCCGCGATGAGAACGAATTTGCCGCCATAAGTCAGATTCTGCAGTGGGAATGTCTCGCCGCGGCGCGAGACAATTGCGTGCGGGAGGGGATGGCCGGGCTTGGTGCTTGGCTCGTAGAGTCGGACGGCGTCAATCGGGACATGAACCGGGCTGCCGTCGTCAACGACTGCAGCGGATTCGTAAGTGAACCCGAACTCGAGACCATGATGGTGGAATTCGCGGGACTGTGCTGCGAGGGCGTTGTTGACCACGTCAAGACGCTTAGTGTGCTCAGGGTGTGACTCATTCCAGATGACTTCGAGAGCGTCCCAGTTATCCTGCGGCGTGTTCTGAGGAGACAGGCCAATGGCCGCATCGAGGCGAAAGCGGTCATCGGCCGATCTGACCGAGTTCGTGATGTTGCGCATATCGGTTGGTTTGCGCTCGGGTTCGTAGGTGTCAAGTAGCCCATCGCCGGCGCGCCCGGACAGCACCTGTGCAAGCTTCCAGCACAGATTCTGTACATCATGGACCGCAGAGTTTAGACCCAGACCGCTGGTGGGCGGGTGTTTGTGGGCGGCGTCGCCAGCCACAAACACCCGGCCGGCCCGGAAGTGGTTGGCGACGATGCCTTCCATCGTCCATATCGACACCGCGTGGATCGTGGCCTCAAGGTCCGGAAGGCCGAGAAGTGATTTCATCCGCGCCACAACCTTTTCCTGGTCGCCTGCGTCCGGGTCACCGTAGGGGTATCCGATATGAAAAACCCACTCCTCGGACTGCGTCCCCCAGTGATCGGGGCCCATGGGAGCCAGCACACCGCCCGGTAGCGTGCCACCAAACTCGGGGTTGGTCAGCCAACGCAAAAAGACCGAGTCGTCTTCGAGTACCCCTGATAGATCGGCGCTCATATGCACCGAGACCATGTCGAGGATTTGGCGTTGGCCCTCCAGCTCGATACCCACGAGCTTGCCGACGGTTCGCCCGCCATCGGCGCCGATCACGTACTGGGATCGAATCTGGTATTCCTCGTTGGCCGTCTTATCCCGGATGGTGCTGAGCACACCGTCATCGTCCTGCGTAAGACCGATCAACTCGTGATTGAACTGGATACCGCCGGGGTTGAGCTTTTCCGCGTGCGCTTTGAGGACGGGTTCCAGCCGGATCTGGGGCAGGTTGGCGGTCGGGCACGGACTGGCGTCGATATACTCCGGGTCTCGGTAGCCTGCACCCCAAATCTCGAGTCTTCCGATTTCGCGTCCGGCGTTCGGGTTGCTCCCTTTTACACCCGCGTAGAAGCCTGTATTGACCAGATTCTCCTGCGGGGTACTCCGCCGGTAGATCTCCTCGGCGATCCCGACTTCCGTGAAGATCTCCATCGTGCGCTGACCAAGCACATGGGCCTTGGGCAGGATCGACGTCGTCGGCAGCGAGCTGACGAGTAGTGATTCAACGCCGAGGCTGGAGAGAAGCATTGACGCGGATAGCCCCGCGCCGCCCCCTCCAACGATCAGAACCGGGACTGTGGTGTCGGTCATAGCGGTTGTTTACCTTCTTTCTTCCTGAACGCGACGCTGTGCCGCGGACACATGGGCTCGCTCGTAGCAAGTGATCCGACGATTTCGCCGCGCGCCAGCCGGGGCAGGAACTCCTCGCGAATGTGTGGCGGGGCGGCGTCGAGCGTGCGCCCGACCAGCAGGGCCTGACTGCCATAGAGCGCCGAGGCAACTCCCCGCGGGTCATAGGCCAACTCCGCCAGCACCTTCGCTGCGCCGAGCATTGGGTACTCTAGGCCCCGGCCGCCGACGTCGGCGTTGAACGGAAACGCGTACAGGGTGGCGTCAGTCATTTGGTGCATGATGTCGTAAGGAAAGGCTGCAGACGACTCTTCGGCTGAGTTCAGTTCGGCCGCTTGGGGTGCCAGCACCTGCTCAACGAATTCCCTTGCCTCACCACGGACTTTGACAGTTTCGGTGGGCAGCAGGATGTCGTCGTGCAGACGCGTGGAGGTTCTGGGCAGACCATCCAGCGATGACTTGGAGGCGGAGGACACGAGTGCGGTCACGTCCGCGCCAACCATCGCGTGATCTGTTGGTGCACCAATTCGTCACTGCCGACAACCTCTTGACTGATCACAAGATTGGGTGTGAACCTGGTCGCTACCCATGGGCCTGTGATGATGTCAACTCGCCAGATGTGACCGTCGCGAGCTCTCACATGGCCTGTCCTATGAGGCATGATCATGACGCTCTCCTTGGTCCAGCTCTTCGTCTACGACTGCAATCAATGCAATCACCGCAGGTCAGGGATAGTTAGAGCCCAAAGGGGACGTCTTCGTGTCCCAAAAGGGGGATACCAAGTGCTAATCACCGGTCACCGTCCCGCAGGGGCGGCTGTGGGTGATGGGCGATAACCGCACACACTCGGCAGACTCGCGCGCCCACTGCGTCAGCATCCCGGCCGACACGCTGAAGAGCCTGCTGTGTACCGGTGATCCGATGTCGGGGATGGATTCTCCCAGTTGCCGCGAGCTCGACAACGTGACAGTGCCGCTGCGGGGGCTTCGTGTTTCGGTATCTACGCCGGTGACGTAGGGCTGTGACGTGGTTGTCTTACTGCTCCGCGTCGCCGCGTTGTCGCACCGGTGAATCA
>Ga0210397_10003186_pt1 | contig 10122 bp, 9 predicted proteins | sample IncBWH2OmetaG_FD_160126 | JGI IMG/M metagenome (GOLD analysis project Ga0210397, IMG submission 160126) | Forest soil microbial communities from Barre Woods Harvard Forest LTER site, Petersham, Massachusetts, United States - Inc-BW-H-2-O ...
CCCAGGGGTAGTCACCGGGATAGTCATCGGTGACGGGCTCGGCGCCCTCCTTGCCGATGTTGAGCCCCTCTCCGGCGATCGAGAACTTGCCCGGCTGAGTCTTGATCTGCCCTTCGCCGACAGCCTTGTCACGCATGTGCAGCGTGAGCGTGCCCTGCGCCGGCATCGAGTCGCCCTCTCGCTCGAACGACGCCGACAACACGACGTGACCGGTCGGCACGTCCTCCGTCGACTCCACGATCTGCTCGTCCAGGCCGACCCAGTTGTAGACGTACTTGAGCTTGCGGTCCTTGATGTACAGCGCGTGGCCGCCGAAGCGAGAGCCATGGGAGAACAGCACGCCACCGGCCTCCTCGGTGTCGATCGTGACCTCGACCGCGATCGTGTACGAGCGGTTGCGGACGTTCGGCGCAACCGATTCGGGGATCTCCGAGCCGCCCGGGTAGTACGTGTACCGGCTCCGCGGCTTGGACAGTTGCGGTCGCTCGGTGGTGATGATCTCGAGCGCGTTGCGATTCTCGAGCGGCAGCGCCTGGTAGCGACCGGCTTCCATCCACCACAGCCCGATCAGCTCCTGGAGCTTGTCCGGGTTCTCGGCCGCCAGGTCGTGACACTCGGTCGGGTCGTTCTCCGTGTCGAACAGCTCCCACCGCTGGGTCGAGTACTGGGCCCACATATCGGGCGCGGCCGGTGTCACCGAGGCGGCCTTCCAGCCCTGGTGCCAGATCGCCCGAGTGCCGCCCATCGAGTAGAACTGGATCTGCTTGTCGGTTTTCGCATCGGGAGCGTCGAAGGTCGCGGCGAAACTGACGCCCTCGATCGGATACTGGGTGTAGCCCTTCACCACCTCGGGCGGCTCGACGCCGAGGCACTCGTAAATCGTCGGGACGATGTCCACCGCGTGCGTGAACTGGCGCCGGACGCCGGTCTGCGCGATCTTCGCCGGCCAGGAGATGATCATCGGGTCGGCGGTGCCGCCCTCCCAGTTGCTGTAGCGCTTCCACAGCTTGAACGGCGTGTTGAACGCGCACGCCCATCCGGTCGGGTAGTGGTTGTAAGTGCGCGGGCTGCCGAGGACGTCGAGGTACTTGAGGTTGTTCTCGACCTGGTCTGGGATCCCGTTGAAATACGCGTTCTCGTTGACCGATCCACTGGGACCGCCCTCGCCGGAGGCACCGTTGTCGGACACGAGCACGATCAGGGTGTTGTCGAGCTGGCCGCTCTCCTCGAGGTAGTCGAGCAGCCGGCCGATCTCGTGGTCGGCGTGGCTGAGGAAGCCGGCGTAGACCTCGGCCATGCGAGCGAACAGGCGCTGCTCGTCGTCGGACAGCGAGTCCCAGGGGCGGACGGTGTCAGCCTCGGGCCATCCCTTGGACCCGTCCACGCTCTGCTCGTCGGTGTACGGGTTGATCGGCGACAGCTCGGCCTGCTCGGTGACGATGCCCATCTTCTTCTGGCGCTCGAACACGAGCTCGCGGTACGCCTCGTAGCCCATGTCGAACTTGCCCTGGTACTTGTCGGCCCACTCCTTCGGGGCGTGATGGGGGGCGTGGCAGGCGCCCGGGCAGAAGTAAAGGAAGAACGGCTTGTCGGGTGCGATCGCCTTCGAGTCCTGGATGAACGACAGGGCGCGGTCGGTCAGGTCCGTGGTCAGGTGGTAGCCCTCCTCGGGGAGCGCCGGCTGCTCGATCGGGTGGTTGTCGTACACGAGGTCGGGATACCACTGGTTGGTCTCGGCGCCGAGGAATCCGTAGAAGCGCTCGAACCCCCGGCCGACCGGCCACTGGTTCTTGACCGACGCCAGGTTCATCTCGTCTTCGGGCGTCAGGTGCCACTTGCCGGTCATGTACGTGTTCCACCCGCGCTCGCCGAGGACCTCGGCGATCGTCCCGCACTCGAACGGCACATGGCCGTTGGAGCTCGGGAAGCCCGACGCGGCCTCGGTGATCGTGGCCATGCCGTTAGTGGTGTGGTTGCGACCGGTCATCAGGCACGAGCGCGTCGGCGAACACAGCGCTGTCGTGTGGAAGTTCGTGTAGAGGAGACCGCGCTCGGCGATCCGGTTGATGTTCGGCGTCTCGATCAGGCCACCAAACGGCTCCATCGCCGAGTAGCCGACGTCGTCAAGCACGATGTAGAGCACGCTCGGCGTGCCGTCGGGGGCGATCGGCTGCGTGTACGGACCCCAGTCGGGGACCGACTCCGTCACGTCGACGTTGATAACGCCCTTGAACGGCTTGGCCATCCTTCTACCTCCGGGATCGCGATCTCCAGTTTCGCCGGCGAGGCCGAGTCTGCGATGCGCGCGTTCCCCCTTCATCACCCCATTCGGGTGAGCGACGGGCGGCAGTCAGTGGCTGAGCCGGCCTCCGTTGACAAGGAGCGTCTGTCCCGTGATGAACGCGCTCTCGTCGGAGATCAGGAACGCGAGCGCGCCCAGGAGGTCTCCGGGCTGGCCGAGGCGGCCGAGCGGGGTGGGGCCGACGTCGTACTGCGCTGCGGTTGTCATCGTCTGGCTCCCCTCGGTCGGGATGAACCCGGGCGCGATCGCGTTGACGCGGATCTGGGAGGGTCCGAGCTCGCGCGCGAGTACCCGCGTCAGGCCGATCACCGCGGCCTTCGACGTGACGTAGTGGACGAGGCCCGGTGAGCCTGAGAACGCGACCTCGGAGGCCATGTTCACAATCGAGCCCGCGCCGGCGTCGCGCATCAGCGGGACGGCGGCCTTCGCGCACAGCCACGTGCCCTTCACGTTGACGTCGAGCACGCGGTCCCACTCGTCCTCGTCGATCGCGTCGAACGGGCGCCGCGTCAGGCCCTCGACGATCGCCGCGTTGTTGACGAGCGCGTCGAGCCCGCCGAGGGCTTCGCGGGCGGTCGCGGCGAGCGCGCGCGTTTGATCGGGGTCGCTGACGTCGGTCGCTGTCGCGCGGACGTCGAGGCCTTTGGCTCGTGCCTGGTCGACGGTCGCCTGGACGCGATCGGGTCGGATGTCGGCGGCGAGCACGGTTGCCCCGAGGCCTGCCAGGTGCAGCGCGAACTCGCGCCCCAGTCCCTGGCCGGCGCCCGTGACGATCACGCGTTTACCGGCCAGGCGCGGTTCGCTCATCACACGGCGTTGGCCGCGCCCTCCAGGTGCAGGGCGCGCGCGATCTCCTGGTAGCAGTTGTAGCTCGATCCGTGCCCGAGGCCCGGGCCGGCACCGGTGACGATGCACCGGAAATCAGGGCGGCGAGCCCCACACTCGACCACCCCCACTCGCCGAGCGTGGACTTGACCACACCGGAGGTGGCTGAATCTGAATTCACCCCGGGGCGGGGTGGCGAGTGAGGGGCTAGCCGGGTTCATCGGTGAGGTCGACGCCGCTGGCAACACGGTGCCTCAACCCGGCAGTGTCACCCACAGCCGGGGCGCCAGCTTGACGAGCACCTCGGGGTCCACCGCGCCGACCGTCGAAGCGCCGGCGCGGTCCATAACCATCGACAGCTCGCGCCACGCCTGCGCCACCGGCGCCACGCGGGCCGTCGGACCGAAGCCGACGGCGGCGCGAAGCTCGTCGGCGCGCGAACGCACGTCGTCGGTCGTGAGCTCGGCGAACGGGCGGTTCTCGCCGCGGATGTACACCAGCTGGTCGAGGATCTGGCGCACGTCGGTCATGTCAGCAACGCCGCCGCCACGGCGGCCTGGCCGTACGAGATCCCGCCGTCGTTGATCGGGAGCCGCTCGGGCGCGAGCACGCGCAGCCCGCGGCCCGCGAGCGCGTCCGACACCGACTCGAGCAGCAGGCGGCTCTGAAACACGCCCCCGGAAAGCGCCACAACCTCCGTGTCGTGCGAAGCCGCCAGCGCGATGCACGCTTCCACGGTGGCGCGGGCGATCGTGCGATGGAACCGCCGAGCGATCACGCCAGGGGCAACCGCCGCCTGAACATCGGCGGCGACCGCGCGGATCGTCTCGCGGGGGTCGATCACGAGCGGTTCGCCGCCCACAACGATCGGATACGACCCGCGCTCGCCGTGGTCGCACGCCGCCTCGAGCTCGATCGCCGCCTGGCCCTCGTAGTTGACCTCGGCGCGGATGCCGGCGAGGGCGGCGACGGCGTCGAACAGCCGGCCCATGCTGGTCGTTGCCGGCGCGGCCGGGCCGCCGCCGGTGGCCAGGCGATGCACCTGCGCCCAGGCCCGAGGGTCGACCCGCCCGGCGAGCGAGGCGGGCAGACCCGGCTCGCCGCCGTCGAACGCCGCCGACAGCCATGAGCACGCCATCCGCCACGGCTGCCGGATCGCGCGCTCGCCGCCCGGGAGCGCGACCGGGAGCAGCGATCCGACGCGGCGGACCGACCCGATGCCGCCGAACAGCAATTCACCGCCCCACACGGTCCCGTCGAGCCCGTACCCGGTCCCATCGAAGATCGCACCGACGGCAGGTCCGTCCTCGGCGTGCTCGGCCAGGCACGAGGCCAGATGCGCGTGGTGGTGCTGGACCCCGATGAGCTCGACGCCGTCCAGATCGAGCGCGTACTTCGTCGACAGGTACTCGGGATGGAGGTCGTGGGCGACGACCTCGGGCTCAACCGCAAACAGCGCGCCGAAGTGGTCGACCCCCTCGGTGAACGAGCGGAGCGTCGCGTAGTTCTCGAGGTCACCGATGTGGTGGCTGACCCAGGCCCGGGTACCGCGAGCCAGGCAGAACGTGTTCTTGAGCTCGGCGCCGCAGGCGAGCAGCGGGCGCGGGGTGCCGTTCCCCGGGAGGGGGATGGATGCGGGGACGTAGCCGCGGGATCGCCGGAGCAGGGCGTGTCGCGTCCGTCCCGGTGCGGCGAGCAGCCGGACGACCGAGTCGTCGGTGCGCGTCTGGATCGGCCGGTCGTGGACCAGGAACAGGTCAACGATCCCGCGCAGCCGCTCGACCGCGTCGTCGTCGACGAACGCGATCGGCTCGTCGGACACATTGGCGCTGGTCATCACGAGCGTCTCGCCGACGTCGGCCAGAAGCAGGTGGTGGAGTGGGGAGTAGGGGAGCATCACGCCGAGCTCGGGCGCCCCGGGCGCGACCGCGTGCGCGACCGGCGCTTCCTTCAGCCGCGGTGCGAGGACGATCGGGCGGGCCGGCGAGGTCAGGAGCCGGAGCGACGAGTTGGAGAGCGAGACCAGAGTCTCCGCCGCCGCGGGCGAGAGCGCCATCAACGCAAACGGCTTGTCCTCGCGATGCTTGCGCGTGCGCAGCGACGCGACCGCGTGCTCGTCGCCGGCGAGGCAGGCCAGGTGGTAGCCGCCGATGCCCTTGATGGCGACGATCGCGCCGGCGCGAAGGACAGCGGCGACGGCGGGAAGCGGGTCCCCGGGGATAGGCGCGCCGTCGCCGGAGAGCAGCCGGAGCGAGGGTCCGCAGTTAGCGCACGCGTTCGGTTGGGCGTGGAAGCGGCGGTCGGCAGGATCGTCGTACTCGGCCCGGCAGGCTGGGCACATCGTGAACGAGGCCATCGTGGTCAGCGGCCGGTCGTAGGGAACGCCGCGGACGATCGTGAACCGCGGCCCGCAGTTCGTGCAGTTGATGAACGGATAGCGGAAGCGCCGGTCGGCCGGGTCGAACAACTCGCGCAGGCAGTCCTCGCAAGTGGCGGTGTCGGGCGTCACCGGTGCATCGGGCACCGAGCCGCCCACGCTCTCCCTGATCGCAAACGACCCCTGGCCGCACGGAACGCGCTCCTCGGCCAGCACCTGCTCGACCGCCGCAAGCGGCGGCGCCTCGGACGGCAACCGGGCTAGGAAGCGGTCGACCGCGGCCGCGTCGCCCTCGACCTCGATCAGGACGCCTTGAGCGTCGTTGAGCACGAACCCGCCGAGCGAAAGCTCGCCGGCGAGCCGGTAGACATAGGGACGGAACCCGACGCCCTGCACGGTGCCGGTCACGCGCACCCGCGCCCGGCGGGCGACGACGTTCATCCCACCAGCTCCAGCAGCGCGTGGTACGCGCTCGCCTGGGCCTCCTGGATCCGTGGGATGTGCTCCGAGCGGGTGACGACTACGTGATCCGCGAGGTCCTCGCCAAGCACGCGACCGCCGTCATACCCGACCATGGCGACCGTCACGAGACCGCGTCGCCGCGCCTCCGCCAACGCGTGGATCACGTTGCCCGAATTGCCCGAGGTCGAGAGCGCGACGAGCGCGTCCCCGGGCGCGCCGTAGGCGATCACCTGGCGCGAGAAGATCGCCTCGACGCCGATGTCGTTGGCGATCGCGGTCAGGATCCCGGGGTCCTCGGTGAGGTCGATCGCGGGGTGACCGGTGGCTCGGAAGTCGGCGACGACGTCCATCGCATCGGTCGCGGATCCGCCGTTGCCGAGCGCGAGCAGCTTCCCTCCGCGCCCGAAGCTCGCGCGCAACGCGTCCGCCGCGTCCGCCAGCACCGACGCGTTGTCGGTCAACGTCTGCTCCCGCAAAGCTCCGACGTCCGCGGCCTTCATCAGCACCGACCGGCGGACGTCCTCGAGCACCGCGTCGAGGTCGCTCTCGCGCTCGTCGAGGAACGGGTACAGGAAGCTCGAGGCGCCGGCGTCGTGCACGCGGCGCTCGCTGCGGCCCTCGAGCAGCCCGCGATGCTCGAAGAACACGTGCACGAGTTCCCACAGCACGTGATACAGCGTCTCGATCAGCTCCTGGCGCACGTATGGATCGGACGTCGGCGGCTCGAACTCCCACTCCGCCCCCGCGGGCGCGAACGCGATCGTCAGGCAGCCGCGCCTGCGCGCGACCGCGATCGCGTCACCGCAGTCTCCGCCGAAGCCCATCGCCACATCGTCCGCGGCGGCGAGCAGCGACACCTGCGCGGCCAGGTCGCCTCCCTCGGCCGCGAACGCAACAGCCGGCAGCGCCCGCTTGCCGACGATCACCGGATGGACGAACTCGACCGCGACGTGGCGTGCGTCCGACCGCGCAGCCGGCGAGCGGCCGAACGCGATCAGCCGGCCCCCGCGGGCAAACCGCTCGGCCATCAGATGACACACGCGTGCCAGCCCGTCGGCCGACTCCTCGAAGAACCGCGCGTTGCACTCCGTCCGCTCCGAAAGCAGCGCGGCGACGCTCAAGCCATGGCCCCCTCGGGGGCGCGCTCGGCGATGCGCAGCAGCCAGTCGCGCCACGCCTCGATGCCCTCGCCCGTCCGCGCGCTCAGGACGATCCGCTCGACGTCAGGATGCACGACGTCGATGTTGTAGAGGAGCTTGTCGAGGTCGAAGTCGAGGTGCGGAAGCAGGTCGATCTTGTTGACGATCACGAGCTCGCAGGCCCGGAACATCAACGGGTACTTGAGCGGCTTGTCCTCGCCCTCGGTCACCGCGCTCACCATCACGCGCGCGTCCTCGCCGATCCGGAACTCGGCGGGGCACACGAGGTTGCCGACGTTCTCGACCAGCAGCAGGTCGATCTCGTCGAGCGGCAGCGCCGGGATCGCCGAGCGCACCATGTTCGCGTCGAGATGGCACTCGCCGCCGAAGCCGGCGCCGGTATTGAGCTGAGTCACCGGCACGTGCAGCGCGGCCAGTCGGTCGGCGTCCATCGAGCCCTCGACGTCACCTTCGAGCACGCCGACGCGCACGCCGGGCAGGTCCGTCACGACGCGCTCGAGCAGCGTGGTCTTGCCGGCGCCGGGCGCGCTCATGAAGTTGACGACCTTGACTCCGGCCCGGTCGAAGTCCGCGCGGTTGGCGCCGGCGATCGTGTTGTTGGCGTCGAGCGCGTCCTCGACGATCCTCACCTTTGTCCGATGCACTGTGCCTCCTTTCCGAGATCGCCCTCAGGGCGATCTCGCAAGGCCGCCGCAGGCGGCCCCTCAACCTCGATTGCCTCAACCTCGAACTCGTCGCCGCTCGCGATCTCGACGTCGCTGCCGGCGCACTGCGGGCAGCGGAACGCCGGGATCTCGATCTCCCAGCCGTGATCGCAGCCGCGGCAGCGCAGGCGTGCGTCGATCACCTGCTGCTCGAGCCTCGCCCCCTCGCACACGGTGTCGCGCGCGACGAACTCGAAGTAGAACTCGAGCGTGTCCGGGATCACCTGGCGGAGCTTCCCCACGCGGAGCTCCACGAGCGTCACGCGCCGGCCGTCGGCGTGCTTGACCACGGTGTTGACGATCGCGCTGCTAAGGGAGAGCTCGTGCACCGGCGCGCAGCTCCGCCACCGTGTCGACGACAAGATCGACGGCGCGCGCCACCGCGGCCGAAACCTCCTCCGACAGACCCCAACCCATCTCCTCGACGTCGGCGGGCTCGCAGGCGATCACCACGACGCGCCCAGGCCACGCCCCCACCGACTTGACGAACCGCAACACGGTCTGGGGGTCCATCGCGTGCGGGTTGATGACGTCGCCGTCCTCGATCGCGCCCGGGACCGACTCCTCGTCGGGCTCCATCACATACAGCGTCCCGGGCTCGCCGCCCTGCTTGGACACGTCGACGATGACGAGCGCGTCGTAGCCGCGCATGACCTCGTAGGCGAGGTCGAGCCCGCCGGTGCCCGCGTCCATCACGGCGACGCCGGGCGGGAGCGAGCGCTCGCCGAGGCGCCGCGCCACCTCGCCGCCGAACCCGTCGTCACGGAGCCAAGCGTTGCCGACGCCGGCGATCAGGATGCTCCGCAGTGGCTCGTCCGTCATGTCTCGATCACCTCCACCTCGGGGGCAAAGAAGTACAGCAAGCGGCCGGTCTCGCGCATGATGTCCTGGCCGGGATCGTCGTCGATCGTGACTCCCAGATGCGTCCTGCCGTCGTAGTCGGTCAGGATCCGCTCGATCGTCGCGGTGCGGCCGTCGAGCATCCGCGCCTGGATGTCCGCGTCCGGGCCGGGGCGGATCACCACCTTCACACCGCGCGCGAACCGGACGCCGTCGACGATCGCCTCGGGCTGCCCGGCGGCGGGATCCGGAAGGCCCGGCGGCTCGGTCGGCGGCGACAGCGTCAACGGGTCGCGGATCTCGACACGGCCGTGCAGCGCGATGATGTCCTCCGGCGTCGCTGCGGCTGCGCGCTCGATCATCTCGCGGACCGCCGGATCGGCGCGCTCGATCTCCGCGCGTTCGGAGTCGCTCAGCACCTGTACGTGAAGCAGCAGCGCCTCCTCGATCTCGGTCGAGTCGAACAGCCCGCCGCGGCTCTCGGGCGCTATCTGCGGATGATCGGGGAGCACGTACGTCGTGCCGAGCACGACGTCGTCGGCGTCGGTGGCGAGCACCGGGTACGTGTTGACGCTGGTCGGCGCGCCGTCGAGCGGGGACCGGAAGCGCCCCGCCGACACGCGCACCAGCAGCTGCGTCGAGATCAGCGACCGTGCCAGCGCGCCGCCGCGGTCGAGCCCGGACGGCACGTCGAACGTGTTGTGCACGCAGCAGCGCACGACCGCCGACCCGTCCCCGCGGATCTCTGAACGCAACGTAAGCCGCCCGCCGTCGAACTCGGTCGTGATCCGCGCGCCGAATGACACGGGCCCCAGCTCGACCCGGCACGCGGAGGCCTCGTGGCGCTCGCCGCTCGGGGCCAGGTACCGGAGCGTCGCGGACAGAGTGGCGTCCGCTTCGGCGGGCTCGGCCACACACTCGAGCCGGGCATGGTCGAACGCTCCAGGGCACTCCGCCGCGTACGCTGGCGGGTACACGATCCCGAACGGAGTGGGTGTCGCGTTCTTGGTGGCGCCCGGGGTGTACGGGTACAGCGCGTAGCCCTCCCAGAGCAGCGACGAGACGAGTTCCTCCAGGTGATCAGTCATGGTGGAGCAGCTCGGTGACACACGCGTCGAGCGTCGCCAGACCGCGCGCGAGCTTCTCCCGCTGAAGCGCCTCGAACGTGTCCGCGCGCACCGCCACCCACGCGGTGCCGGGGTAGTAGTGCGCGATCGTCTCCTGCCACACCGACACCGGCATGCGGAAGTCGATCGACTTCGACCACGGGATCAGTGCCATCTGTAGCCCGCCGTCGTCGCCGGGGTAATAGATCATGCCGTTGAAGTGGAGCGCCAGCGGCGCCACACCGTCCGGCAACGAGTGCAGGTACTTGGCGGCGGCGAGCTCGAGGTCGTAGTGACAGGCGATCGGCACCGCGACCGTGGTCGTTCCCGTGAACGCGGGCACCAG
>Ga0210397_10003188_pt1 | contig 10118 bp, 9 predicted proteins | sample IncBWH2OmetaG_FD_160126 | JGI IMG/M metagenome (GOLD analysis project Ga0210397, IMG submission 160126) | Forest soil microbial communities from Barre Woods Harvard Forest LTER site, Petersham, Massachusetts, United States - Inc-BW-H-2-O ...
GCTGCAGTCGTCTCGGGGCAGTGAGCCGAACGCATGAGCGGGCGACCACCTGGGCGATCTTCGAACTTTGCGACCGCCTTCACGATCGCGAGTTTGCCAAAGCTCGGTTGCTTGGCGACGCCCGAGAACGAGCCGGAATCTACCGCGCAGACGGAGATCTCAGTCTCAGTGATTCGGTCCATCTGCATCCCTCCGACCATGAACGCCCGTCACAGCACGGCGGCCGCCGAGTCGCGACGTAGGATCGAGCCGTGCCTCTGGGTAATTTCGAGGGTCATTCCCCGGGACTTTACCCATCTGCGATGGGCCATGTCCTTTGGCCCGACTTAATAGGCCCTAATTCGTTCCCGATTGGCCGGCACGCTTGCGGCGGAAGCTTAGGCAAGCTTAAAATTCCTGAAGTGGGTCCTATGGTGGCGCCGATGAGCATCGGATCGAAACTGCCGGCGCGGATCACGTTCGGGCGGTTCTGCATTTTGCCGCATCGTCGGGAGCTTCTTTCGGACGATCAACCGATCATGCTCGGGGGGCGCGCCTTCGACGTCCTGATGGCGCTCGTCGAGGCGCACGGGTCCGTCGTCAGCAAAGATGCGCTCATGGCCCGCGTCTGGCCTGACCAGGTAGTCGAAGAGAACAATCTCGAGGTTCAGGTTTCGATGTTGCGCACCGCCTTCGGGGCGGAGCGAGTGCTGATCCGCACTATTACCCGACGTGGCTATCAGTTCACAGGAGACGTCCGTTTTGCGGCCGAGGACGTGGACGCTAGCACCAACGCTGGCCCTGTTCCTACGGAGCCAGAGTTCGCCGCGCCAGCGACAAACCTGACGCAGCCAGTTTCAGAGTTGATCGGTCGGGACGAAAGCCTGCTTGAAATCGTGCGTCTCACTGTCTCGCATCGGCTCGTGACGCTGACTGGCCCTGGGGGAATCGGCAAGACACGCTTGGCCCTCGCGGCGGCGCACAGGTTGCTGCCGCAATTCAGTGACGGGGTTTGGTTCGTCGAACTCGCTTCGGCCTCTGACCCGAGCTTTGTCCCCTCAGCCATTGTCACGGCCATTGGGCTAGACTTCGCTGGTGGTACCGTTACAGTCGACCGCGTCGCGAATGCGCTGCGCAAAAAAAAGATGCTGCTCGTGCTCGACAATTGCGAGCACGTCATCGAAGCAGCGGCCCAGGCTGCCGAGGCCCTGCTGCGCGCAAACGTGGCGGCGCACGTCATTACAACTAGCCGCGAGTCGCTCCGCGCTGATGGGGAGCAGACTTATACGGTAGCTCCATTGGACGTGCCGGCAGCTATCGACGACAAGATCGATCCCTTCGAATACAGCGCCGTCCGTCTGTTCGTTGAAAGGGCGCGGGCGGTGGACCCACAATTCGCGCCAGATAGGCGAATGGGAGCATTGCTCGCCCTGATATCGCGGCAACTGGACGGTATTCCGCTGGCGATCGAGCTGGCGGCGGCGCGCGTATCTACACTCGGGATCGACGAGGTCGCCAGTCGCCTCGAGGATCGCCTGGGGTTGCTGACTAGAGGCAGACGAACCGCGCTGCCGCGGCATCAGACGTTGCGGGCGACGCTCGACTGGAGCTATGAGTTGCTCCCCGAGTACGAACGCCTCTTGCTGCGCCGTCTTGGCATCTTCGTCGGCCCCTTTAGCCTGGAGGCAATCAGCGCGGTAGCCGCCGGCGTACGAACCGCTGACATTGTTGATGGTCTCTCCAGCCTCGTCGCCAAGTCGTTAGTTGTGTCCGACGTCTCGACGGACATCGCGCGGTATCGGCTGCTCGATACCACGCGAGCTTATGCGCTCCAAAAGCTCGATGAGGGCGGAGAGCGCCAGCGGTTGGCACGCCGCCATGCCGAATACTATAGGGCGCTGTTCGAGCGAGCTGAGGCAGAATGGCAGGATAGGCCCACGGCTGAATGGCTTGGCGACTTCGCGTGGCGGATCGATAACCTGCGCGCGGCCCTTGATTGGGCACTTTCCCCGCATGGAGATGAAGTCCTTGGTGTTGCGCTTACAACAGCAGCCATCCCCCTCTGGATGAATTTGTCGCTGCTGGAAGAGTGCCGCGTTTATGTAGAGCGGGCACTCAACATCCTTACAGCCGCTGCTGCCGATGACCCACGACGCGAGATGAAGCTTCGTACCGCACTTGGTGTGTCGCTGACATATATGGGAGGTGCCGTTTCTGAAGTTGAGACGATATGGGCTAGAACGCGTCACCTTGCCCAGAGCCTTGGTGACATCGAACACCAACTATGCGCGCTTTATGGTCTGTGGGGGCTGGAAGTCCGCGAGGCACTTGGACTGGCCCAACAGTTTGCGATCATAGCCGTGACCCCAGCCGATCGGCTCGTGGGAGAGCGGATGATTGGTAATTCATACCATTGGCTTGGCGATCAGACACGAGCGCGGCGTCAGTTCGAGCATGTCATCGCTGAAGAGGTTAAATCCGGAGCCGGCTCCCGCATCAGATGGTTTCAGGTGGATGAACGACCATTGGCACAGGTATATCTTGCGCGGGTCCTTTGGCTGCAAGGGTTTCCCGTTCAGGCTATGGATGCTGTGCAGAACTTGGTCGAGCAGCAGCGCACAGTCAATCTGGCGAGACCGTTTCGCCTAGTGCTCGCCCGGGCAGCGTGCCCAATCGCATTGTGGGTCGGCGATTTAGATCTGGCCGGTCGTTATCTTGAGCTTCTGAGTGACTCCTCGACAAGACATGGGCTGACGGTCTGGCAGACCTTCAGTCGTGGGTATGAGGGCGTGCTCTTCCTTCGGCGAGGCCAACTATCGCATGGAATAGCGCTGGTTTGCGCCGCGTTGGATCAGTTCGATCGTGCGTTCAGCGGATATCCGGTACTTACGTTCCTTAGCGAATTAGCAGAAGCCTTTCGTCGGGCCGGGCAGATTTCCGATGGTCTTGCTGCGATCATCAAAGCCCGCGCCCGCGTCGAGCAGACTGCGGAAAGATGGATACTCCCAGAGTTACTTCGCATCCAAGGAGAACTCCTCTTCCTGAAAGGAGGGAACGAGGCAGTGGCAGGAGCTTACGATCATATGCGTCAGGCACTCGATTGCGCGCGCCAGCAAGGGGCGCTTTCCTGGGAGTTGCGCGCCGCCACCAGCGCTGCGCGACTACTGCGCGAACAGGATCGTCGGGGTGATGCAGTATCCATTCTTGAGCCAGTCTATGGAAGGTTTACCGAAGGATTCGACACGGCAGATCTGAAATCAGCAAAAGCACTGCTCGACTCTATGCGATAAGAGAGGCACCGGTGCCAGGCTTGGCCGCGGCTTTTCCTCACGCCCGTGTCTGGCGCACACTGTCTTTCCAGGTGCGATGGGGCTCTAGTCGGAAGGCGTTGTAGTGCCACGCGCCCAAGTCGACATAGAGGCCCGGAACTACAAGGGATGGCGTCGAACCCGTTCTCCCGGCGCTTTGGCGGTTGTCCGGCGGGATTACTCGGCCGCTTGCCGGTGCCCCAGGCCCAGCGTCTGCCAGACGTCCCGCAGGGCCGCGACCAGCCGGGCCATGTCTTCGTCCGAATGCAGGGGAGTCGGCGTCAGCCGCAGGCGCTCCGTGCCGCGCGGCACCGTCGGGTAGTTGATGGGCTGCACGTAGATCGAATGGCGCTCCATCAGCAAGTCGCTCACCTGCTTGCAGAGTGCCGCATCACCCACCGACACCGGCACGATATGCGTGACCGACGGCATGACGGGGAGGCCCGCGGCGCCGAGGCGTCGCTTCAGGGTGGCCGCGCGCTCCTGGTGGCGCACGCGCAGCTCGGGATGGGTCGTCACATAGCGGATGCTGGCTAAGGCCGCGCCGGCGATGGCCGGCGGCAGCGAGGTCGAGAAGATGAAGCCCGAGCCGCAGGAGCGGACGAAGTCGACCGTGGCCGCGGTCGAGGCGATGTAGCCGCCGACCACGCCGAACGCCTTGGCGAGCGTGCCCTGCACGATATCGACCTTGTCGAGCGCGCCGTCGCGCTCGGCCACGCCCGCGCCGCGTGCGCCATACATGCCAACGGCGTGTACCTCGTCGAGGTAGGTGAGGCCTTTGTAGCGATGGGCGAGGTCGCAGATCTCGCCGATCGGCGAGACGTCGCCGTCCATCGAGTAGACCGATTCGAAGGCGATGATCTTCGGCGTCTTGGGATCGGCGGCGGCGAGCAGCTGCTCGAGATGGCCGAGATCGTTGTGGCGGAAGATCTTGCGCACCGCGCCCGAGTGCCGGATGCCGGCGATCATTGAGGCGTGGTTGAAAGCGTCGGAGTAGAGCTCGCAACCCGGCAGCATGGCGCCCAGCGTCTGCAGTGTGGTCTCGTTGGCGACATAGCCCGAGGTGAAGACCAGGGCGGCCTCCTTGGCGTGCAGGCGGCCGAGCTCGTGCTCGAGCGCCACGTGCAGGGTGTTGGTGCCGGAGATGTTGCGCGTGCCGCCGGCGCCCGAGCCCTGGGTGGTGATCGCCGCCTGCATGGCCTCGAGCACCACGGGATGCTGGCCCATGGCGAGGTAGTCGTTGCTGCACCACCCAGTGACGTCGAGCACCTTGCCGTCCTGATGGAAACGCGCGCGCGGGAAGGCGCCGACGATGCGCTCCAGTTCGGCGAACACGCGGTAGCGTCCCTCGTCGCGCAGGCGATCGAGGTGGCCGGCGAAGAAAACCTCGTAATTTGTCCAATCTGTGCGCCTCTCTGACCGATATTCATTGGCTGTCCGATGGTCTGCTTGCAGGGTCATGGGAACCTCTTTCGGGCCTTTAGGCACCAATGGATGGGCTGGCTGGGCTCAAACCAATCTCGTTGAGATTGACATGGCTTGCCCCTCAACAACCTTTGTACCGGGCTCGGTGGCCACGCCAATCGTCGATGAACCAAGCTTGCAAGCACGGGACGCCATCACGAATTCGTTGAAGAACTAGTTCTGTCATCGCCGCCACCAGCGAGTACTCGAGGCGCACGCAGTTTAGGAGACGCCGCCGCCGGCAATAGATAGTCTGGCGGCATAGTGTTCATTCCGATTGGCGTATGACCTATGTGACCGGGTCATTCTAGTCGCGAATAATTGCTATTGACCTAAGCGGTCTGCTGCAGGCGCTCGCTTCGCTGTAAATTGTGAGGCGTCCCGGGTCGACCACGACAAGATCGTCCTGTACGGGTCGGACGTGTTCGCTGCTCTCACTGGAGGAGGTTCCATGAAAGATGCGAATGTTGCTGCGAAGTCTGTGGTTACTTCGGTCAGTCGTGAACGGAATGCGCCAAGACCTGGCGACGCAATCGTCGACATCCCATTCAAATTGATCGCAGCGCTGCTCACCAGGCTAGGACTTTTTGGGCGAGACATCGACTATCACCTGATTCGCGCCTCAATGGTGCTGATTTACCTCATGTTCGGTTACCAAAAGTGGTTCGAGTATGAGGCGCAAGCGTTAATCCCCTTCATTAGCAACGGCCCGCTCATTTTCTGGCTGTACCCCGTCTTCGGGATACGCGGCGCGAGTACGTTCCTTGGTGCTTCCGAGTGGTTGATTGGTGCGCTGCTGTTCATTGGATTTTGGAACAAGCGGATAGGCATTCTGGGCGCCATCGGCTCATGTGCAACCTTCGTAAGCACCGTCACCATCATTCCATTCATGCCGGATGGCTGGGCGCCTTCGGCTGGTGGCTTCCCCGCAATGGTGGGCAACGTTCCGTTCCTAATGAAGGACGTCGTCCTCCTCGCAGTGTCCTTCTACCTGCTCAAGCAGGACCTTGAGCGAGTGCTGACACCTCGACAGAGTCCAGCCACGTAGCGATGCCAAAAACGCGTTCGCGTGGCACACTAGGATCTTCAATTCCAAGGGCGGCGCGCCGATGCAGGTTGCCGCGCTTCTGATTGCTCTCTGCGCCGCTGGCCTGATGGGCTTCGCCAGCCAGCGAGGCCGAACATGCACGGTTGCAGCTATCGCTGACATCGTCGTGAGGCGACGGTTCGGCCGAATAATCTCGCTTCTCGAGGCGTCGGTATGGGTCGGATGCGGGTTTGTCCTTGTTCACACCGCTCACCACTTGAGCGTTGTTCCCTCGAACTATGCGGTTGGTCTCACCACGATTGCCGGAGGAATCGTGTTCGGGGTGGGTGCCTACCTAAACGGTGCATGCCTTTTGGGAACGGTGGCGCGATTAGGATCGGGTGAATGGGCTTATGCCTTCAGCCCCGTCGGGTTGTTCCTGGGGAGCATTGCCGCGGCATATGTCAGCTCCCCGAAAGAAATCCACGAAGCATCGCCTGCGCTAGCGGAGCCGGCGATCGGCGCGACAGCGGCCGGAATATTCATGGTCCTTCGCCTGATCGCGCACGGCGCGGCAATCCGGCGCTATCGATCAACAATCTTTGCGTACCTGTGGTCGCCGCGCGTTGCGACGACCATCATCGCCATCAGTTTTTTCGTAGCCTTCTTAATGGTCGGAGATTGGGACTATGCGGACCTGATCGGCGGTCTGGCCCGCAATCACACCTCAAGCTGGGTCCCGAAATCGCTTCTCGGCTTGACGTTGGTTGCAGGCGCAATGCTTGGCGGGTGGACCGCGAGATCGATCAAATTCGTAGTGCCCCACGCTTCGAATGTAATCCGACGTTTGGCCGGAGGCGGCCTTATGGGATTCGGTTCGGCACTCGTACCGGGCGGCAACACCAGGTTCATCCTTCTCGACATGCCCTTGCTGTGGCCCTACGCCTGGCTTGCGTTCTTCACAATGTGCGTCACGGTATATGTGCTTACCGTACTGATGCACCGGTTCGGCCATGTGGTTCGGCTTCGGGGCGATCACCCCTCTCCCGCATAGGGAGAGGGGCTCGGTCTCGTCTTTCAATGCTTCGCCACGACTTCGCGCAGGAAGGCGACCGTAACTTAGGGCTCTGGCCGATAAGTGTAATCGGGATCCGCGTCAACGGAGCGCGGGACGGTATTTAGAAGGGATCGCCGTTACCTTGAGCAGGCCCGCGCGCCAATGAATCATTCCTGCGCGGAATAAGGCTTGCGCATCTCGGCCTCCACGAAGGCTGCGAACGTTCGGGCCTTATCGCTAGGTCTCGAACTTGCGGGAAATAGGGCCCAGAGGTCGAGCGCCGGCAAGGGCCAGGCGGTCACGACCGCGCGTACTGCTCCAGAGGCAATCTCCGGCGCAAACATCCACTCCGATGCGATCGCCAAGCCCATGCCGCCCACTACGGCGGCACGGACCCCTTCGGCCGCGCTAATGCGCAGCCGACCCGACAGGGTCACCGGTATCTCCAACTCTCCCTGGCGGAAGCTCCAGTTGTCACCGCCGACACCCTCGCCCTGCTCGCTGTAGATCACCGCCATGTGCCGGGTGAGCTCGGCCGGCGTCGCGGGAACGCCGGCCCGCTCGAAATAGGAGGGCGCCCCCAGGACCAAGCGCCGGCAGGTGGCGATCTTGCGGGCGATTAACGAGGAGTCGCGCACTTGCCCTGCCCGAAAGGCGATGTCGACGCCTTCCGGGATGAGGTCGACCTGCCGATCACTCAGGATGAGATCAACGGATAGACTGGGATGCGCCGCCAAGAAGAAAGGCAAGCGCGGCACGATGTGCAGGCACGCGAGGCTCACGGCAGCGCTAACGCGCAGGATACCGACAAGTCCCGGGCTCGCAACGCGGGCCGCCAGATCGGCCTCGTCGGCTTCCTCGATGGTCCGGCGGGCCCGTTCGTAAAAGTTCTGACCGGCTTCCGTCGGTGTCAGGCCTCGCGTCGAGCGCATCAGCAGACGCACGCCGAGCCGCCGCTCGAGCTGCGCGACGGACTTGGAAACCGCCGGCTGACCGACGCGCAACCGCTTTGCAGCCGCGGAGAACGACCCCGTTTCCACGACACCAATGAACGTTTCCATGAGCGCCAATCGATTCAAAGTGGCCGCCTAAACCAGGTCAGAGAGCGGAAACTCCTACGTACTCAGTTGATAGACGTCTAAAATCTCAGGTGGCGTGCGCCCGTCATCTCAAGCCAGCGACCGTGCGGCGTATGGACTGCCCTCAGGAGAATGCCATCGCATTGTTTACACCTAAGAACTGCTCCCATTGGAGCCGCATACAGACGCAATGAGCCCACTGCTCCGACAGAGCTGCATGCCTCGCATTCAATTTGAGCGGTCGTTATATCTGAAGCGAAGATTTCTTGAAGAAGGCCTGCGGCGGCGTTGCCGTCCAGAACGAGGTCCGAGCCATTGTCAGTCATGGCGCCTATCCTCCCGAGGGTCCGAAGCGTTCCGTCTTGATCGTGAGAGGGTTATACCCAAGCTCCACCAGCAGCCTTGAGACGTCCTCCACAAAGGGCGTGGGCCCACAGACGAATATTTTCGGATTTTGCACAGGTGGAAAGCACGCCTCGACAAGCATCGCCTTATCAATCCTTCGCCGATGGCCCATCCATCCCTTGGGCTGTTTACGGGTGAGCGTGTTGACGACACGCAAGTCAGAATCGCGGCGCGCCATTGCGTCGAGCTCTTCTCGATAGATGACGTGTTCCAGGCTTCTGGATGAGTACAGTAGTGAAGCAGAGGGGCGACCATTCACTCGATCGCGATGACGGAGCATCGCCATCAACGGCACTATCCCCGATCCACCCGCAATGAGAGCGAGAGGGCCGCCCATGGCGGTAGTCCAAATGAAATAACCGCCGACAGGCCCCCGCAATTCGAATCGATCGCCGACACGAACATCGCCAACGAGGTATTGCGAAACCTCGCCATTCTCAACTTGCTCCACAGTCAAAGTGAGCAATTCATCTTCGGGAGGCGAAGCGATCGAATAGCTGCGCTGTGCCTGGTAGCCGTCCTCGGCCGTGAGTCGGATATCGACGTGCTGGCCAGGTTGGTGCCCGTGCCAGTTGCGTACGCGCAGCAGAAGACTTTTTACGCGATACGTTTCGACGACAATTTCGCAGACCTCAGCCAGCTGCCACTCAAGGCGTCCCGCGTGTGGGACTGCCGTCTCAGTCACCGTCACCGTCATATCTCTGCTCTTTCCAAGGATCGCCGTAATTGTGATAGCCCATCGACTCCCAGAAACCACGTTCATCGTTCTTCATGAAACGCAATCTCCGCACCCATTTGCCGCTTTTCCAAAAGTAAAGATGCGGCACGAGCAGCCGGGCTGGACCACCATGCTCTGGCGGAATCGGCAAACCTTCATATCGAGTCGCGATCATGCCCTTGCCGCCAACAAGGTCCGCGACGGGAATGTTTGTTGTATAGGCTCCCTCGCAATGAGCCATGATGTAGGGGGCGGCTGGCTCCGTGAGGCCCACTGCCTTCAACAAATCGTCAATCGTCACGCCATGCCATGTCGTATCGAGCTTAGACCATTTGGTGACGCAGTGAATGTCGGTTTTGATCGTGGTCTGAGGGAGCGCCTCAAGCTCTGCCCAACTCCACTTGCCCAGCAGAGATCCGTCAAACTGAAGGGCTAGAGTCCAGCCTTCAGGTTCGATTCGCGGTGTAGGTCCCGCCGAAAGAACCGGGAAGCCCGTCGTCACATACTGTCCGGGTGGCACCCGGTTTTTCGGGGTCTGCTCCTGCCGTGTCGACCTGAAGCCGCGAGAGATCGGGGTCTTGTCCATGGCGTTGTACCTGCGCTTCCGGAGGCGCCTGGGAGGAGACGATCAGTCATGGCCGCACCACGGTTACCGTCTTTCGCCACAGCGAAGGTGTCTCTCGCGGAGAGGCAAAGTGACTGGCCAGCCCAACACCGCCTAGGCCTCGGGTGGATTCATTCAGTAACTGGTCTCGTGCCTTTTCTTGCTCGTGCCCTGGATTCCACTGCGGTGGCCGAGAACAGCACTAGGCTCACGACTGCAGTGTTAGCTCGTTACTAACACGCGAGAGGCCATCACACCGCATTCCGCGCAAGAATAACATTTAGTCACAAGCGCGATCTAGTTCGGGAATCGAGGCCCGCTATCTTGCATCTCAGAAGTGGCAAGGGTTCGAGATGAAGCCGACCGTCAGATACTAGCGCAGTTCCCTACGTCACAGGAGAAGAGCGATGCGCGAGAAATTCCGGATCATAACTGGGGCAATTGCAAGCGGCGTGATTGTGACAGGCGTGATGGTGA
>Ga0210397_10003197_pt1 | contig 10109 bp, 8 predicted proteins | sample IncBWH2OmetaG_FD_160126 | JGI IMG/M metagenome (GOLD analysis project Ga0210397, IMG submission 160126) | Forest soil microbial communities from Barre Woods Harvard Forest LTER site, Petersham, Massachusetts, United States - Inc-BW-H-2-O ...
TCGGGCAAGAGCTGCAAAGCCGCAATCGCCATCGAGGGTCCGTTCACGGGCCCGGTGGCGCAGGTCGGTCTCGAGCAGCTGCACTTCGCGCAGCTCGCCGTGCAGATGGACAACAAGGCCAACGGCACCGACGTGACGATGGCGCAGGACGACACCCAGCTGACGCCGTCGCTGGCCACCCAGAAGACCCAGGCGATCATCTCCTCCAGCGCCGTGGCCGCCGTCGGCCCGGCCGGGAGCCAGGAGGTCGAGGCCGTCGGGCCTCTGTTCGGACGCGCGGGCATGGCGTTCATCACCGGCTCGGCGACGCTGCCGGCGCTGACCACCGACGGCAAGAACCCGACGTTCCTGCGCGTGGTGCCCAACGACAACATCCAGGGCCCGCAGGACGCCAACTACGTCGTCAACCACCTGCACCCCAAGGCGGTGCTGGTCATCGACGATGACGAGGCGTACTCGCAGGGCCTGGTCAAGACCATGATCCCGATCTTCCAGAAGGCCGGAATCAAGGTCAACCACCAGACCATCAACGGCACCGACACCGGGGCCACGCTGGCCAACGCCATCAACTCGCTGGTCACCTCGCAGCTGAACCCGGCTGAGACGGTGACGATGCTCCCGTGGCAGGCCGCCGCCAATGCGCAGCAGTTCGGCCTCGCCGCCCAGCAGCAGCACAAGAAGACCATCCTGTTCGGCACCGACGGCACCAACTCCCCGTCGCAGTTCAAGATCCCGGGGACCTACGTGTCGAACTTCGGTCCCGACATCTCGAGTTCCAGTCGCCCACTGGACAAGTCGCTGGTGTCCGGCGTGGCCCAGTTCGGCCCCTACGGCGCCTTCGGCGTGCCGACCTATGAGGCCACCGACGTCGAGATGAAGGCGATCGCGGCGGTGTGCAAGAGCGGCCAGACCCCCAGCCGGGCAAACGTGCTGGCGGCCATCCGCAAGACGAACATCCCCCCCGAAGACAACCCGCTCGCCGCCCGGGTCGCGTTCCAGTCCAATGGCGACCTCGTCGGCCAGCCGGGCTACCTGTTCAAGATCTCGCCCTCAGGCAAGTACGAGACGATCTCCAACAAGTAGTCGCTGATCTCACACCGGTCGGCGGCGCCACCGGGTCCTCGGGCCCGCGGCGCCGCCGGCCAGGCGTGAGCTTGTAACGCCATGCACGAGCTCATCCAGACGATCATCAATGGCCTGACCACGGGCTTCCTGTACGCCCTCATCGCCCTGGGCTACTCGATGGTCTACGGCGTGCTCAAGCTGCTCAACTTCGCCCACGGCGACGTGTACATGGTGGGCGCCTACATCGGCTACTTCGTCATCCAGTGGTTCGGCGGGCCGACGGCGCTGAGCATCCCGGTGCCGCTCCTGGTGGCGATCATGTTCGTGGTGGCGGGGCTGGGCACCGGCGTGTTGGGGGTGCTGATCGAGCGCTTCGCCTACCGGCCACTTCGTGACGCACCGCGGATCGCGCCCCTCATCACGGCGCTCGGCGTGTCCTTCATCCTGGAGAACTCGGTGCTGCTGCTGTTCGGCGGCTTCACCAAGAGCTACTCCACCAACAGCTTCATCTCCTTCAACTCCGGCATCCACATCGGCGACGTGAACATCGACTCCGTGCAGATCACCATCTTCGTCGTGAGCATCGCGATGATGTTCGGCCTGATGAGGCTGGTGGACCGCACCACGCTGGGCAAGTCGATGCGGGCGGTGGCCTCAGACCGCGAGGCCGCGGAGATGCTCGGCATCAACGTCGACCGCGTCATCTCCTACACGTTCTTCATCGGGTCGGCGATGGCCGGCGTGGCCGGGGTCATGTCCGGGCTCGCCTTCAACCAGATCTCGGCCACGATCGGGTTCCTCGCCGGTCTGAAGGCATTCACCGCCGCCGTCGTCGGTGGCATCGGCAGCATCCCGGGCGCGATGATCGGCGGCCTGTTCATCGGGCTCTGCGAGGCGTTCGCCGCCAGCTACATCTCGAGTAAGTACACGGACCTGATCGTGTTCGGGATCCTCATCGTCACCATGCTCGTGCGGCCCACGGGCATCTTCGGCCGTCCTGCCCTGCAGAAGGTTTAGTGGCCGGTCACGCACATACCGTCGCATTCGAGGCACCCCCGGCGGCGCCTGACTGCGTCCTCGGACCCTCGTGTAGCGCTGCTACACGTCGGGTCCTGCGTCCTTGTCATGCATCCACCGGTGGCCCCTCTCGGTGCGACCGCATGTACGCGACCGACCACTAGAGGAGAGCGGGGAGCCAGTGCCGATCGGCGTCGACGAATGGGTGGCCCAGCACACGGATCGGCGCGATGCCGGCACCGGGTGGCGGCGCGTCATGTACACCGCGGAGGCGCGCGTGGGTTGGTGGCCCCGCCTGGCCATCGCGGTGCTGGCGGGGCTCGTCTTCGGCCAGCTCAACCTCAACTCGAACATCGAGCAGGTGGCGATCAACGCCCTCATCTACGCCATGCTCAGCCTCGGTCTCAACATCGCCGTCGGCTGGGCGGGGCAGCTCGATCTCGGCTACGTCGCCTTCTTCGGGTTCGGGGCCTACGGCTACGCCGTGCTCTCCTCGGGCACCACGCACTGGGCGGCGATCGTGTCGATCCCGATCGTGTTCGGAGCCGCCGCGATCTTCGGGGCGGCCGTGGGCCTGGTGTCGCTCCGGGTCTCCGGCGACTACCTGGCGATCGTCACCCTGTTCGTGGGCCAGGCGTTCATGGAGGTCGTCAACAACGTCGACACCGGCAAGCTGGGTGGCGTCAACGGCCTGTTCGGGCTTGACCCGATCCACGCCTTCGGCGCTCAGATCACCACCCCGCAGGGCTATTTCTACTTCGCGCTGGTCGTCCTGGCGGTGCTGATGGGGTTACTCCACTTACTCGACACCTCCAGAACGGGCCGCGCCTGGCGCGCGGTCCGCGAGGACGAGCTCGCCGCCGAGGCGATGACGATCCCCACCGGCGCTCTGAAGATCATGGCCATCGGTTTCGCCGCGGCCGTCGGGGCGGTGGCCGGCACGGTCTTCGCCGCTCAGCAGGACAACGTGTTCCCCACCAACTTCACGGCCAACATCCTCATCCTCATCTACGCCTGCCTGGTGCTGGGAGGCGCCGGCTCGATCGCCGGGGCGGTCCTGGGCGGCATCGTGGTCACCGTCGGCCAGCAGATGGTCTCCAGCCCCGCCGATGCCGGCTACCTGTTCTACGGGCTCATCTTGCTGGGGCTGGTGGCCAAGGTGCGGCCGTGGCGGAAATTGGCGGCGGTGCTCGTGGGCACGGTGGTGCTCGGCCTCGCGCTGAATGCGATCGTCGGCGCGATCTGGCCCAGTGCCACCGCGGGGTCGCCGGGGAGCACGGGCTGGATCGGCCACCTCGTGAGCAACTGGGTGATCGTCCCCAAGGACGCCGTCGGCTACGGCAACGTCCTCTACATCGCCCTCATCGTCCTCGTCTTCGCGCTCACCCGCATCCGCGAGCAATGGCGCGCCTACCTCCTCGTGCCGACGCTCTACGTCGCCGCCTGCTGCTGGGAGAGCCGGCTGATCGTCAACCCGTCGATCACCGCCCAGATCCTCATCGGTGCGATCCTGATTGCGACGATGATCGCTCGACCACAGGGATTGCTGGGCACGATGCGCGTCGAGGTCATGTGATGGAAGGCCACGCCCCGCTGCTGGAGCTCGACGGCCTCGGCATCACCTTTGGTGGCCTGCGCGCGCTGACCAGCCTCGACCTCACGGTGGCCGGGAGTGAGATCGTGTCCATCATCGGCCCCAACGGCGCCGGGAAGACCACCGTGTTCAACGCCATCACCGGGGTCTATGCGCCCGACGAGGGCGACATCCGGCTCGCCGGCGAGAGCATCGCCGGCCGCCCGATCCACAAGATCACCGACGCCGGCATCGCCCGGACGTTCCAGAGCCTGCGGCTGTTTCTCAACATGACCGTGCGCGAGAACGTCATGGCCGCCACCTACGGTGCCACCAAGGCCACGCCGCTGGAATCGATGATGCGGCTGCCCCGCGCGCGGCGCGAGGCGCGCGAGGTCCACGCCCTCACCGAGGAGGTGTTGTCCTTCTTCGGCGAGCGGCTGGCCGGCTATCGCTGGGACCAGCCCGCCTACAGCCTGTCCTACGCCAACCGGCGCCGTCTGGAGATCGCCCGCGCGCTGGCCACGCGCCCCAAGCTGCTGCTGCTCGACGAGCCGGCGGCCGGGATGAACCCCAACGAGACGCTCGAGGTGACCGAGGTCATCGCCCGCCTCCGCGACGAGCTGTCGCTGGCGATCCTCGTCATCGAGCACGACATGCACGTCGTCGAGGGGATCTCGGATCGCGTCGTCGCGCTCGACCATGGGGTCAAGGTGACCGAGGGGAGCTTCGATCAGGTCGCCAATCACCCAGCCGTGGTCGAGGCCTACATGGGGCGCGATCCCGAGGCGCTGGCGGAGGCCTGACCATGCTGCTGCGCCTGGACGACGTCACCACCTACTACGGGAAGATGCGGATCCTCGAGGGGATCACCATCGACGTCGACGCCGGGGAGCTGGTGTGCCTGCTGGGCGGCAACGCGTCGGGCAAGTCGACCACGCTCAAGACGATCCTGGGGCTGGTCCGGCCGCGCTCGGGACGGGTGCTGCTCGACTCCGAGGACGTCACCCGCCACGCCGTGCCCGATCGCATCGCCCGCGGGATGGCCATCGTGCCCGAGAACCGGCGGCTCTTCGGTCACATGACGGTGGCCGAGAACCTCGAGCTCGGCGCCGTGCTGCGCGACGGCACGACCTTCAAGGAGGACCTCGACCGCGTGCACACGCTGTTCCCGCGCCTCCACGAGCGCCGCGCGCAGTACGCCGGCACCCTGTCGGGCGGCGAGCAGCAGATGGTGGCGATGGGCCGCGCGCTCATGTCCCGCCCGCGCCTGCTGCTCATGGACGAGCCCTCGATGGGCCTCTCGCCTGCCCTGGTCCAGCAGAACTTCCGCATCATCAAGGAGGTTCACGAGTCCGGCGTGGCCATCCTCATGGTCGAGCAGAACGCCACCATGGCGCTGTCGATCGCTGACCGGGGCTACGTCCTGGCCACCGGCTCGCTGGTGCTCTCGGGCCCGGCCGGGGACCTCCTGAAGTCCGAGGACCTCAAGCGGGCCTACCTCGGTCGTTGACATCGCGTTAGGGGCGGGAAGGAAATCGCCGCGCGGGCGTCCTCAGCGCCACAAGGACGCTGGCCCACGGCGTCCAGCCATGAGCGAAAGGGGCTCAGGTGCACTTCCTCCATACGCGGGCGGCCGTTGCAGCTGCGCTGACGGTCGCCGTCACTGTCTCCGCCGGGGCGCTTGCCGCCACCGGCTCGTTTGTCGGTCCGCTTCACACCTTCTCGCACGTCGCCAGCGCCGTGCCGACCGCCGGGGCGGCCAAGGGGGACGTCAATCCCTATGGGGTTGTCGTCGTGCCGCGCACGGTTGGCAAGCTCGTGCGCGGCGACATCCTCGTCTCCAACTTCAATAACGCCGCCAACGAGCAGGGCACCGGGTCAAGCATCGTCGAGATCTCGCCGTCGGGCCACCAGCAGGTCTTCGCCGTCGTGCCTCGGCTCAAGGGGATGCCCGCCGTGGGCCTGACGACCGCGCTGGCGGCGCTGGGCAACGGCGACGTCGTCGTCGGCAGCCTGCCCGCCCCCGGCGGCAAGGGATCACACGCGCGATCCGGCGGCCTGGCCGTCATCAACGCCGACGGCCATGTCACCGGCACCATTACCGGGGCCGTCATCAACGGACCGTGGGACATGACCGCGGTGAGCGGGCATGACACCGCCACCCTGTTCGTCACCAACGTGCTCAACGGCACCGTTGCGGCCCACGGCCACGTCGTCGACAAGGGCACGGTGGTGAGACTTGACCTCTCGACCTCCGGTGGGCATCTGAAGCTCACCTCGAGCGTCGTGATCGCGCAGGGCTTCCCGGAGCACACCGATCCCAACGCGCTCGTCGTCGGGCCAACCGGTGTCGGACTGGGGCGCGGCGGCATCCTCTACGTCGCGGATTCCGACGGCAACCGCATCGCTGCCGTCCCTGACGCGATGACGCGCACCGTCCCGGTGACCGGCGGCGGCACGACCGTGGCCCACGGCGGGCCGCTCAACGACCCACTGGGGTTGGCGATCGCTCCCAACGGGGACATCATCTCCGCCAACGGCGCCGACGGCCGCTTGGTGGAGACGACGCCCGCCGGCGCGCACCCCGCGGTGCGCAACGTCATTCCCAACGGCGGCGGCGACCTGTTCGGGGTGGCCGTGGCGCCCAACCATAAGAGCCTGTACCTCGTCGATGACGCCGGCAGCGGCGCATCGGCCAACTCGCTCACGCTGTTGCACTGACGAGCACAGGGGCGCCTTGGTCTTCCGGCCAGGGCGCCCCAAGCTCGGCCTTGTGCGCCCCGCGCACCCATCGATGAGTTCCCGCGTCGGCGCGGGTCTAGGGTGACGAGAACACCTGAGAACCAGGAGGTCTGCATGAGCCTGCCCGAGATCGTCAATCAGGAGCAGTGGGAGAACGCGCGGCGTGAGCTGCTCGTGCGCGAGAAGGAGCTCACCCACGCCCGCGACGCGCTCGCCGCTGCCCGCCGGCGCCTGCCGATGGTGCCGGTGGCCAAGGACTACCGCTTCGCCGGGCCCGATGGGGAACTGGGTCTCAGCGACCTGTTCGAGGGCCGTCACCAGCTCATCGTCTGCCATTTCATGTTCGACCCCGAGTGGGAGGACGGCTGCCCCAGCTGCACCGCCGGCGCCGACGAGATGCCCGAGGGCAAGATCGCCCACCTGCATGCGCGCGACACCACGCTGGCCTACGTCTCCCGCGCCCCCTACCCCAAGATCGCCGACTACCGCCGGCGCCGGGGCTGGACGTTTCCGTGGTACTCGTCGCACGGCTCGGACTTCAACTACGACTTCCACGTCACGCTCGACGAGTCCGTGGCCCCGGTGCAGTACAACTTCCGCACCCCCGAGGAGTTCGCCGCGGCCGGCCAGGATGTCGAGCTCGCGGGCGAGTTCCCCGGACGGTCGTGCTTTCTGCGAGATGGCGATCGCGTCTACCACACCTACTCGGTCTACGCCCGGGGCCTCGAGACCATCGGCGGCTCCTACTACCTGCTCGAGGAGACGGCGCTCGGCCGCCAGGAGGAGTGGGAACAGCCGGCCGGCCGTGCCGCTTCGGTGCGCGGCGCCACCCCGGACTTCGCCGGGTAGGCGCGCCGCGCCGATGGCTTGCTGACGCTGCTGCTCGTCGCCGGCTCGCTCGGCGCCGACAACTTCGCGGCGGCGGTCGCCATCGGCTTGGCCGGAGTCGATCAGCGGCTCCGGCTGCGCATCGCCGTCGTCTTCGGCGTCTTCGAGGCCGGCATGCCGGTGATCGGGCTGGTGGTGGGCCGCGATGCGACGGGCTCGCTGGGCTCGAGCGCCCACCTCGTCGGCGGCGCCCTCCTGCTCCTCGTCGGCCTTCAGATGACCGCGAGCGCGCTGCGCGCCTCTGAGGGCGACCGGCCGGCGCTGGCCGGTGGGTCGGTGTCCCGTCTCGTCCTCCTCGCCGCCGCTCTCAGCATCGACAACCTCGTCATCGGGTTCGCGCTGGGAGCCCGTGACACCCCCCTCGTGCTCAGCGTCATCGTGATCGGCGTCGTCAGCGTAGGACTGTCGCTGCTCGGGCTGGAGCTGGGCAGCCGGCTGGGCTCGCACGTCGGCCGTCGCGCACAGCTGTTGGGCGCGGGGCTGCTCGTCGCCGTCGGCGCGGCGATGCTGGTCCAGCTGGTCTGAGCGCCGTTGTCCTAGAGGCGGTAGAGCGGGTCGCCGCCCATCGCCCTGGCCACGCTGTTGGCCGTCGTCGTCAGATGGTCGTAGAGGGCCTGCGCCGCTCGTTCGGGGTCGTGAGCCTCGCAGGCGGCCAGGATCTCGCGGTGCTCGCGCGCTCGCGCGGTCAGCCGGCGCACCTGCGGCCACTCCAGTGCATAGCGTTCGCTCACCTGCCACGCCGGCTGGATCAGCCGCAGCAGCCACGCCGACTCGGCGGCCTCGTAGAAGGCGAAGTGGAAGCGGGCGTGCGCCTCGGAGGTGGCCTCGGAGGTCTCGTCGGACATGCCCTCGAGCTCCTCGAGGCACCTACGGGCCTGGGCGGCGCGGGCTTCGGTGAAGCGGGCGGCGGTGCGGCGGATGGCCAGGGGCTCGAGGGCGAGTCGGACCTCGTAGACCTCGGCGAGGTCGATGACCGACAGCTCGGTGACGCGCGCGCCGCGGTGGGGGACGTTGTCCACGAGCCCCGCCGCGTCCAAGCGCCGGACGGCCTCTCGGATCGGCATCGGGCTCATATCCAGCCGCTCGGCCAGCTCCTCGATCGGCAGGCGGGTACCCGGCCGCAGGACCCCGGTGATGATGGCAGCGTGCAGCGTCTCGTAGGCCTTCTCGGCAAGTGTGCGATGGCCTCGGGAGGGAGCACTACCGGTCCCCAATGCGGCGAACTGCGACTCCATGGGGGCTTTAGTACCCCGTTTGATGAGGAAAAGTCAAGTTGCCAAAAACCTGTCCTTTCGCGATGCGCACGTTGGTGCGCCCTGCGAATGGTCATCAGCGCGGCTCGGACCAGCATCTTTCCCCTGCTGACAGCCACTATTTGACCGGCTCGGGCACGGCCGCCACGCGGCCGGCGGAGCGGGCTCCCTGGCCGCTGGAAACCTCCGCAGAAACCTCCATCTGGGGGGTACGGCGGGGCAGGAGGGTCGCCACCAGCGCGCCGCCCGCAGACAGCGCGGCGGACACCGTCAGGGCCGGGACGAAGCCGTGGAAGAAGGCCTCGGGCGACGCGTAGCTCCCCGCGCCCGAGAACACCGCTGCGGCCACGGCCAGGCCGAAGACGCCGCCGAGCTGGCGCATCGTCGTGAAGGCGCCGGAGGCCTTGCCCAGATCGCCCTGGGCCACCGCGTTCATGACCGCGGACTGGGAGGCGGGGATCGCCATCGACACGCCGGCGCCGGCGATCACCATCGGCGCGATCGTGTGCCAGTACGTCATGCCGGGCGAGACGATCGCGGCCACCCAGGCCATCCCGCCCGCCTGCAGGCAGAGCCCGAGCGTGACCAACGTCCGCGCCCCGATGCGGTTGGTCAGTGCCCCCGCGACCGGCGCCACGAAAAACAGCGTCCCCGTCCACGGCAACAGCCGCAGTCCGGCGTCCAGCGGCCCCTGCCCCAGCGAGATCTGCTGGAACTGGGCCATGAAGAACACCGCGCTGAACAGCGAGGCCGAGAACAGGAAGGTCGCTGCGGTCCCGGCCGAGAACCCCCGGCGCGCGAACATCTGCGGGGGCAGCATCGGCTCGGCCGCCCGGCGCTCGACCAGCACGAACGCCACCAGCGCGGCCAGCCCGCCGGCCAGCGTGCCGATGACCTCCGCGCTGCCCCAGCCGGCGTCGTTGCCGCGCACCAGCCCCCAGACGATCCCCAGCGCCGCGGCGGTGACCAGGACCAGCCCGGGCGTGTCCAGCCGCGCCCGCGGGCCGTAGCTCTCCGGGATCCGGGTCAGCACCAGCGGAATTGCGGCCAGGCCGATCGGCACGTTGATCCAGAACACCCATTGCCACGCCAGCCCCTGGGTGACGGCACCTCCGATGACCGGCCCGCTCAGCACCGCGATGCCGGTGATCCCGCCGTAGACGCCCATCGCCCAGCCGCGACGCTCGGGCGCATACGCGGCGGAGAGCAGGGCGAGCGACATCGGCGCCACCGCCGCCGCTGCGGAGCCCTGCACGGCCCGGGCGACGATGAGCAGGCCGGCGTTGGGCGCCAGCGCGCACGCGATCGAGCCCAGCACGAACAACCCCAGCCCGGCGGCGAACAGCCGGCGGCGCCCGATCCGGTCCCCGAGAGCGGCGGCTGGGACGAGCAGCACGGCGAAGCTCAGCCCGTAGGCGTTGACGGTCCACTCCAGCTCGCCGAGCGAGGCGTGCAGGTGGCGGCGGATCGTCTCCAGCGCGGTTGCCACCACCAGCGCGTCGAGTGCCACCATCAGCGATGCCACCGAGCTCAGGACGAGAACCCAGCGGGCGGTCTTCACGTTCACG
>Ga0210397_10003198_pt1 | contig 10108 bp, 6 predicted proteins | sample IncBWH2OmetaG_FD_160126 | JGI IMG/M metagenome (GOLD analysis project Ga0210397, IMG submission 160126) | Forest soil microbial communities from Barre Woods Harvard Forest LTER site, Petersham, Massachusetts, United States - Inc-BW-H-2-O ...
CGGATAGGCTTGTGCCCATGCGGCCTGCGATACAGCCAGTAACGCAGCAACGCACAAGGTCAAATGCGAGGTGAGACGCAAGACGCTGGGGCGGGGAAATTTCGTGCAAGCTCGTGCCACGGCGGCGACCGCCGCCAGGATCCCTGAAATTCGCATCTTAAAATCCCCCAAAATATGGGGGCCAGCGTGCGCAAGATCGACGGGAGGAAGCAAGGGGAATCTCGCGTTTACCCGTCACCAGCACCTCGCGTTCGGAAGAATCCTGGCGGCTCGCACCTTCGCAGGTGTTCGCATGAATCCGCCTTAACCCATAAGCATCGTCGTAACCAAGGCGTGAAACGACAGTTGTTTGATTGTATTGAATGACCGCTCGACACGCTCCGGACCGTCGAAAATGACCCGGAGGAGACAGAAATTATTTCGACTCCTTGAGCCAAAGTTTTAGTGGGACGGATTCGCGGCCGGAGCAATCCATGCTTCCAGTATAAAAATCGGACAAGACTCCATGATAGCTGCATTCGACACCGTCCGCCCATAGCGTGGCGTCAATGCGCGATTCGAAGCGGATCACTCGTATCTTGCCGCTTTTCTCCTCCGGACCATCCTGCGTACAGAGGCCAACGTGCTTTATCGACAACGGCCCCGAATATCCTTTTGGCGTCGTCGAGCCGTCATCTGTCACGATGGCCGTTAGTTCCCATTCGCCGAGATAGCCGGAATAGCCGACAAGCTCCAGCGAACTGGCTCCGGCAGGTACGGCCGGCAGGATCAGCGCAACCAGCACCGCCGCGCGCGCAACAGCGTTTCCTGCCCTCACGGTTCAATGCCCTGCAAGATACTTGCGTGCATCGACGACCTCGATGCGGGTATTTCCTTCGCTCCCGGCTTGCTCGACGACCTTGCCAAAATAGTCGCGCGCCTTGGAAGCGTCGCTGAGTTGGGCAGCAGCTCTCGCCGCGCCCGTAAGGGCGCCAAGCCGGTTCGGCTCCTTTTTCAAGGTCGCCTCGAAAGCCGTCAGCGCGTCCTTTGCATTGGTACTGTCGAGCAGCATCTCACCATAGAGTTCACGCGCCGGTTTTGGAACGCCCGGCGTCACCGGATGTTTCTCGGTGCGATCCTCCGCGTCGGCGGCCTCGCTCATGGCCTTCAACGCCTCATTTTTCTTGCCTTCGGCGTAGAGCAGCCAGGCGGACGCGATCCTGGCTTGGATGTCCACCTGTTCCGACCAATACGCGTCCTTTGCTTCGCGAAGCTTGTCGCGCAGCTCGCCAAGTCTGGCGATATCGGGCTTGGCCGCTTCTGGATTGCCAGCCCGTGCGGCTCCGAGCGCGCGGGCAAAATAGGTGATCGCCTGCACGTTGGCGAGCGGGGTTGGACGCACCGCCAGACTCTCGGCAGCCTTCCAGTCGCCGCGCTCCAGCGCATAGCGCGCCGGCGAGACCGCCTCTGCGTAAGGCCCGGGAATGAAAGTCTCGCTGAAGCCGGTGACCGTGCCCATCTCGTCGACCACGGCCTTGGCCTTGTCGTCTTGTCCAAGCTGCAAGTAGGCATAGACCAGATAGTCCATCGCATGCAGTTCGTCGGAGAGGTCTCTCGATTCCTTCGCGGACCGCGCGGAAGCGGTATTGGAGGCGATCGAGTCGTTCCAATAGCCGACCCGCGTGAAAATATGTGAGGGCATGTGCAGAGCATGTGGCGCGTCCGGCGCGATCTTGGCATAGCGCCGCGCTGCCTCGATGCCTTTGTCTGCGATCGCCGGGTAATCGTAGAGGTGAATTAAATAGTGCGCTACGCCCGGATGCAGCGGCTGCCGCAAGGCGATCGGCTCCAGGATGGTCGCACCCTTAAGCTGGTTGGAATAGGTTTTGTCGGCCGAAGAGGCCGATGTGTTGAGCGCGAGCGCATAGTGGATTTGTGCCTCGTCGTCATCAGGATATTTCTGTGCCAGCGCCTCCATCGCCTTGGCATAGGCCACGACACGGGTTCGGTGATCCACCTTGTCATAGTCGGTGTACATCACCGCCAACGCGTCGACATAGCCTCTCTCACGCTCGGTCTTGAACCCGGCCGTTCTCGCTTTGTCGATCGCTGCCGCCCCCTCCGCGAGATTTTTCGTCGGTGGCGCGATGTGCGGATTCCACAGCAGGCTTAGGGCGATACCCCAATAGGCGATGCCGCAGGCTGGATCGGCCTTCAGCGTATCCTCGAACATCTTTTGTGAGGCGCGGTACCAGAACGAGTGTTGATACAACATGCCGCGATCGAACAGCTTTTGCGCCTCGGCGTTGCATGACGTCTCAAAATGGACCTTGCCAAGCTTGTCATCGCCCGATTGGGCAAAGGCTGGATGGGCGAGTGACACGCCGGCCAGTATTGCGACCATTGAAAAAGACGCCCTCGGCATGATCCACCTCCCGTTCTCGCAAACCCGATAGCGCTCGGGATTCTGGGCCGGTTCGTGCTGTACCGGCTACACCGTTTCCGCCGCACTATGCAGATTTCGCCACGAAATCGAGGAACGTGCTATAGTTGCCGGGCGCAACCGGCTCAGGGGTGTGTCGACATGCTGACGCCTGACCCAGCAACGAAAATCGGCCTGACGCCGGATCCCTCGGCATTGCCCGCGGACTTGATACGCGCGCTTGACTGGCTTCGTGGCAACCTGTCTGAGCCGGTTCGGCTCGATCACCTTGCTGAGGTCAGCGGCGTGGCCCCGCGGACCCTCGAAAGACATTTCAGGGAGTTTCTCGGCACGACGCCGCTCGGCTGGACACGCCGGCTCCGACTTGCACGGGCGCGCCAGGCGCTCCTGCACGCTGGCCCCGAAGACACCGTCACCGACATCGCATTGTCGAATGGCTTTGCTCAGCTTGGCCGGTTCGCTGCTGACTATCGACGGGCATTCGGTGAACTGCCATCGAGAACCAAGCGAGCGAGCGAACGCGCGCCGCGCGATGACGGTCTCGATGAAGCCATGCGCCTCACCCTGGTTTCTTTGCCGTTTGCGTTTGCGGTTGCCCCGAAGCAGTGCAACACCGCCCTCGAAGAACTCGGCCGCCCTCAGGAGCTGGCGCCGAACTATGGCTTGCCAAAGGCCGTGGCGGGATGGTGCTGGGGACAACGGGCCTCGCACCGCTTCAGTTCGACTCCCGATCGCGACAGGGCCCTGTCATTGCGACTGGCCGACGAAGCCTATCAGCTTGCACCAAATGACGCCCTGACGCTTACCCTTAGCAGCGGCGCATTGGTTCTGGCGCGTCGTCTCGACGAAGCCGACCGACGTCTTGAACGCGCTTTGGCGCTTAACCCTTGGCTCGCTTATGCCTGGGTCCGCCGCGGCTGGATGTCGGCCTATCTGGGCGACAGCGAGGCGGCGATCCGCGAGCTTTCCACGGCCCTCCATCTGATGCCTTTCGAGCCGTTGCGCCATTTGAGCTTCATTGGCATGGGTTGTGCGCATTTCGCCGCTGGCCGTTACGACAGCGCAGTTCGCTGGATAGACAGTGGTGTCAGGGCAAGCCGGGGTTCATTCTGGGCGCAGCGTGTGGCGATAGCCGCTTTAGCGATGACGGGGGCTCGTAGCGAAGCGCGGCGGATGGGGCGGCAGCTCATGCGCAAGGACCCTGACCTTACGGTGGCCGAAGCGCGGCAGGCCTGGCCATTCACACCGGAGTTTATGTCTCGCCTCGGCGATGGTCTCGACCTCGCAGAGCTGCCGCGGACCTGAAAGCCTGTTTCATTGCTAACGCCGCCTCGCGACGGCGCGCAGGAGCTGTGCCTCCTGCCTGTCCCGAAATCCCCTCGCCAGCACGTAGCGTTCGGAAGAATCCTGGCGGCGCGCACCTCGCAGTTGTTCGCATGAAACGGCCTTTCACTGCCTAACTCATAAGCATCGTCATAACCAAGGCGTGAAATGACCGTGAATCCGATCTTAACGATTGGGTTTTAGCGTCGCGGTCACTACCCAGCGCATGATCGGCGCGTTCTAGCGCTGCACCCACCGGACCGGTACCTATGTCGAAATTGCTCAATCTGTTTTCGAACCGCTCGATTGCCTCGAAGCTGGCCGCCATGACCATCGTCGGTGCGATATGCATGGCGCTGGTCGCTACCTCGGTCTTGCTCGTCGGACGCAACCAATTGATTGTCGAACGGACGCAGAAGGCGCAAGCCATCGTCGATTCGGTCTGGCAGATCGCCGACGGTCTTCAAAAGGCCGCTGCCTCGGGCCAGATGACGGATCAGGAAGCGAGGGCGCGTTTTCTGGCTGTCGCCAGCCTGGTTTGGTACGAAAACCACACCAACTACGTCTTCATTTACGACTACGAAACTGGAATCATGGTCGCCAATCCCAGCATCACCACGCTGGTGGGCAAGGACATGCGCAACATGAAGGATGCCAATGGCATGCCTTTCGCATCGATCCTGATCGACATTGCGCGGCAGGGTGGCGCGGGTTCCAGCCTCCGCTTTGCTTTCCCGAGCAGCAGTTCCGATCCGACGCCGATGGACAAGGTGGCCTGGTCCCGCGGCTTTGAACCCTGGCACCTGATGATCGGAAACGCGCAGTTCATTTCCTCGGTCGATGCCTCGTTCTGGTCGATGGCACGCACCGCCTCGATCGTCATCGCCGTGCTGATGGTGCTATCGTTCGCGATCGCCTGGATGATCACCCGTAGCGTCGTGAAGCCGCTGGCCGTTCTGAAGCACCGCATGGCCTCGCTCAGCACCGGCGAATTCGAGGCGCCGGTCGCCAATACAGACCGCAAGGACGAAATCGGCGAGATGGCGCGTACCGTCGGTGTATTCCGCGACGCCATGATCGAGACCAACCGTCTGCGCGAGGAGCAGACCGCGATCGAAGGCCGCCAGACCGAGCAGCGCAAAGCCGAAATGAACCGGATGGCCGATCAGTTTGAGCGCGATGTCGGCGAGATCATCATGCTAGTGTCGAGCGCGGCGAACCAGCTGGAAGCCTCCGCAACGACGTTAAGCCGGACCGCGGACACGGTTCAAACCGTCAGCAATCACGCGGCGGATGCGTCGAACAGTGCATCGACCAGTGTGCATTCGGTAGCCGCGGCCAGCGAAGAGCTGGCGTCGTCGGTGGCGGAGATCAGCCGCCAGGTCGACGCCTCTTCTCGCATCGCGCATGACGCGGTGGATCAGGCGCAAAAGACCGATACCCGCATCAGCCAGCTATCGCAATCGGCGGCCAAAATTGGTGACGTGGTCAATCTGATCAAGAACATCGCCGAGCAGACCAATCTCCTGGCGCTTAACGCCACCATCGAGGCGGCGCGCGCCGGCGAGGCCGGCCGCGGTTTTGCCGTGGTCGCGGCCGAAGTGAAGAATCTGGCCGAGCAGACCGCCAAAGCCACCGGCGAGATCAGCCAGCAGGTCGCCGATATTCAGTCGGCGACGCAGGACTCCGTAGTGGCGATCAAGGAAATCGGCACGACCATTGGGCAGATCTCGGAAATCTCTTCCACCATCGCTTCGGCCGTTGAAGAACAAAGCGCTGCCACGCAAGAGATCTCCGGCAACGTGCAACGCGCGGCCGAGGGCACTTCGCAAGGCGCCGCCAACATCGCCGACGTGCAACGCGGCGCTACCGAAACCCGGACCGCCTCGTCGCAGGTGCTGTCGGCCGCCCAATCGCTATCGACCGAAAGCAACCGGCTGAAACGCGAAGTCGGAAAGTTCATGGACTCGGTGAGGGCGGCATAATCTCCGGCGAAAGACGGGTCGCGACATATAACCGTCTAAGCCTGTTCCTGGCCGCCCCGAAATCCCGTCGCCAGCACGTAGCGTTCGGAAGAATCCTGGCGGCTCGCGGCCGGCTTGACGTGGCGGACACTCGCATAATCGCGTTTCAGTAGAACCATCAATTCGGCGTCCGCGCCGCTCTGAAAGGCTTTCGCGAGGAACGTCCCGCCCGGCTTCAACACCTCGGCGGCAAACGACGCCGCCGTTTCGATCAGACCGACCATCCGCAACTGGTCGGTCTTGCGATGGCCCGTGGTGTTCGCCGCCATGTCGGACATCACGATATCGGCGCGCCCTTCCATCATCGCGATCAGACGCTCCGGCGCGCGGGCATCGAGGAAATCGAGCTGCGCGAAAATGACGCCGGGGATTTCCGGCATTTCCAACAGATCGATTGCCACCACCCTGCCCTTGCCGCTCGCGAGCCCGATCCGCTTGGCCGCGATCTGGCTCCAGCCGCCGGGCGCGGCCCCGAGATCGACCACCGTCATGCCGGGCTTGAGGAGATGATGTTTGTCGTCGATTTCGATCAGCTTGTAGGCAGCGCGCGAACGCAGGCCTTCACGCTTGGCGCGGGCCACATAGGGATCGTTGAGCTGCCGCTCCAACCAGAGCTTTGAAGACAGCTTGCGCTTGCCGCCGGTCTTGACGGTGACATGCAGCCGCCCGGTGGTATCCTTGGCCATTCTATCCTGCTTGCTGTCATTCCGGCGATGCGAAACATCGAGCTATGGTGCGCAATTGCGCACCTGAGAATCTCGAGATTCCGGGTCTGCGCTTCGCGCATCCCGGAATGACATTCTAACGTGAGCTGAGCGCGCCGTCCTCGCGCATCATTTCCACCAGCATGCCCTCGCGCAAGCCCCGGTCCGCGACGCGCAGCCGCGGCAGCGGGAAGGCGTTGCGGATGGCGTCGAGAATCGCGCAGCCCGCCAGCACCAGATCGGCCCGCTCGACGCTGATGCAGTGGTTGGCGGCGCGCTCCTGATAGCTCATCCGTAACAAACGCGCGATGGTCGCGGTGATGTCCGCATCGCTCATCCAGATTCCATCGACCCGTCGGCGGTCGTAGCGGTGCAGATTGAGATGAATGCCGGCGAGCGTCGTCACCGTGCCGGAGGTGCCGAGCAGATGCATGCCCGAAAGATCCCGGCTGTGTTCGGCCGCGAATGGGGTGACATGCTTGGCGACTTCGGCGGTCATCGCCGCATAGGACTGCGCCGTGACGTCGCGGCCGCCGAAATGTTCGGCCAGCGTAACCACGCCGAGCGGGATCGACATCCAGGCCTTGATGCGCGGCGTGGCGTTCGCCTCCAGCGGATCGCGTTCGATCCGCACCAGTTCGGTGGAACCGCCGCCGATATCGAACAGGATGGCGCCCCGCCCCATGGGATCGATCAACGGCGAACAGCCGATCACCGCCAGCGCCGCCTCGGTCTCGCGGTCGATGACTTCGAGACGGATGCCGGTCTCGGCGGCGACGCGCTTGCGGAAGCCTTCGGCGTTCGAGGCGGCCCGGCAGGCTTCAGTCGCGATCAGCCGCAGACGTCTCGCCTTTCGCGACTTGATCTTGTCGCGGCAAACGCTCAAGGCGGCGATCGCGCGTTCGATCGCCGCCTCGCTGATGCTGCCGGTCGCCGAAATGCCTTCGCCGAGGCGAATGATCCGCGAAAACGAATCGACCACCCGAAAGCCGTCTTCGGTCGGGCATGCGATCAAAAGGCGGCAGTTATTGGTCCCGAGATCCAGCGCCGCATAAACTTCGGCGCCGGGAACCAGCTTCGCCTCCGCGGCATCGGCCGCAACCGGTATTATCGAGCTTCCGCGCGACGCCGCATCGTCGCGCGCTCGCGTATCGTCCTGCATCCAAATGTCTTTCCCCGGCCTTCAAAGGGCCGACGAGGAATGTCTGTTTCGGAAACGACTCTAGCAGTGGCAAAGATGGTGGCAAGGGCGGTGCAGCAACCCTACATGGGACCATACCCAAACAGCCGTTGTCGCCGGCAAGGGGGTGCTCTATTGGGGTGAAGGCCGGAAAAACTTCAGAAAAACCGGCCATTTTCAGGTTTTTCGATGCAAGATCATACCTCCCCCAGCTCGCTGGAAAACGCTATTGCACTGCAAAAATACGGGGTGGGGCAGCCGGTCCGCCGCAAGGAGGACGACACGCTCGTCCGCGGCAAGGGCAAATATACCGACGATTTCCAGCTTCCCGGGCAGGTCTATGCCTGGATCGTGCGGTCCAGCCACGCCCATGGCGTGCTCCGGGGGATCGACGCATCAGCTGCCAAAGCCATGCCCGGCGTGCTCGGCGTGTGGACCGGAACTGATCTGGTCGCCGCCGGCTATGGCCCGTTCACCTGTGCCCTGCCGCTGAAGAGCCGCGACGGCACCCCACTCCATCAGACCAATCGCACCGCACTGATGACCGACAAGGTGCGCTATGTCGGCGACCCCGTTGCCTTCGTCGTCGCTGAAACACTGGTGCAGGCCCGCGATGCCGCCGAGGCCGTCGAGGTCGACATCGATCCCCTGCCTTCGGTCACGGACCCCGAGGAAGCGGCCCAGCCCGGCGCGCCACAACTTTACGATCACATCCCCAACAACGTCGCACTCGATTATCACTTCGGCGATGCCGAGAAGGTGGAAGCGGCGTTCACAAACGCGGCGCATGTCACCAAGCTCGACATCCTCAACACCCGCGTCGCGGTGGTGGCGATGGAGCCGCGCGCCGCGCTCGCCTCCTACGACAAGGCAAGCGAACGCTTTACGATCCAGGTTCCGACCCAGGGCGTTGCCGCCAACCGCGTCGGTCTCGCCAAGAACATCCTGAAGGTGCCGAACGACAAAGTGCATTTGCTGACCGCCAATGTCGGCGGTTCGTTCGGCATGAAGAATATCAACTATCCCGAATATGTCTGCATCCTGCATGCGGCAAAGGCGCTGGGCCGTCCGGTGAAATGGACCGACGAGCGCTCGACCAGCTTTCTGTCCGACAGCCACGGCCGCGCCCAGAAGGTCCATTGCGAGCTTGCGTTGGATGCGGACGGCAAGTTCCTGGCGGTGAAGATTTCCGGCTACGGCAACCTCGGCGCCTACATTACCGGCGTGGCGCCGCAGCCTTTGTCGCTGAACATCGGCAAGAATCTTGGCAGCGTTTACCGGACACCGGCGATGACGGTCGACATCAAGACCGTGCTGACCAACACGACGCTGATGGGCGCCTATCGTGGCGCCGGACGCCCCGAGGCCAATTATTTCATGGAGCGGCTGATCGATCGCGCCGCCGATGAGATGGGCATCAACCGGCTGACGCTTCGCAAGCGCAATTTCATCAAGCCTGCACAAATGCCGTTTGCCGCCTCCTCGGGTGTTACCTATGACAGCGGCGATTTTCAGGGCGTGTTCGACAAGGCGCTGGATATCTCCGACCATGCCAATTTTGCCAGGCGCAAGAAGGAAAGCCGCAAGCGTGGCAAGCTGCGCGGGATCGCGGTCGGCTCCTATCTGGAAGTCACCGCGCCGCCCAATGTCGAACTCGGCAAGATCGTGTTCGAGGACGACGGCTCGGTGAAGATCATCACTGGCACGCTCGACTACGGCCAGGGCCACGCGACGCCGTTCGCGCAGGTGCTTGCAACCCATCTCGGCGTGCCCTTCGAGCGCATCAAGCTCGAACAGGGCGACAGCGATCTCGTGCATACCGGCAACGGCACCGGCGGCTCGCGTTCGATTACCGCGAGCGGCATGGCGATCGTCGAAGCTTCACAGCTCATCGTCGAAAAGGGCAAGCGCGCCGCCGCGCATCTGATGGAAGCCGCCGAAGGCGACATCGAATTTTCGGGCGGCCAGTTCACCATCGCTGGCACCGATCGCTCGATCGACATCATGGAACTCGCCAAACGCGTGCGCGAAGGTGAGATGCCGGAAGACGTGCCCTCCTCACTCGACGTCGATCACACCTCAGGGCCGGTGCCTTCGACCTTCCCCAACGGCTGTCATGTCGCCGAGGTCGAGATCGACCCGGACACCGGCGTCGTGGAGATCGTGCGCTATACCGGGGTCAATGACTTCGGCACCGTCGTCAACCCGATGCTGGTCGCGGGCCAATTGCATGGCGGCGTTGCGCAGGGCATCGGACAGGCCTTTATGGAATGCGTCAGCTACGACGCCAACGGCCAGCCGATCACCGGCTCATTCATGGATTATGCGTTGCCGCGCGCCGAAGACATTCCGCTGATGCAGATCGGCGATCACCCGGTGCCGGCCAAGTCCAATCCATTGGGCACCAAGGGCTGCGGCGAAGCCGGCTGCGCCGGTTCGCTCTCGACGCTGACCA
>Ga0210397_10003205_pt1 | contig 10100 bp, 6 predicted proteins | sample IncBWH2OmetaG_FD_160126 | JGI IMG/M metagenome (GOLD analysis project Ga0210397, IMG submission 160126) | Forest soil microbial communities from Barre Woods Harvard Forest LTER site, Petersham, Massachusetts, United States - Inc-BW-H-2-O ...
GGCGCGGACCTCGAGTACGAGGAGCATGTGTTCGGTGGCGCGTCAATCGACGCCCACGGCACAGCGCTGACCGACGACACCCTGAGCGCATGCAAGCGGGCCGACGCCGTCCTGCTGGCCGCCGTCGGAGGCCCGAAGTGGGACACCACCGACCCCGACAAGCCCCGCCCCGAGCAGGGCCTGCTCGGACTGCGCAAGGGCCTCGGCCTATTCGCCAATCTGCGCCCGGTCAAGCCGCTCCCCGCCCTCTACGACGCGAGCCCGCTCAAGCGCGACCTGATCGAGGGGACGGACATGATCGTGATTCGCGAGTTGACCGGCGGCATCTATTTCGGGGCGAAGACGCGCACGGCGGATCGCGCCTCCGACGACTGCGTGTACACCCGCGACGAGATAGAGCGCATCGCCCGCGTCGCGTTCAACACCGCGAAATTGCGGGTCACCAGCGTCGACAAGGCCAACGTGCTCGAGACGAGTCGCCTGTGGCGCGAGGTCGTCCGCGACCTCCACGCCAAGGAATATCCGAACATCGAGCTCGAGCACCTGCTCGTCGACAACGCGGCGATGAAGCTGATCGCGGCGCCGCGGCACTTCGAGGTGATTCTCACCGAGAACATGTTCGGGGACATCCTCAGCGACGAGGCCGCGATGCTCACGGGCTCGATCGGAATGCTCCCGAGCGCATCGCTCGGAGGCGATGGTCCCGGCTTGTTCGAACCCGTCCACGGATCGGCGCCCGACATCGCCGGCACCGGAGCGGCCAACCCGCTCGCGATGTTCCTGTCGGCGGCGCTGATGTTGCGCCACGGACTCGGGATGGAATCCCAGGCGGCGTCAGTAGAATCGGCCGTCGAGCAAGCGCTGGCCGAGGGCCTGCGCACGCACGACCTGGGGGGCACGGCAACTACATCAGAGGCCACCCAGGCAGTCCTCAAACACCTATAAGGAGTCAGTCGTGCAACAAGCGGACCTCATCTGGCACAACGGTGAAATGGTTGCCTGGGAGGACGCGAAGGTTCATGTATTGACGCACGGCCTCCACTACGGAACCGGGGTATTCGAGGGGATCCGCGCCTACGAGACCGCCAAGGGAACGGCGATCTTCCGCCACCACGATCACCTGGCCCGCCTGTTCAAGTCGGCCGAGCTCTACTACATGCCGATCCCGTACACGCTCGCGGAGCTCCGGACCGCCACGCACGAGCTGATCGCGGCCAACGAGCTGCGCGAGTGCTACATCCGCCCGATCGTGTACCGCGGCTACGGCCAGATGGGGCTCAACCCGCTCGAGGCGCCCGTCGAGGTCTCGATCGCGGTCTGGCCGTGGGGTGCGTACCTCGGCGAGGAAGGCAAGTTGAACGGCATCCGCGCGAAGGTTTCGAGCTGGCGGCGGATCTCGCACGACTCGCTGATCCCGCACGCGAAGGCCTCGGGCCAGTACCTCAACAGCGTGCTGGCGAAGATCGAGGCGACCAAGGCGGGCTATCAGGAGGCGATCCTGCTCGACTCGCGCGGGTTCGCATGCGAGGGCTCGGGTGAGAACCTCTACGTCGTCCGCGATGGCGTGCTACTCACCCCGCCGCAGACCGCGGGCATCCTCGACGGGATCAATCGCAAGTCGGTGCTCCAGATCGGCCGGGACCTCGGCATCGAGGTCGTCGAGCGCGACCTCGCCCGGGCGGAGCTGTACCTCGCCGACGAGGTGTTCATGACCGGCACGGCCGCCGAGCTCTGCCCGGTGCGCGAGATCGACGACCACACGATCGGCTCCGGCGAGCCCGGACCGGTCACGCGCGAGATTCAGCGCGTGTTCGACGACGCGCTGCACGGCCGCGGCCCGCGCTATACCGAGTGGCTCGACGTCGTCGAGGTGCCGAGCCGAACCGCAGCCGGCTGAGGCGCCGCCGTCAGGCGCCGCCGACAGATTCACATGACTCACATCGAGCTCTACGACACGACCCTCCGCGACGGGATGCAGGGGGAGGGCATGTCGCTGTCCGCGCAGGAGAAGCTGCGGGTGGCGCATCGGCTCGACGAGCTCGGGATCGACGTGATCGAGGCGGGCTTCCCGAGCTCGAACCCCAAGGAGCTCGAGCTGTTCGGGCTGCTGGCCGGAGAGTCGTTCCGTCACGCGCAGGTCGCGGCGTTCGGGATGACCCGTCGCCGGGACACGCGGGCGGACGCCGATCCGGGACTGCGCGTGCTCGCCGAGTCGGGCGCGCCCGTCTGCACGATCGTCGGCAAGAGCTGGGGCCTTCACCTCGAGAAGGTTGTGAAGGTCGATCGCGAGGAGAACCTGCGGATGATCTCCGAGTCCGTTGGGTTCCTCGTCGGCGAGGGCAAGCGGCTGATCTACGACGCCGAGCACTTCTTCGACGGGTTCGCGGACGACCCCGCGTACGCGCTCCGCTGCGTGGTCGCGGCGGCCGAGGCGGGCGCCGACACGGTTACCTGCTGCGACACGAACGGGGGCACGCTCCCAGATCGGCTCGCCGCCGCGGTGGCGGACGTCGTAGCGGCGCTAAGGCCCACCGGAGCCCGGATGGGGATTCACTGCCACGACGACTCGGGGTGCGGCGTCGCCTGCACGCTGGCCGCGGTCGAGCACGGGGCGGTCCACGTACAGGGGACGATGAACGGATACGGCGAGCGATGCGGTAACGCCAACCTGGTCACGATCATTCCCAACCTGCAGCTCAAGCTGGGCTACAAGTGCGTGACCGCCGAGCAGCTCGCCTCGCTCACCCAGGCAGCGCATTTCTTCGACGAGATCCTCAACTTCACGCCAGACCCCGACCAGCCGTACGTGGGGCGCAACGCGTTCGCCCACAAGGGCGGAATGCACGTGGCCGGTGTCAACGTCGATCCTGCGACGTTCGAGCACCTCGACCCCGACGTCGTCGGGAACCGGCGCGAACTGCTGATCTCCGAGCTGTCGGGCAAGGGCACCGTGTACGCGCGGGCCCGCGACGCCGGAATCTCGCTCGGCGACGGCGAAGCGGGACGGTTGGTCGAACGGGTCAAGGAACTCGAGCACCGCGGCTACCACTTCGAAGCCGCCGACGGCTCGTTCGAGCTCCTCCTCCGTCGCGAGACGGGCGAGTACGAGCCGCTGTTCCGGCTCGAGTCCTGGCGCGCCATCGTCGAGAAGCGCGCCGACGGGCGCGTCGAGACCGAGGCAACGATCAAGATCTGGGTCGACGGCGAGCGGTACGTGCGGACCGCCGAGGGCAACGGCCCGGTGAACGCGCTCGACCGCGCGCTGCGCGACGCGCTCGTCGAGATCCACCCTCATCTGCGCGACATCGACCTGGTCAACTTCAAGGTGCGCATCCTCGACGAGACCAAGGGCACGGGCGCGGTCACGCGCGTGCTGCTCGATGCTTCCGACGGCGACCAGGTATGGGGCTCGATCGGGGTGTCGGAGAACATCATCGAGGCGTCCTGGGAGGCGCTCGTCGATTCGCTCGAGTACGGGATGCGCGTATCGAGCCGCCGGTCGTCCGACGAGGCCGCCTCCGCCCCTCGCACTGGCTCGTGACCACTCGCGCCGTCCGCGAGGCGATTCCGCTCGCCCGTCCGGTGCTGGGCGAGGCCGAGGAGCAGCGCGTGCTCGAGGTACTCCGCACGGGGCGACTGTCGCTCGGCCCGCTCCTGGGCGAGTTCGAGCGCGCGTTCGCACCGCGCGTCGGAGCGCAGCACGCGAGCGCCGTCTCGAGCGGAACGGCCGGGCTGCACCTCGGGCTGCGCGCCGTCGGCGTCAGCGACGGCGATGAGGTGGTCACGAGCCCGTTCTCGTTCGTGGCCAGCGCCAATGTCGTGATCTACGAGCGCGCCCGTCCGGTCTTTGCCGACATCGACCCGGTCACCCTCAACCTCGACCCGGACGCCGCGGCGGCGGCGGTCACCGAGCGCACCACCGCGCTGCTGCCGGTGCATATCTTCGGCTACCCCGCCGCCCTCACGGCGTTCGAGCGACTTGGCCTGCCGATCGTCGAGGACGCGTGTGAGGCGCTCGGCGCGGTCGATGCCGACGGCATTCCCGTCGGGGGACGCGGGCATCCAGCCGCTTTCGCGTTCTACGCGAACAAGCAGCTGACCACCGGCGAGGGCGGCATGGTCACGACCGCGGACGGCGAGGTCAAGGAGCGGATCGACTCCGAGCGAAACCAGGGCCGCGCGCCGAACATGGATTGGCTCGACCACGACCGCCTCGGCTTCAACTACCGCCTGTCCGAGCTTGCGTGCGCGCTCGGGCTGGCCCAGCTCGAGCGGCTCGACGAGATGCTGGCCGGCCGGGCACAGGTCGCCTCGTCGTACGCCTCGGCGCTCGGCGAGATCGAGGGTCTCGAGCTGCCCTGTGAGGAGGTCGGCCGAGTGCGCCGAGGCTGGTTCGTGTACGTGGTCCAGCTGCCGCGAGGTGTCGACCGCGACGGGGTGGTCCGAGCGCTCCGCGACCTCGGCATCCCGAGCAAGCCGTATTTCCCCGCCGTGCATCTCATGAGTTACTACCGCGACCGGTTCGGCCACCGCGAAGGTGAGTTCCCGGTGTGCGAGGACGTCGCAGCTCGCTCGATCGCGCTGCCGTTCTTTCCCGAGATGACCGAGTCGCAGGTGGCGCAGGTCGCCGAGTCGCTGCGCGAAGTGCTCGGGCGATAATCCGCGCTTCATGTCTCGTTTCGCCGAGCCTCAGGACGCCGCCTTCCGCGCGCTCAACGATTCGCTGTCGTTCGACTGGCGCCTCGGGCCGTACGACGTCCGGCAGTCGCGCGCTCACGCCTCGATGCTCGCCGCGCAGGAGATCATCTCGGGGGAGGAGCGCGACCAATTGCACGTCGCGCTCGACCAGGTCGAACGCGAGCTCGGCGAGGGCAGCTTCCCGTTCGCCGATGGTGACGAGGACATCCACATGGCGATCGAGCGCCGCGTCACCGAGCTCGCGGGCCGCGTCGGCGGCAAGCTCCACACCGCCCGGTCGCGCAACGACCAGGTGGCCACCGACGTCGCGATGTTCGTCCGCGCCCACGCGGGTGCGGCCGTCGAGCGGAGCGCGAAGCTGGCGAGGACGCTCGTCGACGTCGCCGAGAAGCACCTCGACTGGCCGATGCCGGGCTACACCCATCTGCAGCGTGCTCAGCCCGTCTACCTGAGCCACCACCTGCTCGCGTACTGCTGGATGCTGATCCGTGACCGCGACCGGTTCTTGTCGGTGGTGTCGGCCACGGGCGCGCTGCCCCTGGGTGCGGGCGCGCTTGCGGGCGTGAACTTCGACACCGATCGAGAGCTCGTGGCGCGCGAGCTCGGCTTCGCCTCGGTGGCGGAGAACTCGATCGACGCCGTGTCGAATCGCGACTTCGTGCTCGACTACCTCGCGGCCGCGGCCACCTGCGCCACCCACCTGTCGCGGCTCGGAGGCGAGATCGTGCTCTGGTCGAGCGAGGAGTTCGGCTTCTGCGAGGTCGCCGACGCCTGGGCGTCTGGATCCTCGATCATGCCCCAGAAGAAGAACCCGGACGCCGCCGAGCTGTTGCGCGCCAAGGCGCCGCGCATCGCCGGCCACCTCGTCGCGCTCCACGGCGTGCTCCACGGCCTCCCGCTGACCTACAACAAGGACATGCAGGAGGACAAGGAGCATCTGTTCGACGCCGCCGACACCGTCGAGCTATGCCTGGATGCCGCCGACGGCATGCTGTCCTCGATCTCGTTCCGGCGCGACCGGCTGGCCGAGGCGGCGACGGACGAACTGCTCGCGGCGACCGACGTGGCCGACCTGCTCGTGCGACGTGGGGTGCCGTTCCGCGAGGCCCACGGTGTCGTGGCGGCCCTCGTGAGGCGCTCGATCGAGCAGGGAAAGCCGCTGTCCGCGCTCACCGTCGAGGAGCTCGCCGAGCAATCCCCGCTGCTCGACGACGAGTTCTACGCGGTGCTCCGAGATGGTGAGTGGCTCGAGAGCAAGCGCTCGCAAGGTGGGACGAGCCTCGAGCGCGTGCGCGAGCAGCTCGAGCTCGCGCGATCGGCGCTCGCTCGGGCATGAGGCGCGCGTTCTACGCTCGCCCGGTGTTGCAGGTGGCGCACGACCTGATCGGCTGCGTCGTCTCGCACGCCGGCTCCTCGGGCGTGATCGTCGAGACCGAGGCGTATCACCACTCGGAGCCCGCCTGCCACGCGTACGTTGGGCTCACGAACCGAACGCGGGTGATATTCGGGCCGCCGGGCGTGGCCTACCTGTACCGCTCGTACGGCATCCACGCGTGTCTGAACGCCGTGTGCGAGCCCGAGGGCGTCGGCGCGGCGGTCCTGATCCGGGCGCTCGAGCCGGTCGAGGGGATCGAGCTCATGCGCGAGCGCCGCGGCGTGGACCGGTTGGAGAGTCTCTGCTCGGGGCCCGGCAAGCTCACTCAGGCACTCGACATTGGCCTCGAGCTGAACGGCTCTGACCTGCTACGCGGGCCGATCGTGATCGCCGACCGGCCGCGAGCCTGGCGGGTTGTCGAGGTCGTCGCGAGCCGGCGCATAGGCATCACCAAGGCCGTCGAGCTGCCGTGGCGGTTCAGCGCGGCGGGCAACCGGTTCCTGTCGCGGCCGGCGCTGTCGCGGGCTGAGCTGTTGGAGCTAGCGCTGGCGCGCTAGCTGGCCTCCTGCTACCCGCCGCCGAGGCCTGCGCCGCCTGAGCCCGAGCCGCCGCCACCGCCGGTTGTGCCACCGCCGCCACCGGTCGTGCCGCCGCCCCCTCCGGTCGTCCCGCCGGCGCCACCCCCACCCGCTCCGGTCGTGCCACCACCGCCGCCTGTCGCACCTGTTCCGCCACCGGCCGTGCCGCCGCCCGCTCCGGTGGTACCGCCGGCGCCTGCTCCACCGCCGCCACCCGTGTTCGGGGCCACGCCGCCTCCGGTGTTCGGACCGCCGGTGCCGGCCGGGGTCGTCGCGCTGGTCGAGGTCGAGGCCACACCCGAGCCCGATCCGCTCGGCAGGCTCGAGGGGGCGCTCGTCGTATCGGTCGACGACGCGGTCGTGATCTTCTCGTGCGGGTTCTCGCTCGCGAGGATCTGCAGGGCCTGAACCATGAAGTTGTGCCAGATGATCGCCGGGTAGGTGCCGCCCTCGACCGGCGCGCCGTTGTACTGGGTGTTCATCGGCACGAGCTTGTTCGGGTAGCCGACCCACACCGCAGTGGTCAGCTGCGGGGTCCAGCCGACGAACCACGCATCGGCATAGTTGGTCGTCGTTCCGGTCTTGCCGGCGACGTCCACGCCCGAGATCGCGGCCGAGGTGCCCGTGCCGGACTGAACCACGCCAGTCAGCATCTGGTGAACGACCGCTGCGATCGGCGCCGGCAACACCCGCTCGTACTCCGGCTCATCGACCTGGTTCTTCTGCGGGCAAATCTTCGGGCAGTAGATCTGGGCTATCCCGGTCGGGCCCTTGTCGGGCGCCCCGAGCGTCGGGTCGTACACCCGCCGCCCGCCCTCGGCGAACGTCTCGTAGGCGTGAGCCATGTCGAGTGGCGACACACCGATCTTGAGCCCGCCGATGATCATCGCGTAGTTGTCCGAGACCGGGGTGCGGATCCCCGCGCGTCGCGCGAAGTGAGCGATTTTCTTGGTCCCGACGTTGATGCCGACCTGTGTGTAGACGGTGTTGTCGGAGACGTCGGTCGCCTCCTGCAGCGTGATCGGGCCCGAGTACGTGTTGCCGAAGTTGTGGACGATGAAGTGCTCTTTGCCGCCGCTGTTGGGGACGATGAAGTTCTGGGGGGCGGAGTCGATGATCGAGTCCGGCCCGTACTTTCCGGACTCGAGTGCCATCGCAAGCGTGAACGGCTTGAACGCCGACCCTGGCTGGCGCTGCGACTCGGTGGCCAGGTTGAACGGGTACTGGCCGTAGTCCTCCTCACCGTTCACGATCGGCCCGCCGACCATCGCCCGCACCTCTCCGGTCTTGTTGTCGATCGCGACCAGCGAGGCACCCGGGAGGCCCGAACCGGAGGGAAGCTCCTGGGAGATCGCCTGATCGGCGGCCTGCTCCATGCCGAGGTCGATTGTGGTGCGGATCTTGAGCCCGCCGTAATAGGCGCGGTACTCGGCGACGCTGTCCTGGACTCCGGGCTTGCCCAGCCCCATCGCCGCGAGGATCTGTGGACGAAGCCAACTCGTGAAGTACGGGGCCGCGGCCGGCTCCTGGGGTTGCTGGATCAGCGCCGCGGTCGGGAGCGGCTGCTTGCGTCCGTACAGGTACTGCTGCTCGGTGATGGAGTGCTGCTGGAGCATGTCCTTGAGGACCTGGTCACGGCGTCCCCAAGCCGCGGCGGGGTGGAGCACGGGATCGAACGCGCTCGGGTCCGCGACCATCCCGGCGAGCAGCGCCGCCTCCCACGGCTCGAGCACAGATGCACACGGCGCGCGGGGCGCGTCGCCACAGCCCGCTCCGGCCTGGGTAGTCGAAACCGAGGAGTTGTAGCCGTGGACCTTGCCGAAGTAGACGCGCGCCGCCGACTCGACCCCGTAGGCCCCGTTCCCGAAGTAGATCGAGTTCAGATACTGGGTCATGATCCGCTGCTTCGGCCACCTGCGCGTGAGGTGGTAGGCCAATGCGGCCTCGCGCAGCTTCTCGAGGATCGTCCGGTTGTCCTGTTCGGACAGGGCGTTCTTGACGAACTGCTCGGCGATCGTCGAGGCGCCCTGTTGGGAGCTGCCGCTCAGGTCGGCGATCGCGGCGCGCGCGATCCCACGCAGGTCGACCCCTGGGTCGGTCCAGAAGCGCCGGTCCTCGACCGACACGATCGCCCGCCGCATCCATGGCGAGATCTGCTGGAAACTGTCGATCACCTCGTGATTCGGCGGTGCGAACAGCCCGATCAGGTGCCAGTGATCGTCGTACAGGTACGAGTTGGCCGACGCCGAGGAGTACACCTGTCGGTTCTCGATCTGCGGGAGATCGGAGGCGACCGCCATCATCATCCCGAACACGGTCGAGACGACCGCGAGCGCGCCGAGTCCGATCAGGATCAGGATCAGCCGCAGCTTGCGGACTCGCGGCTTGGTCCGCGGCCCGCGGCGCCGGCGCCAGAACCGTCCGCGAGTCGGCTTACGCCCGCGTCCGTTTCCACGCCCGCCTCCGTTCCCGCCGCGCCCGTTTCCGCCGCGGCGCCCGTTTCCGCCACCGCGGCCCTTCCGCCACCGTGGCAGCTTGGACCGGGCCGGCACCTCAGGCTGATCGGCCTGGGTCGGGATTTCGACGTCGTCGATCATGCAGTCGCGTGAATACTCGCAGCAGGCCAAACCGCCGGCTGCGGCGCGCAGCGAAACGTGGCGGCAACAGGGTCCCGCGGCCGCGAGAGTCTAGCATTGGCCGCCATGGATTCCGAGGTCCAGACGGAGCCCGCGCCCATGGCCTCGAGTCCCGCCGAGGCGGCGGCCTGGCTTAGCCGAAACGCCGTCGACAGCCTGCCTGAGGGCGCGCTCGAGAAGAAGCTCGCGGCCGGTCGACCTTTGCGCGTCAAGCTCGGAATCGACCCGACGGCGCCGGACATCCACCTGGGCCACACCGTCGTGCTCCAGAAGCTCCGCGAGTTCCAGGATCTCGGCCATGAGGTGGTGCTCGTCATCGGCGACTACACCGCCAGGGTCGGCGATCCGAGCGGCCGCTCGGCGACCCGTCCGGCGCTTTCCGGGGAGGAGATCGACGCCAACGCCCGCACGTTCACCGAGCAGGCCTACACCGTGCTCGACCCCGATCGCAGCACGATCCGCTTCAACAGCGAATGGCTCGACATGTCGATGGAGGACCTGTTCCGCCTGGCGCGGATCCCCACCGTCGGTCAACTGCTCGAGCGCGACGACTTCGCCAAGCGGTTCGCCGCCCACGCTCCGATCTCGGTGCTCGAGCTGCTCTACCCGCTGATGCAGGGCTACGACTCGGTCGCGATTCGGGCCGACGTCGAGCTCGGAGGTACCGACCAGAAATTCAATTTGCTTCTCGGCCGCGACATCCAGCGCGCCTACGGCGTCCCCGAGCAGGCGATTCTCACGATGCCGCTCCTGCCCGGGACCGACGGCGTGACCAGGATGGCCAAGTCGATCGGGAATTACGTCGGCGTCAGC
>Ga0210397_10003208_pt1 | contig 10094 bp, 6 predicted proteins | sample IncBWH2OmetaG_FD_160126 | JGI IMG/M metagenome (GOLD analysis project Ga0210397, IMG submission 160126) | Forest soil microbial communities from Barre Woods Harvard Forest LTER site, Petersham, Massachusetts, United States - Inc-BW-H-2-O ...
CACGGATTTTTTTCTGAGATACATACCGATAATCATCGTCGTATACTTTTTGCAATACGGTTTGCCAATCGTATTTAATTACTTCGATGCGCCCGCTGGCAGTCACCGCTTCACCTTTTCTGTTTACCGCAATCAGCGGAATATTGAATGGTTGGTTGGTACTTACATACGAATCTGTATACTGAATGCCATAGAAGGTTTCCTGTGTATATACGTCTACTCTGTTAACCTGATGTACGGGTCTGCCGGATTCATCAAATACGGTAGTGAATATTTTCCCTTGTAATACACCTGAATTTTTATACGCTTCAGAGAAGGTGAATTTTTGAGAAGCTTTTCCCTCACTATCAGTTTTTCCTTCACGTACTTCATTGTTAAATTCATTGTAAGATGAAGCATTGATACCAAAGTCGTAGCCGGGATATTTAGCTACACTGAAATACTTACGCGTTAAGGATAATTCTACTTCGTAATTTCTGTTCGATGCCGGAGGCCCGAATAAATTCAATGCCTGTAAAGTCGTTGTTAGTTCATCTGATAAACCCAGTTCTTCTTTACTTACACTTGCATTCACTTTAATTCTATCCGGCATAAATTCTTCAACACTGATATTGATTGAATTCAGCAATACATTTGTAGATGTATAAAGTTCTACAGAATAGGTGCCTGTTACTGTTGCTTCAGGTAATTTAAAGGAGGTTTCAAATGCACCTTGCTCATTGAGTGTGCCGCGTATATTTTGGAAATCTTTTCCATTTGGTAAAACAACTTTTATTTTTACAGGTACGGCTTTCAATACCTGCCAGTTTACATCACGAATGATACTATTCAGGTATACTGTTTCTCCCGGTCGGTATATTTCCCTGTCTCCGTAAATAAAGGCTTCATAGCCGGTCTCATTTTCTTTGGAACCTCCGGTTTCATATTCTGTATTCTGAACATAGCCTTGATTAAAATGCAGGTAGTTAAAATCACTACCGTATGTTGCGGTGATCATCTTTACGTTGAAATTCTTGATCTTGCTTTTCAGGTCGGTAATATGCGCAACGCCATTTCCATCTGTTTTGGTTGTATATACTGTCTGGTTGTTATGACTGATCAGGTTTATTTCTACACCGCTTAATGCATCGTTGTTTAAAATAGAGTTTGTCATAACCAACAGGTCATTCTTTCCTTGTTTGGCAAGCAGCCCGATGTCGGATATGGAAACAAATTTAGAATCGCGCAGCCAGCGGTCTTCTGTTGAATTTACTTTTACTATATAGATACCTTTAAATTGATTGATATCGCTGAAGTTTAAATTCAATATGGAAGTTCCTTTAACTTTCTTTAAGTTTTTGGTTTCGATTTCTTTTGTATAAACAACATCGCCTATATCTTCAAGCCCATAGAAGGAGGTGCCGTAATCACTATAATAATATTCATCTTCATCATAGTAGTTGTTATAATTGCTTATGCCATTGTCGTTGAAAAAGGAAAGTATGTTGTTCGCATATACTTTGTATACCGTTACCTCAACTTTAGGTACACTGATAATGCGTATTGATATGTTTTTATTTCCTTTGCTGCTTAGATAAATACCTTTTTGTGCAATGAAACTAATCGCAGGTTTCGGCACACCGAATACGACTGTTTCTGTATAATCACTTTTTAATGTGCCACCAAAAATTCCTTGCAGTTCTTTTTTAATTGTTAATTCATAGCTTTCACTGGAACTGAAACTTCCTTTAATAGAAAATCCGGATCCTTGTTTCTCAATAGTGAAGGGGATTTCGGGATCAATTGTAATGAGTGATTGAATATCTTCTGTAGCAACTTCCTGATTTGTGACCACGCTGATAAAACCATTTTCATCTGAGTATTCAGGAGTAACAGCGGTTATTTGAAAAGCACTTTTTGAAGTGATAAAAGTTTCGTTTGTTAGAATGCCTTTTGTACTGTAAGTACTTTCAATGCACTTTAATCCTGGTTTGATTTTAATAGTAATTTTTTTATTGTCAAAAGAACTGCTTGATTCGCTAACGCCTATGTCAATAACATTGCTGGCTGTAGACGTATAGATGTCTGCTGGAAGTACATTGTTATCAATACTTACTTCTAATAATTCCTTTAATTGTTCCGGATTTATTTTGTAGTTGAATGTTATATTTATCCGTACTTCATTAATGGATTTGTTACTTTCTTTTTTTGCCCAATAATTGTCGAGCTGAATAATATTTAAATAAGGTGTATGGAAAGCGAATGAAATTTCATCGCCAAGTTTTAATTTTTTATCCGACGAAACGCTTAATATCGCGCTCGATAATTCTGCTTTGTAGTCTGTACTAGCCGCGAATCCTGAGGAAGGAGAGAAGGTGAGTTCGTTTGCAGCGGTCCATTTAAACATACCTTTTACTTCGGGGGTAAAAGTAATTAAGGGGTTTGCTGTCCATGAATCTAATGCACTATCACCAACAATGTCTTGCGTAAACTGGACGACAATGTTCTGTTGCTGATTGATTTCTTCCTGTGTGTTTGTTTCTTTGATTTCAATTAAGTTCTTTTTGCTGCAAGCAAATAAACTAAGCAATAATGCGCATGTTGTTAGGGTTTTGATGGAGGATAACATAAAATTCGGTCGTTGAAAAGTGTACGACTGAATCTACGATTTTTTTAAATCAGAAAGCAGGAACGTGAACTACTTTTTTTGTATCAAAAAATTCTTCCTCAAAAAACATGTTCAGGTCGTACTCATAAGCCGGACGGTTCAGTTCCTGAATTTCTTCGGCAAGGTCACCACCTTTTAAATAGAGGATACCATTATTCAAGTCATTGAATTGTTCGGTGTCAAATTTCTTATTGATCCAGGACCAGAAAGGTTTGAAACGGGTCACTGCCCGGCTTACAATAAAGTGGTAAGAATCTTTTACATCTTCAGCTCTGCCATGTGTTGCAGTTACGTTCTTGATTCCTGCACCGGCACAAACCTCTTCAACTACTTTGATCTTTTTACCTATAGAATCTATCAGGTGAAATTGGCACTCGGGAAAAAGAATAGCAAGCGGAACACCGGGAAAACCTCCGCCGGTTCCTACGTCTAAAATACAGGTGCCGGGTTTAAAAGACATTACTTTGGCAATACCTAAAGAATGAAGTACATGACGTTCGTATAACTGGTCAATATCCTTTCGTGAAACAACATTGATCTTGTCGTTCCACTCGGTATATAGATCTTTTAATACCGCAAACTGTCTGATTTGTTCGGGGCTTAGATCTTTAAAGTATTTTTGAATGATTTGCAAAACGCAGGCGTATTAGAATGTCAGATAGAATCTTTACGATTTTTAACTAAGTCTAACAGCAATTCGCGGGCGCGGTGTAATTGCGCTTTTACAGTACCAAGAGGAGCTTCTATAGCAACAGCAATTTCTTCGTATGAATACTCTTCAAAATATCTCAAACGGACCAGTGTTTGATATTTAGGAGGAAGCTTACTTACAATTGCCTGGATGATCTCAATTTTTTGACTTTTGATAGCCTCTTCGAATGGGGTCAGGTTACTATCCTTAATCTCCATTTCAGTATGCTCGCCGTTATCGTCTTTATAAGAAGAAGAAATGCTAGTTGTAACAAGCTTTTTACGGCGAATAAAATCGATACAGTTGTTGGTAGCAATACGGAACAACCAGGTGCTAAAAGTAAAGTCAGGATTGAATTTGTGTAAATTTTTGAATGCTTTCGCAAATGCTTCGATTGTAAGATCTTCGGCATCATCCACATTACGGATCATTTTCAGGATCATGTGGTATACGGGTTTCTTATAGCGCGACATTAATTCTGCATACGCTTTTTCATCGCCCGATGTCTTAGCTCTTTCTACTAATAAAAAGTCCTTTTTTGCTTTTTCAGAAAACTCTCTTCCTTCGGGAAGGTCATTTGTTACTTCCATTTCGTTATAGGTATTGCCAGGTTGTACACTCCTGCAAATAGTAGATAAATCAAATAAAATATTTCGGCAATTGCCAGAAAGAGAATCGATAGCTTGTAATTCCATCTATGCCCAATCATAACAAAAATACAGATAAATATACATGTTCTCAAAATATAAAATGGCAATATCACTTCAAAATTGAAGGTGGATATGTAATAAATGCCGCTTAAATGGAATATCAGGCTAAAAACCGGATAGATGCCCAGTCCCGTCAGTACTAAAATTGGGTATTGCTTACCGGTATTCATGTGCCGGTGTTTTTGGTGCCACCATTGCCTGAAACCTTCTGGAGGCGGGCTCAGTGTAAAACTCTCCGGTGTAACAGAAATGCTTGAATTACTTCCGGATGCTATTTTTTGAATCAATAAATCATCGTCTCCGCCCAAATGGTTGGAATGCTTTCCAAATCCGTTATTGTTGATAAATAATTCCTTAGCATAAAGTAAATTCCTTCCTACAGCCATATATGGTTTACCTATAATTGCCCAGGCTCCGTATTGTATGGCGGTAAAAACTGTTTCAAATCGTATAAATCGATTTAAAAAAGATGGTTTGGGCAGATAAAGAGAAAAGCCCAGGCAAATTTCTTTATTCCCTTTCGCCTCCATCATAGATGAAATCCAATTCATGTGCTGAGGGTAACAATCGGCATCTGTAGCCAGAATCCATTTGTAGGAAGCCTGTTGAATAGCCTGGGTTAAAGCCCATTTTTTAGGTTGAAATGTATCCGGACAGTTGTTGATTTCGATAATTTTTAAGGAAGGATTTTTAAGGCTTCGAAGAAAGTCAACACTGCCATCTGTACATCGGTCGCAGGCAATAATTACCTCATAAACCGGGTAAGATTGAAATAATATATAAGGTAAGAATGCTTTTAAGTTATGGATTTCATTATGTGCCGCAATTATAATACTAACCCCTTCATTTATAGCATCACTTGTAGGTTTATAGGGCTTTTTGCATATAAAGACCAAGGCTATAATAATTATGTAGCCGATAGAGACCGTGCCGGAGACAATAAAAAGTATTTCAGTAAAAGAAGCGGTGCTCAAGTGTGTTTTTTTCTCAATAATAAATAAATAAAAGTAATTTAGCATTCTTAAAGTATTTCTATGTTTTATAAAGTTGAACATAATGATGTTGGAACGAGTGCCCGTGCCGGAGTTATCACAACCGATCACGGCACATTCGAAACACCTATTTTTATGCCTGTTGGCACAGCCGGTACCGTTAAAGCAATGCATCAGCGGGAATTAGAGCAGGAAGCGAATGCCCCGATTATTTTGGGAAATACGTATCACTTATACCTCAGACCGGGTTTGTCTATTATTGAGCAGGCAGGAGGCTTACATAAATTTATTGGCTGGAACAGATCTATCTTAACCGATAGCGGTGGTTTTCAGGTATATTCTTTGTCAGGTATCCGGAAGATAAATGAAGAAGGGGTAAAATTTAAGTCGCATATTGACGGTTCCGCTCATTTCTTTACTCCGGAGAGCGTAATGGATATTCAGCGTACAATTGGCGCAGATATTGTAATGGCATTTGACGAATGTACACCGTATCCGTGTGAATATGAATATGCACGTAAGTCTATGGAAATGACACACCGCTGGTTAGGCAGATGTGTTACGCGCATGGCAGAAACAGAGCCAAAATATGGGTATCAGCAGCATTTGTTTCCTATTGTACAAGGCAGCGTTTATAAAGATCTGCGGTTAAAATCGGCAGAAGTAATTGCGGAAGCTGGTTGTGTAGGAAATGCTATAGGTGGTTTGTCGGTAGGTGAGCCTGCAGAAGAAATGTATGCCATGAGTGAATTGGTTTGTTCCGTGTTGCCCAAAGACAAACCTCGATATCTGATGGGGGTTGGTACGCCGGAAAATTTACTTGAGAATATTGCATTAGGAATTGATATGTTTGATTGTGTAATGCCAACGCGCAATGCCCGTAATGGAATGTTGTTTACCACTCAAGGCATTATCAATATTCGCAATAAAAAATGGGAAAATGATTTCACGCCTATTGATAGTGGGTTGGATACTTATCTGAATGAATATTACACAAAGGCTTATTTACGTCATTTAGTACATAACAATGAAATGCTGGGCGCGCAGATAGCAACCATTCAAAATATAACATTCTATTTATGGCTCATGCGCGAAGCCCGGAAGCAGATTGTTGCAGGAACATTCCGCGAATGGAAAGAACGTATGGTGAAACAATGTATGCAACGTTTATAATGCGTTATATAAAGTGAAAAAACTGGATCTATATATACTGAAGAAATTTTTAGTTACGTACTTTTTCGTGGTACTGATGTTTATGCTTGTGATCACTGTTATTGATATAACAGAAAAGATGGAAGATTTCATGAAGCATGAGTTGAGTTGGGGGTTTATTTTAGTAGAGTATTATTTTGCTTTTATTCCATATATGGCAAACCTGCTGAGTCCGATAACCATTTTTATAGCAACCATTTTTGTTACCGCTAATCTGGCTGCACGTACAGAGATTATTGCTATGCTGAGCAGCGGTATGAGCCTTACCCGTATTATGTATCCATACCTGATAGGTTCAATGCTGATTGGTTTATTGGTATTCTATATGGGAGGCTGGCTTATTCCACATGGAAATAAGACACGAGTTGATTTTGAGAAAAAATATATAAAGAGCTCGTATGTATTTGAAGGCAAAAATGTACATATAAAAACAAGCCCTACCACGTATGTATACCTTGAAAGTTATAATAGTGAAAATAATATTGGTTATCAATTCAGTCTGGAGCAAATTGTTGACAATCGATTGGTTAGTAAATTGAAGGCAGGACGCATTACCTGGAATGATGCTATAAAAAAATGGAATGTAGAGGAATATTTTATCCGCCGGTTTGATGAGCAAGGAAATGAATATATTTATAAGGGAACAAATAAAGATACTGTACTGACTATAGAGCCAAAAGACTTCCAGGATACATATATGTTATATGAAACACTGGATATGGGTCAATTGAATAAAAGTATTGCATTGCTTGAATCTCGTGGTTCGGAAAATATTAATACGTATATAGTCGAAAAATATCAACGTTATACCTATCCGTTTTCAGTAATTATATTAACATTGATTGGTGTGATAGCCTCTTCCAGAAAATCGAGGGAAGGAGCAGGATTAACGATTGCTTTCGGATTTCTCTTAGCATTTGTATACATTATTTTTATGATTACCAGCCGCAGTCTCGCAAATGTAGGAGGCATGGGACCTTTACTTGCATCTTGGATCCCGAACTTTGTTTTTATAATCATTGGGCTGATTATGTATGGTAAGGTGCCTAAGTAATTATTTTGGATGTCGTTTACTGCATTTATTTATAATACATATTTCAAATACTTTTTAAAATTACTCTTATATGAAAAAAGAACAGGTTATTCATCATTTGGAATCCTGGACAGACTCCATCGTTGATTATTTGCCAACATTGGCTTACAGTTTATTTGTTTTGTTTGCGGGTTTTTGGATTGCCAAAAGGCTGGATAAAGGACTGGAGAAATATTTTCAGAGAAGGAATTACGACGTATCGCTTGAGGGCTTTATAAGAAGTCTTGTAAGCGTAGGCTTGAAGATTATTATTGTATTGACATTTGCAGGTATGATTGGCTTGCCTACCACATCTTTGCTTGCCGTATTTGGTGCTGCAGGTCTGGCTGTTGGTCTTGCATTACAAGGATCATTGGCAAACTTTGCCGGCGGAGTTTTGATCCTGATTTTTAAACCATTTAAAGTAGGTGATGTAATTTCAACTCAGGGTGAAACCGGAGAAGTAAAAGAAATTCAAATATTCAATACCATATTATTAACTCCCGAAAACAAAACGGTTATTTTAGCTAATGGGGCAGTGTCAAATGGTACCATTATTAATGTGACCCGCTATGGCAGCTTGAGAGCGAATCTGCGTGTTGCTGTAGACTTTACAGAAGATGTTGACAAAGTACGCACGTTGATTATGGAGGTACTGAACAAGGATCCTGAAGTACTTAAAGATCCTGCACCAACAGTGGTTATACTGGAATATGCAGAGAGTGCAATTATATTGGGAATCCGGCCGTATGCGAACGTTGCAGACTTCGGCTCTATGCAGTCGAATGTATATGAAAAAATAAGAAAGGTTTTTGTACAAAATAATGTCAGAGGGCCGGAAATTAAACGCACGTATGTTGGTCCGGAAGATTGAGAGAGTTAGTATTTAATCTATATAAAAATGGCCTACGATTTTAATCGAAGGCCATTTTTATATAATGAATATTTTTTCTTACATCATAACAAACCTGCTCAGCCACTGGTTATTTGCCGACTCTATCGTTACAATGTAATAACCGGAAGAACTGTTAGATGGCATAGCCAGAGGTATACTATTATCTCCCATTGTAATTTTAACGGTTCCGGTATAAACTACCTGTCCGATCGCATTTGTTATTTTTATGTCTGCATTGGTCTGTTCAGTAGAACTTAACTGGACGTTTATATTGTCAGCAGTAGGGTTGGGATAAACATAGCAAGAAGTCTTATTAGCACTATTGTTTTTTATTTGTATAGATGTTGGCAATGAGCGTGTGCCGGTTGCAAAATAAACAGGCCATTGAGAACTACCCAGGTAATAATTATCATTTCCGTCTGTTGATGGAGTTATTTTATCTGTATTTAAATCTACTCTCCAAATGGAATTATTTGATTTTGATAAAGGATAATGTGTGCTCATATTATAAACATACCCAAGTTGATTATCAGCAATATTGTAATTAGGATAGCCTAATACATTACTGGTTGTGATTGGTTCTACATCGTTGGTTTCAGTATTGCAACCCACTACATACAGATCACCTGAGGAATCGTCTATATAATCAAAGGCGATGATGTTTGCAGAATTTTTTGCAAACGTAGGGTTTCCGACACTTACACTATCAGGTAATGAAGTAAATAATTTTGTTATGGTTCCATCACTGAAATCATTGGTAGTGTTGTCCCACACCTGAATAAAATTTATGTCCCAGAAATCAATATTGGTGCCGTCTGTATTTTTAAATTCATTATAGCAATCATACACTAAAAACTGGCCTGTATGATCCCATTCTATAGCGTCTGCATAAATCGGGCCGCCCGATTTTATTCCTTCAGAGAATGTCGGGCTATATAGAATAAAAGTTGCCCAGGTTTCAGTATTGAAATCATATACATATATGGCTGTATCCTGAGCCAGTGTTGTAGCTGCCACACGTTGTCCGTCTTTACTTACAGCTACCGTGTTCCATATCTGTTCATCCTCAACAATAATTTCCTGTGTATTACCGGGAGTCAGGTAAAGTGATTTGATCTGATTCAGGCTGCTGATATAATAGGCCGTGCTTCCATCATCCGTAACGCTGGCCTTTGAGTAAGCTGCCGTAGTGTTGATGGTTGCAGAAGATCCTGTTGAAGTCATTACTTCATAAAGCTTTTTACTTAATAGTGTATTCATGTTATATGCAAGTAAATACTCCGGACCAGGATTAATAGGGTAATCATTTATTGCTGTACTGACAGGTGTTCCGCTGGTACTTGTTATACCAACCTGATCGAAAGCCAGACCAATTTGGGTTACTTCATTTGAACTACTTCCGAATAAATCTGTTGCAGCTGAGATACAGGCGATTCTTAAATCAATAAATTGCGAAGACCGTACCAAATAGGTGGTTAATGCTCTGTAAAATATTTGTTCTGCACTGGTTCTTTTTGTTGCTTGAGCAAACAGATAAAAAGCATAATTACATATGCCACTATTAATATGTACACCGCCATTGTCAGCAGTGCCTGTATATTTTTCAGATAGATATTTCGGTTGCCAGCCTCTTGTATTTAAGCTTGTACCTCCATTATGCGGGTCTGACAGATCTCGCAATGCTCCCGTAGGATATGCACTCAACAAAACAACATCTTCACCGATTGTCCAGTTCGTTGAATCAATCATGCAACCAAAAATATCCGCCATCGATTCATTGATCGCACCGGACTCGCCCTGATAATTTAAGTTTGCTGTGCTTTGAATAACACCATGTGTTAATTCATGACCACCAACATCAAGCCCTCCGGCAAG